>OMGX01001572.1_pt1 | contig 9646 bp, 2 predicted proteins | sample 1674381 | NCBI WGS metagenome assembly OMGX01 (sample SAMN05578582, study PRJEB25193) | human gut metagenome | biome: Human Microbiome; feature: human-associated habitat; material: feces | host: Homo sapiens | place: USA:Birmingham | reverse complement strand
GCGACCACCGAGATCTACACTCTTTCCCTACACGACGCTCTTCCGATCTACCACAGCCAGAGCGGCAGCGCACACCAGGACGATGATCCACATGGTGGTGTTGCTCTCGTCGCCGGTCTTGACGCCGGGCTGGGTGGGCTGGTAGCCGGGATCGGCTGCGCCGCAGTCGGTGCACTTGCCATCCTTGTAGTGATGGCCGGTGGCGTCGATGACCATGGTCTCCACCTCACCGCAGCCGGTGCAGGTGCGGGTCTTTTCGCCGGGCTCGGTGCAGGTGGGCTGGGTGGTGACGATCCACTCGCCGAAGGTATGCTCATGGGCGGTGCAGACCACGTCGTTGCGGTCGCGGACGCGGATGCGGGGAGCCATGGGGGTGCCGTCGGCCAGGACGAAGGTGTTGTCATAGGAGGCCAGGCCCGTGGCGGAGATCTGGCAGCCCACGGACAGGTTCGCCACATCGTAGGAGGTGGTGATATAGCCGTCGATGAACACGCGGGCGATCTTGCCCTCGCTGTCGCGGACCAGGATGGTCTGGACCAGGCCGTCGGCCATCTCATAGCCGGTGACGTAGCCGTTCAGGGTCACCAGCTGGCCCAGAACGGAGCCGTCGTTGATCTGGGTGGAGGTGACGGCTCTGGGAGTGACGGGAGTGGTCTCACCGATTTTCTCAATGGAGGAAACCTGCAGCTCGTTCTCGCCCTGATAGGTCTCCGTCACGCCGGTGACGCGGACCACGTCGCCGATCTTGAAGTCGCCGGCCACGGGGAAGCAGTTGATGCCGCCGGTCTCATCCTGAACATAGATGCAGTCGAAGAAGGCGGTGGCCTTGTCATAACCGGAGGCGTTGGAGGTCACGACACCCTCAATGGTGTACTTGTGACCGGCCTCGGTCTGAGCCTGGACCGTGGCAATGTCGGTGATCTTCACGGGGTTGATGCGGCCCAGCAGGTTCTCGCAGATCTTGTAGTTGGAATAGTTCTTCTCGGAGCCGTTGTCACTGATGGTGGCCTGGACCTCGAAGTTGGACATGAAGGCCGCGCCGGACACGATGATCAGACCCTTGCCCTCCAACTGCTCGCTGGCCATGGCCAGCAGACGGCTGTCGTTTTCGGCATAGGCGTACTTGGGCACGTTGGCGCCGCCCAGGCCGTCCTTATCCACGTCCACGGAATAGGTGGTGGGATGGGTGTACACCACCGGAGTCACCGTAGCGGGCAGGGCAGAGGTGGGTTTGCCGTCTGCATCCACGGCATACACGGAGGCGCCGCCATAGTGGCTGAATACCTCGGTGTACAGGCGGTCATAGGGGTGAGCGGGGTCCACCTCCACGCCGTCGGTCAGGAAGCTCTGACCGTAGGTGTTGAAGTACAGACGCCACTTGTCCACGCCGTCGGCTGCGCTGCGGACATCGTCATAAGTGGCGTCGTCCGCAATACGCAGGCTGGAGCCCAGGGCCTGAAGCACCTCGTTCTGGGTGGCGGCCATGTGCTTGATGGTGGGATTGCTCTGGATCACGTCATAGTTCTCGTAGTTGTCGCTCCAGCCGGCCAGGATCACGGTGCCGCCGCCGGCGTTGAAGGCGGTAATGGCCGCCAACTCCGCGGCGCTGTAGGTCCGGGGATCGGTCTGGGCGTCCGCCAGGCGGCGGGAGGGGGCGGTGAGGATCAGGGCCTTGAACTTGGGATTGGAGCAGGCGGCGATCAGATCGTCGCTGGTCTTCAGCTCCACGGTGCGGACGTTGTACTTGCCCGCCAGGTTGCCGAAGTTGCCCATGGAATCCTTGTAGTTACCGGCCACATACTCGTTGTAGTGGGAGGCGTCGATGCCGATATACACCAGGTCGTCGGCATTCAGCACGTCCAGGGTAATGTCCTTGGTGAACACATACTCCTTGCCGTCCTGCTCCAGCACCACGGTGGCGGTGACCTTATAGACCCGGGCGGTATCGAAGGAGATATCATAGCTCAGGTCCAGGGTGCCGCTGGCGGGAACGGTGCCCGCGTCGGTGGCGGAGGTCAGCACCTGGCTGCCCACGGCATAGGTGATGGACTTGATCCTGGCGTCGGTGCTCTCGCTGTTGAACAGGGTGGTGGTAACGGTCATCTTCTCGCCGGTGACGGGAGTGGAGGTGCCGCAGGTCACATCGGAGATGCCCAGCTTCAGGGTCTCGCCCACCCACACGGGAGCGGTGACCGCCAGGTCGCCGTCACCCTGGGTGACGCGGATGTAGTAGTAGCTGTAGTCGGGGTCCAGGGTCACGGACAGATCGCCGGTGGCCAGGACAGCGGGATCGTCCCAGGTATAGGCGGTCTTGCCGGAGTTGACAATGACCTCCACCTTGGTGATGGTGTCGTTGGCGTCGGGGTCGTTGACGGTAACATGGATGTCCAGCTTCTCGGGGACCTCGGTGAGGCTGCTGCCCAGGAGCATGCCGTTGACGGTGTAGCCGATCTCCAGGTTCTTGTCCTCGGTGGCGTACATACGCATGGCCCGCAGCGCGTCGTAGATGCCCTCCTCGGAGAAGTCGTCGGTGAGGATCACGTCGCGGGCGTCGTTGGCGTTGCCCCAGCGGCCCTTGTGGTTATCCTGGTTGTTGGTGGGAGCCAGGTGCCAGCCCTTATCCAGCGCCATGGTGTAGTACTCATAGCTGGGATAATAGCCGCCGGCGCCGATCTGGCCCTCGCCGTTGCCGGCCTCCACCATGTACATGCGGCTGTCGATGACGGGATCCCAGAAGGCGAAGTCACCGAAGGTGCCGAAGGTGTTGCCGGGGTGGTTGAACTGGCTGAGGCTGTCTGCGCCCTCCTGCTGGCTCAGCAGGGCATAGTAGGCGCGCATACCGGCATAGTCGGTCTTGTTGTTCAGGGTGGTGTTGTTGCGGGAGACGATACCGGGGGTATTGAAGGTGTTGATGTGGCCGGGACCGCCGGACCAGGTCATCTCGAAGCCGGCCAGAGCCACCAGGGAGCCGGCGTTGGCCTCGTTGAAGGCGGCCACGGCGGAACGGTAGCTGTTCCAGGTCTCCTGGCTGTAGGGGGTGGCCAGGCTCATGTCATACAGAGCGCCCTCGGGGTTGGCCGCGCCGCTCTTGTCGAAGTAGTTGGAGTGGTCGGTGAAGGCCACAAACTGCACGTTGGCGCTGTCGGGCAGGTTCTTCACATAGCTCAGAGCGGACTCCAGAGAGCCTGCGCCGTCGGAATACTGGGTGTGGCTGTGCAGCTGACCGAAGTACAGCTGATACCGGGACTCACCCACGGTGAAGAACCAGCTGAAGGAAGCGGACTTGCCGTCGGCGCGGGTGACGGTGACGGTAACATTGGTGCGGCCGTCGGTTATGTCGGCGGCGGGGGTGTAGGTGGCCTTGCCGCCGGCACAGACGGCGTTGACCTTCTCCCCGTTGACGGTCATTTCCACGGTGGGATTCTCACCGGCGTTGATGAGCTCAGCGGAGATGACAGGCCGCTTGTCGCTGCCGGTCTGGCTGCCCTTGAGCGGCGTCACGGCGCCGATGGAGGGCTCGTCCACCACGGTGACCACCAGGCTGCCGCTGTAGCTGGCGCCGGAGACATTGGTCACGCGGACGGTGAAGGTCACCTGATCGGACCCGGCCAGCATGGCGGCAGGCACATTGGCGGTGTAATTGCTGCCGTCGGCGGTGTAATCGGTGATGACACCGGCAGACCTGCCGTCCACCAGGATCTCCAGCTTCTGGACCGCCTTCGCATCGTCCACGGTAAAGGTCAGGGTGTAATCCTGGCCCCCCTTCACGGAGTCGGCGGAGGTGAACTTCACGGCGGGATCATTGACGATGCCGCCGTCCAGCTTCACGCTGTCGGCTACGCCATAGAAGAAGAAGGAGTAGATGGTGTAGTCCGTGACGTTGTACATGCTATAGGTCTTATAGCTGTCGCTATAATACTCCAGGAACTGGCTGTACCTGCCGTTGAACTTGGCGGTGCGGCTCTCCAGCTGATAGCCGCCCACGCCGCCGGAGCAGGGCTCCACGGTCCAGTCGGCGTCGTCGCTGGCGGTGAGGGAATAGAAGGCGTTGTTGCCGGTGCCGTTGGAGCACAGGTAGCCGTAGGTCTCGTTGCGGAAGCGATAGTATTCGCCGCTGCGCTCCACGGTGAACACCACGCCGCCGTTGCCGGGAATGGCCTTGCCGTTGGCCACCTGGGCGGAGACGTTGTTGACGGCGGGGCTGTCGGTGTTGTCATTCTGCCCGGCCAGGACGCCCTGGGCATTCTGGTTGAACAGCACCACCTGCGCGCCCTCCTGGGGCAGGCTGCCGGCGGGCTGGTCCGTCTCGTCGCCTACCAGATAGAGCTGCTGGGCAAACAGAGCCTCGTTGCTGCCGATGGTGCCGAAGGCACTCCAGTTGTTCTTCTCGGCATACCACTCCAGATAGCTGCTGCGGCCCACGTTCTGGATATAGACGCAGTTTTCCGTGGCGGCGGGGAGGATGTTCCAGCCGGTGTGGGTCTTATCCAGGGGGGTGCTGGAGTATTTTTCGTCCATAGACAGCTTCTTGCCGTCGGCGGTGGAGAAGGTGTAGCTGCCGTCGGCGTTGACGCCCACGGTCCAGATGTCGGCCTTGGTATAACCGGAGAGCTTGCCATTGGCCAGGGTCACGTCGGTGCCCTTGTTATAGAAGCCGGTGTACTCCGTGGACAGGGCCTTCAGGTTGGCGGGGTTATAGATGACCACCTGGTCACCGTTCTTCAGGGGAGCGGTGGGATCATCAGGCTGACCGGGCTGGTCAGGCTTCTGGGTGTCTGCCACCAGATAAAGCTGCTGGGCAAACAGAGCCTCGTTGCTGCCGATGGTTCCGTAGGAGCTCCAATTGTTCTTCTCGGCGAACCACTCCAGATAGCTGCCGCGGCCCACGTTCTTGATGTAGAAGCAGTCCGCCGTGGCGGCGGCGCTGAGCTCCCAATCCACATTGGCCTTGTCCAGGGGGGTGCTGCTGTAGCTGGTGTCCATGGACAGCTTCTTGCCGTCGGCGGTGGAGAAGGTATAGGCGCCGCTCTCGGTGCGGTTCACGGTCCACAGCTCTGCATCCGTGTAGCCGGTGAGCTTGCCTCCGGTCAGCTCCACATCCACGCCTGTGTTATAGAAGCCGTTGTACACGGAGGACAGAGCCTTCTTGTTGGCGGGGTTGAACACCACCACCTTGTCGCCGTTCTGCAGGGTGGTCAGATCGGTGACGATGCCGCTTTCCCGGGCGGGAACGGTGCTGAGCTTATACAGGGCCACGGGCTGCTGATTCTCGCTCTTATAATAGCGGAACCGGGTGCCGTTGGTGGCGGCTGCGTTATACTGCAGCGTGGTGTTGTTGCTGGCGATCTTCACATTACCATCAGCGAAGGTGATGGTGTTGAGCTCCGGAGTGGAGCCGGTGATGATCTTGTTCTTGCCGGACTTGCCGGAAATGTACTTTCCGCTGGCGGACTGCACGGACCAGCCGCCGGTCATGGGCGCGATGGTGAACGCGTACTTGGCGTAATCACCAACGATCTTGCCGTCGGTGATGGTCACGTCCACCTTGTTGCCCTCCTTGTCCAGGGCGGACAGGGAGCCGTCCATGATCAGGCTGCCCTTTTCATAGACGATCAGGTATTGACCGGACCAGTCCTCCTGTGCCTCGGTGACCTTTTCCCAGGTCCCGGACGCAGGCTCTGCCGCGAATACCGACACCGGCAGCAGGGAAACCAGCATGACCAGTGACAGCAGCGCAGACAGAAGTCTGGTGCGAACAGGTGTTTTCATCAAGCTATTACCTCCTTTAATTTCTCCCGGAGCTTCCCGCCCCACAGGTATTTTCATTGTAACATACGCTTCTGTCAGTTTCCAGTTTTATTTGCAGATTTGACACAAATTTTGCTAATATGTGCACAAGGCATGGATGATTGCACAAAGCCCTGCTTGACAAGGGGGGCGCAACTTGCTATGCTGGTGTCACCAATTGCCGAAAGGACCGGTATATATGAAGAAAAAAACGAAGGGGCCCGGCCCTGCCGCCTGGCTGCGGGAGAATAAATGGACGTGCGTCGTTCTGGCGGCGGCGCTGGCGGTGCTGCTGGCGGCGCGGCTGCTGGCGGCTCCCGTGCCGGTGCAGTCCGACGAGCCAGAGAACCGCGCGGATTACGAAAGCGCCTCCGTGGACCAGATCCTCTCCGATTCCGCGGAGAAGGACCCTGCCTCCGACAACGGTTATCGCGGCGAGCAGCTGCTGCTGGTCACCGTCCGCTCCGGCGACTATAAGGGCCAGCAGATGCAGGTATATAACTATGTGGGGCCCCTGTATGGCGGGCCGCTGAAGGTCGGGGACCGGGCCACCGTCCTGATCTCCACCTATTCCGACGGCACCGTCAATGCCACGGTGTATGAATTCGACCGTCTGCTGCCCCTTTGCATCGTGCTGGTGCTGTTCATCGCGGCAGCGGTGGCCGTGGGCGGCCGGACGGGGGTCAAATCCCTGGTGGCCCTGGCGGTGACGCTGGTGTGCCTGTTCGGCGTGCTGCTGCCGTCCCTGATGAAGGGTGCCAACACGCTGCTGATGACGTTTATCGTCTGTGCCTATGTGGCGGTGGTAAGCCTGACCATCGTAGGCGGCGTCCGGAAAAAGACCGTGTGCGCCATGCTGGGCGCAGTGACGGGCACCGCCCTGGCCCTGCTGTTCGGCCTGCTGGCCCAGGGACTGACCCGCATCGACGGCCTGCGCATCGACGACGTGGAGCCCCTGCTGCAGCTGCGGCAGACCGGCACGCCCATCGGTCTGCGGGGCCTGCTGGTGGGCGGCATCGTCATCAGCGCCCTGGGCGCGGTGATGGACGTGACCATGGGCATTGCCTCCTCCCTGTCGGAGGTCCACGCCGCCAATCCGGAGCTGTCCCGGAGGGAGCTGTTCCGCTCCGGCATGAACATCGGCCGGGACATGGTGGGCACCATGACCAACACCCTGATCCTGGCGTTTCTGGGCAGCGGCTTTACCCTGATCCTGTACCTGTATTCTCTGGGACTGTCCCCCCGGCAGCTGCTGAGCTCGGCCTATGTATCCCTGGAGGTGGTCAGCGGCGTAGCCAGCAGCGTGGGCGTGATCCTGTCCATCCCGCTGACGGCGCTGATCACGGCAGAGGTCTTTACCCGGGAGAAGAAATCCGGAAAGAGTGCATAAGCATAGAAGGGTTCCCGCTCCCGACAGGCGGTGGACGGACAAAATTTAAGTTAAATTACAGCTTCGGGGCGTATACTTACCGTATACGCCCCCGGATGCGTTGGGGGAAAACGAAGGGAGGTGCCCGGTGAAGGCGCTGGTAAAGGAATTGCTGCACCTGACGGAGGTGCGGCAGCTGACAGAGGATGTGCGCGGCGGCGTTTCGCCGGTGCTGGTCACCGGCGTGGGACCGGTCCACCGGGCCCAGGTGGAGGCGGCCCTGCACCGGGACAGCGGACGGCCCCTGTGGGTGCTGTGTGCCGACGAACGGGAGGCCCGGCGCCAGGCCGGTGACCTGGCCGTGCTCACCGGGGAGACGCCCCTGGTGCTCCCGGCCCGGGAGCTTCAGTGGCGGCCTATGGAGTCCAGCCGCCAGTGGGAAAACCAGCGGCTGGCGGCCCTGTACCGCCTGGCGGACAGCCCCGTGGTGGTCACTACCCCGGACGCGCTGGTGCAGCGGTGCATCCCGCCCCGGGTGCTGGAGCGGACGGCAGTGACCCTGGCCGTGGGCCAGCAGTGGGACCTGAACGCCCTGACCCGGCGGCTGGCCGGAGCCGGATATACCCGCTGCGACCAGGTGGAGGGCCCGGGACAGTTCGCCCTGCGGGGCGGCATCCTGGACGTGTTCTCCCCGGGCATGGAGCAGCCGGTGCGCTGCGAATTTTTCGACGACGAGATCGACTCCCTGGGCATATTTGACGCCGCCACCCAGCGCCGGGTGGAAAACCGCCGGGAGGCGCTGCTGCTTCCGGCGGCGGAGGTGCTGCCGGCCTGGCAGGAAGGCCAGGCGGAGCAGGCGGCCCTGCGGCTGGAGGCCGCGGTGAAGCGCCTGGCCCGGAAGCAGGACACCCAGGCCCTGCGGGAGCTGCTGACCGCCGATGCCGCCCGTCTGCGCCAGGGCATGGCCCCCAACGGCCCGGACCGGTGCCTGGCGGCGGTGTATCCGGAAAAGACCACGGCCCTGGACTATCTGCCCGAAAACGCCCTGGTATGCGTGGAGGAAAGCGGCCGGACGGCGGAGGCCCTGCGGGGCTGGCTGTGGCAGCTGAAGGAGGACGTGTCCGCCGGAATGGAGGCGGGCTTTCTGGCCGGTGAGCTGGCGGATTTTGCCGCCTCGGAGCCGGAGCTGTCCCTGGGGCTGGAAAAGCATCCGGTGGTGCAGCTGGACGGCCTCACCACCGGGCGGCAGCTGCTGCAGCCCCGGGACCTTCTCCAGCTGACGGCCAAGCAGCTGTCCAGCTACGGCGGCTCCCTGGAGCTGGCCTGCACGGACCTGACCCACTATCTCACGTCGGGCTACCGGGTGATGGTGCTGTGCGGCGGCGAGGTCCGGGCCCGGAACCTCCGCCGGATGCTGGCGGACCGGAAAATCCCCGCCGCCGTGGACCTGTCCGGGGAAAAGTCCCCGGAAAAGGGCACGGTGCTCATTGCCGTGGGAGCCCTGTCCGCCGGGTGCGAATATCCGGAGGGGCGGCTGGCGGTGCTGACGGAGGGGCAGCTGACCACGCCCCTGTCCGGCCGGGCCAAAAAGCCCCGGCCCAGGCGGGACAGCAATCAGCAGAAGCTCCAGTCCTACACGGACCTGACCCCCGGGGACCTGGTGGTCCACGCCCATCACGGCATCGGCCGGTTCGTGGCCATGCTGCGCATGCCGGTGGACGGGGTGGAAAAGGACTATATCAAGATCGCCTATGCCGGGCAGGACGTGCTGTACGTTCCGGCCACGTCTCTGGACCTGGTCAGCAAGTACATCGGCCCCGGCGAGGACAACGAGCGCACCAAGCTCAATAAGCTGGGGGGCACCGAGTGGGCCAAGACCACCCGCAAGGCCAAGGCCGCCGCCAAGGACCTGGCCGAGGGCCTGATCCGGCTGTATGCCCAGCGCCAGCGGCTGGCAGGCCATGCCTTCTCGCCGGACAGTCCCTGGCAGCAGGAGTTTGAGGACGCCTTCCCCTACACGGAGACCGACGACCAGCTCCAGGCCATCCGGGACATCAAGGCCGATATGGAGCAGCCCCGGCCCATGGACCGGCTGCTGTGCGGCGACGTGGGCTACGGCAAAACCGAGGTGGCCCTGCGGGCGGTGATGAAGTGCATTCTGGACGGCAAGCAGGCCGCCATTCTGGTGCCCACCACCGTTCTGGCCCAGCAGCACTATGCCACGGCGGTGAACCGCTTCCGCTCCTTCCCGGTGAACATTGAGGTGCTCTCCCGGTTCCGGACCCCGGCCCAGGTGCGGGACATCCTGGCCCGGACCCAGGCGGGAAAGGTGGACCTGCTGATCGGCACCCACAAGCTATTGCAGAAGGACCTGAAATTCCACGACCTGGGCTTGCTGGTCATCGACGAGGAGCAGCGCTTCGGCGTTACCCACAAGGAAAAGCTCCGGGAGCGGGCCCGGCAGGTGGACACCCTGACCCTGTCCGCCAC
>OMGX01001571.1_pt1 | contig 9658 bp, 7 predicted proteins | sample 1674381 | NCBI WGS metagenome assembly OMGX01 (sample SAMN05578582, study PRJEB25193) | human gut metagenome | biome: Human Microbiome; feature: human-associated habitat; material: feces | host: Homo sapiens | place: USA:Birmingham | reverse complement strand
ATTGTTGTATGGAATACATCAGCGCTTATCCTGAATACCTGCCATTATAAAAATCCTCCTTAAAATTTTAAATTTAATATGTTTTTACTTCATTATTATCTGTTTTACTTTTTCGGTCCAAAAATGCCTTCACGATAAGCGCTGATGTATTCCATACAATAATCATCCTGACCCAGAAGAGCTTCTGTTGCATAGATCACACCCATCATATCTCTGTTTGTAGGATCTAAGATAGCGCTGTCCAGACCTGCGTTCATTGCCAGAACTGTAAATCCAAGATTTACCATTTTACGAACCGGAAGGTTAAAGGAAATGTTGCTGACTGCTGCTGTAATGTGGATGCTTGGATACTGTTTGCGGATGGTACTGATAACTTCCACATTCATTGCAATTCCGTCCTCTGATGTGCAGAGCATCTCAACAAGAGGATCGATGTGCATACGGCTTGGGCTGATTCCGTATTCTTTTGCCTTTGCCATGATCTTTTCAAATACCTTCAAACGGTCTTCAGCACATTTCGGAATACCGGTATCATCAGAAAGAAGGCAGATCACTTCCCATTTGGTATCTGCAATCAGAGGGAACAGTACGTCAATCTTATTTCCCTCTCCGGAAACTGAATTGATCAGACCCGAACGTTTGCAGTATGGAAATACCTGTGCCAGTACTTCCGCACTTGGACTGTCAACTGAAATCGGAAGATCGCTTACTTCCTGGATACAGTCGATCATCCATTTCAGAGTTTCTACTTCTTCTTCCTCGGGAACAGATGCACAGCAGTCGATGTATGTAGCACCAGCTTCATCCTGCATTCTTGCTCTCTCTTTAATAAATTCCGCATCGCGGCGGGCAATGGCATCTGCTACAACAGGAATAGAACCATTAATTTTTTCCCCAATAATTATCATGTGTAAATCCCTCCTGTTTTTTCACTGATTTCAGTATACCAGAGTCTCCTCCTTTCATCTATTTTCAAAAACGTCTATTTTGCCTTGTGTTTTCATACATTTTGTACAAATCATATGTTTGCTTTCTCTTGTATATCGTCATTATTTCCAGTATAATAGAGCAGAAAGGAGAATCACCATGAAACTGAGTGCTCAGCTTATCGTTTATCACCTGCGTCAGAGCTTTCCTCTTACCGCATCTTCCTGGCTTTCCTACGAGCCCCATCTGGAATATCCGGTTTTTTATCAGTCACCGGAAAGCCTTGCCGACGGAAAAATATATCTGACAGATGACCCGGACTTTCTCATACCTTCCCACCATCTGTCCAAAACACTTGTAATCCTTACCGGAGGCTCCCACTATCTGGAGGAAGAAGACTATCCCAATTTGTGCATTTTGAAGGAAATAGTTTCTCCTGCCAGGGTTCTTTCTGTCCTTCAGGAAATTTTTCAAAAATACGAAAAATGGAACCAGGAGCTTTTTCAGCTGATACTGGAGCAAAGCTCTGTCCAGAAACTGATCGATGCTACAGAAATGATCATCCCTAATCCCATGGCTGTCATTGGACTTGATTTTACACTGATCGCATCCAGAGATTACCCCGATCCTGACACAGAACTAAAGGACGGAATCTTAGGCTCTACAGAGGAAACCCAGCACATTGTCAACTCGCTGAAACATGATATTAATTATACGGAAGCCCAGTATCGTACCGGTTATTTTTATTATCCGGGCAACCATACCGCACCGCCTTCTCTCTGTGTAAATATCCGCCGTTCAGGAAAAACCGGTTATCGGCTTCTCATCCGTCCCGGAGAAATCCCTCTGGACGACACCTTTGGTTTTATTGCAGAACACCTGGCGTCTCTCATATCTCACATTCTGTCCACCAAGGCTGTGCCGGAACGTGATGCATTATACCCGCTCCATCAGATTTTCCACAATCTCCTGACTAATCCTAAGGCAGATTATGTGGAAATCAGCCGACAGCTTACCGAAAATGGCTGGATGTCAGCACATTCCTACCAGTGTATTCTGATCAAAACAGGAATCCTGGACTGGAAAAACCTGACTTTGAAATCCATATGCAGTTATATAGAAAATTTCATTCCCGCTTCCTGTGCTCTGGAGCATCGCGGAAACGTGGTTGTTTATATCAATCTGAATCTGTGTGATCTTACACTGGATGAAATATCCCAGAAGCTTGCAGGATTTATCCGTGACAGTCTTTTAAATGCCGGATACAGCAGAGTAATGCTTGGTCACTTTAATTTTCAGAGACAGTATGTACAGGCCTCTATTTCCATTCAGGTAGGCTCCCGGAAGAATCCCACCTCCTGGATCCATCATTTTAATGATATCGCCCTGCCGTACATACTTGAACAGATCACATCAAAGCTCCCTGCCTACATGATCTGTCACGAAAAGCTGCTGAAACTAAAATATCAGGATGAAGAAACCGATTCCCAGCTTTATGAAACTTTGCGCGCCTACCTTCAGAACCAGCAAAGCGCAACAAAAACGGCTGCGGCACTTTATATTCACCGCAGCACGTTTCTTTACCGTCTTGAAAAAATAGAAAAGTTATTGAAATCAGATCTCAGCGATCCTGACGAACAGCTTTATCTGATGCTTTCTTTCTATCTGATGGATCAGGAAGAAAGATCAAAGAAATAGCAGGAGGTATAGGCTATGGTATCCGGTCCGTAATAGTATTTCATCTGGTTTTTTGTACAGATATCACTTACCAGGATTCCATAGGCCTCCATGGAAGAAATTCTTTTTTCCGGCTGTCTGCATGGTGCACCCGGATAAGTACATTCTTTACATAATGTACAGGTTCCGGCCCCCAGGGGCAGCACCTCCGGACAAATTTCCCGGAGCTTTTCAGCAGTTTCAAGAAAGCGCTTCTTATGGCGTTCTTCCGCTTCCTTAATACCTTCCCAGTCCATACTGTCTTCCAGTTTTCCTACAGTTTGTACAAGAATTCCTTTTTGGTATCGGGAAAGGTTTTTTCTGCAGTCCTCAAGGCTTCCACAGCCTGGAGGACATGCCCAGTTTTTACCATACATTCCGCAATTTCCGTTCTGACACATTTCCCTCACTTCATCCATGAGTTCTACTGTTTCCATATGGATTCTTTCTGTATGAGAAAAGCCAGCTGATTCTATGATCTCTGTTATTTTTTTTAAATCATCCATTAATCATCTTCCTCCGGAAATCCCATTTCATCTACATAAACTTCCTGAAATCCCATATCAAGCGCCAGTTCAACAAATTCTGTCTTTTTCGCCAGACTCCTGCTTCTTTCAAACTGTCTGCAGTTTAAAGCAGCTATCCTTGCTCCCTCTCCGGCAGCATTTCCAACAGAAACAATCCTGTCTTCCAGTTCCGGCGGCAGCATTCCAATGGCACAGGCACTTGCAGGGTCCAGATAATTTCCAAAAGCTCCGGCAATCAGCACCCTTCTGATCTCTTTTATCTGGATTCCTTTTCTCTGGCAGAGAATCTGTATTCCTGCTGCAATAGCCGCCTTGGCAAGCTGAAGCTCCCGGATATCTCTCTGATTCAGGAATACCCGTTCTGTAAGATAGCAGGTTTCTTCCATTCTCCCGGTCTCATCTATTTTTCCCTGTTTCAGAAGAACCGCTGCTCCATCCAAAAGTCCGGAACCACATATCCCAGACGCCTCTCCGTCTCCGATCACATGGCATTTGATCTCTCCGTTTTCCAGAGATACGTGATCCACTGCCCCGGTGCTTCCTCTCATTCCGCAGGTTATTTTTGCTCCCTCAAAAGCCGGCCCTGCCGCTGTAGAACAGGCGATAAGTCCCTCTTTGTTTCCAAGAACAAGCTCTCCGTTTGTACCGATATCTACAAGAAGCGTTATCTCATCACAGGTATCCATATCCGATGCCACAAGACATCCCACTGTATCTGCCCCTACAAAACCGCCAATATTCGGAAGCCACCAAAGCTGCGCTTCGGGATAAACATGAAGATCATAGTCGGCTGCCTTTAATTCCAGCGCATCTGTTACTGCCGGAGTATAAGGAGCAAGCGCAAGCGTTTTTGTAGAAACCCCCAAAAACAAATGATGCATACAGGAGTTTCCTACCATAACAATACGGACGATTTCTTCCGGCACCCTGCCGCACTCCCTGGCGGTTTCCCGAAAAAGAGTATTTACCGTGTTTCTGATACAGCTGCTCATGCTGTCTGAACCATTTTCCAGGGCATAGCTGCATCGGTTGACTACATCTGCACCAAACTGCCGCTGAGGATTCAGAGCACTCCGGGTACCCAAAAGTTCTCCTGTTTTTCCATCCATCAGATAAACTACGACAGACGTAGATCCTACGTCTACAGCCCCCAGAAGAGGCTTCTCCAGATTTCCTGGAAGTTCTCCCGGCTGGAATAAAAATTTTTCCCCGCTGCCGCCTGTAAGAATCTGTGCATGTTCTGTTTTCCTGCGTCCTGTATAAACACTCATATCCCTGTCTATGACAGTCTGACAGGCCAGTACTTCTTTTCCGTCAATAACGACTTTGCATTTTCCGCATTTTCCTGTTCCTCCGCAGAAGGCATCTGGAGTAAGTCCTGCATCAATCTGCGCCTGAAGAACTGTCGTCCCTGCCTCTGCAGGAAAACTTAACTGTTCATCTACAAATGTAATCTGATATTTTCTCATTTATTTCATCACTTCTCTGTTATATTTATCAATTTCATCATCAATGATCGGATCTACATGCGGAAACAGACATCCTGGTCCTCCATAGGTGATACATGGAATAAAATGTCCGCCCGGAGCATATTCTTCACAGGCTCTTCTTACTTCTTTACGAATCTCCTCCTCTGTGGAATCTGCCCTGTCAACGATAGAAGCATCAATACCTCCCATAAGAGTCATTCTTCCGGCAAGCTGCTTCTGAAGCTTAGGAATATCATTCTGAGGCAGAACACCCTGCCATACATCAATTCCCAGTTCTACCATATCCTCTATGACAGGCTCCATAAAGGAATCTCCGTGATGCATAACGATCACGCCCTTTTCCTTCATGTATCCATAAGTTTTTGCATACTGAGGCTTAATAAACTCTCTCCATGTATCCGGACTTACAAAAAGCTGATTTTTAGATCCCCAGTCATCATGAGAAAGCATGACATCCGGTTCCAGATTGTCAACGATCAGCTTCATATACTGATAACGGTATTCACCGATGGCATTGCACAGATCCATCATATCCTCCGGCTCCAGAAGGAAATTCATCAGCATATCCTCAAATCCCATAAGGAAATGAAGTCTTTCAAATACGCCTGTAGGCATAAAAGCCATAAAAAGCTTTCCGCTTTCCTTGATCTCCTGCGCTTTTTCTTTAAATGGAGCCCAAAGAGCCGGATCTGAACAGTTTTCCAGAAGCTCCGGCATTTTCAGCTGCTCTTTCCATTCGCAGATATCACTGATCACCTTATTTGCTTCTGTTACATGAGGCATAGCTGCAAGCTGGTCTGCCGGCCAGAGAATTTCAGTTCCAAACCGGTCCTTCATTGGATCCATACCTCTGTGCCGATTTCCTCTGATATAGGAGGATGCCGGATTGGGAGGATAAAAAGCAAGTCCTTCATACTGTTTCAGAAGTCGCTCCGGCTTTCCGTCTTTTTTTATGGTTTCCAAAAAAATTTCTTTTGCTGTCATAATCTTTCTCCTTCTTTCTTTATGAAATAGACACTCCAAAACGTTCTTCGTTATATTTATTGATCTCGTCGATTACAATGCCTTCCACATGAGGATAAATGGTTCCCGGACCTCCATAGGTAATTCCCGGCCAGTACCCTTTCAGATTTCCATATTCTTCACAGGCTCTTCTTGTTTCTTTGCGTATCTCTTCTTCAGAAGCGTCCTCACGGTCAATGACCGAATCAATGCCTCCCATAAGCAGCATTCTGTCTCCTACTTTTTCGGAAATCGCTTTGATGTTGTTTGTATTCAGAACACCCTGCCAGATATCCACGCCGATCTCAGCCATATCCTCTACAATAGGCTCCAGATAGGAGTCCGCATGGTGCATAACGATCACTCCCTGAGAATGCAGATAGTCATAAAGCTTTCTGTACGGCTCCTTAAAGAATTCTCTCCATACCTCCGGCGACATAAAGAGGCTGTCCTTTGCACCCCAGTCATCATGAGAAACAATACAGTCCGGATGAAGATGCTCTACTACCAGCTTCATGTAAGTAAGGCGATACTCACAGATCACATCGATCAGTTCATGCATAGCCTCCGGCTCCAAAAGAAAATTCATCAGTGTGTCTTCAAAGGTCATCAGCATATGAAGCTGCTCAAAAATGCCGGTTCCCATAACTACCATAGTCAGATACTTATCCTGATCGATCTTGCTTTTTGCCTCCAGTGCGTCTTCCCATCCTTCGGAACACTTGCCCATCAGATCCGGAACCTTTACATATTTCTCCCATTCAGCCACATCCTTGACTACCTGGTTTTCTTCTGTTACATAAGGGATTGCCGCCGGGGCATCCTCAGGAAAAAGGATCAGAGTCCCCCACTGATCATAAGAATTTGTTCCGCGAATACGGTTTCCTCTGATCAGCTTAAAGCAGGGATCTCCCGGAATCCCTCGGAACATGGTAAAAGAATTACACAGACATTCCGGTTTCCCGTCTTTTTTTAAGGTTTCCAACAAATTCTGTTTTGGTGTCAGCATAGAAAATTCCTCCCTTCTATCTATCATCCATTCTTTCTGTAAGAAAAACAGAAAGTCTGAGATATAAGTTCTGCACAGGCTCTGCCATATGCGCCGCATCAAGACCTGTGATCTCTTTTATTTTTCGCAGCCGGTAAAACAGAGTACTCCGTCCCACATAAAGCTCGGAAGATGTTGCTACCGTGTTTCTTTCGTTCAAAATATAAAGAACAAGAGTCTTATAAAGTTCTGTCCCATTGGCCGCATCATATTCTTTTAATTTTATAAGTTCATAAGCACAAAGCTCCTGAGGTCTGAATTCCCTGCAGCACAGATCGCCTATATAGTCCATAGCAATATCGTCAAAAGTATAGGACCACATCATATCATTTTTCTTTCTGCAGTATTCCAGAGCCACCGAAGCCTGTCTGTAATAGCAGTCCAGCTCTGTCAGATTATGAAACAGATTACTGAAGCCTGCTTTATAAAGTCCATCCCTCAGAATGCTGGAAATGTCCGAGGTATAATGATCATTCATATTCAGATTGATAATAATACATACCCGGTTATCTACAGAAATCGCCTTGCTTCCTACAACCCTTGCCTCCACATAGTTACAGAGACTTGTGGGAGAAGCCCCGGGATTTCCTTCCTCTTCTTCCACGTCCAGACGCACACATACATAACGGTCATCTGTTTTCCATCCGCACTGTACGATCCGGCTTACAATTTCCGAGTCCGAAAACCTTTTGCCCTGAATCATTCCTACCAGCATAACTTCCAATGCATGTTTATAGGTATTTTCCATACGGCCTCTTCTGGAAAGAGTGCGGCGGATCAGATCTGCCAGATATTCTGCCGCTATAAACTGTCCTGGTTTCAGAGCGCTGTCCAGTTCACAGATCACCAACCTCGCCTCGTAGCTGTCGTACTCATCCCATATATTCACATAGATATCGCGATGACCTCTAAGCTCTGCAGAAAAAAGATTCGCCCCTCTGGTAGTAAGAGTATGCAGGTATTCTTTATCTGTTTTAAACTCATTGAGAACTTCCAGGGGAGTGATCAGCAGTCCTGTGCTTTCATCCTTCTCCCAGTTGATCATCCCTTCTCTCCATACAGGACAGGAAATCACATTCAGCCTGGCATCATGGATAAAGAGAGGGTTCTGGAAATACTCATAGCTGGCCCGGCATAATTCCTCCACACTTCCTTCTCTGATCATAATATTTTTGAGACTGTCCGCCCAGGAAATATGGAATTGGAAAATGTCCTGGCATAAATTCATAAGCTCCATAAGGTCCGTTTCTTCCGGAAGCCGGATAATGGGATTTTTCCCATTATCCCAGCCCTTTGGAATGTCCCCGGTAAGTATCAGGGCGCAGGGCATATCAGGGATCAGCGCATCTGCAAGCTCTTCTCCTTTCACAATATAAGCATGGCAGGGCGCCATCCGGCATCCTTTCCTGAAGAAACATACGCTTTCCAGTATAGCCCTGTCCTCTCCGTAATAAATTTCCATTTCGGGAAATCTGCCTTCCATTCCGTCTGCCACCATCTGCAGATTTAAAAGGAACCTGTAATCCTCGCCCATATGTCCTGTCCGCCCTTCTTTTTGATTTATGAACGGGAAGCGATCTCTGCCGCGTACTGATCAACTTTGTCTTTTGTCAGCTTAAAGCCAAAAATAAGCGCCGCAACTGCAACAATAAGAGCAATTGCAGGAATTACCATAAATCCAATGCTGATTGCATTTTTCAGTCCCTCAGATGCTGATGCAGGATCGATATCCGGGCTGAAATTTCCCATTGCCAGGCATGCGGAAATGATAATTCCTCTGGTCATAATGGAAACCTTCAGAGGTACATTCTGAAGTCCGCTGATCCAGCCTGCTGCGTTCTTTCCCGTTTTCCACTCACTATATACAATGGTATCACCATAAAGAGCAGGTGTACATGCATAAGTAATTCCATATCCAAACATTGCAATACTCATCAGTACGATAACAACCATCACATTGTTATACATAAAGTAAGAAACGATCAGAAGCACTGCCTGAATAGCCATAACACCAATGGTAGTGGTTCTTGTAGTAAACTTATTGCTGAGCGTCTTGCTTAAATAAGCTCCTACTACGCAGAAAATATTTGTTACCAGAATATATGTGGCAAGCATTTTTCCATTTCCGGCTATGTAGGTAAAGTAATAAGTAGCCACACCCATAAGTACAAAGTTAAACATAAATTTTGCAAGATCTGCGATCAGAAGAGCGATCAGCGGAGGATTCTGCAAAAGTGCACGAATCAGATCCATTCCGCCAGTTTTGTCTTTTGCTGTTTTTTTGCCTGATGCTGCTTCCGGCTGCACTGCTTCATAACCATCAAACATCTTAAAGTGTGCATAATAGAGAACTGCCATAATACATCCAAGAACAAATGCAGCCGCACCATACTGGTTTACTTCTCCGATGATGCCTGCTGCCACTGCTGCAAGCCCCGGTCCTATATAGGAGAAAATAACTTTAGACAGATTTGCCCATGCTGCTCTTGTCGCAGAAAGCTGAGACCTTTCCTCCGGGGTTTTACCGGCCACTGAGATCATGGAAACATTTGCTACATAAGCAAAGTTCCAGGCTACATGGCTGGCTATTGCCGCTATGATAATGATCACAGCAGAAACCATTCCGTCACCGATCTTTACAAACTGGAATGCATACAGAAACGGTACCAGCCAGGGGATTACGATCAGCCAGGAACGGTAACGTCCCCATTTCATAGGCTTAATGCTGTTCAGGATCGCACCGTACATCCAGGAAAGCAAAGCATCTACCGTACTTGCCGTTGTAGTAATGAAAGTCACCATGGGAAGGCTGAACTTCGCCAGATTGGTAAGGAAAAAGCTGAAATAATAGCTTTCAATATTAGACATCAAAGTAAAGCCGCAGTCGCCTACACCATAAAATTTTTTAAGCGCGCCGCTTAAACCCTTTTTTTCCTGTTTCTTTTCTG
>OMGX01001563.1_pt1 | contig 9715 bp, 10 predicted proteins | sample 1674381 | NCBI WGS metagenome assembly OMGX01 (sample SAMN05578582, study PRJEB25193) | human gut metagenome | biome: Human Microbiome; feature: human-associated habitat; material: feces | host: Homo sapiens | place: USA:Birmingham | reverse complement strand
TATCACAAAAACAAACGTACAACAAAGATAGGTCTTTTTTGTGAATTTCTCAATGTATTAATGTGGAAAATAATAATATATTTAAGTAGTACTTGTGGTGTAATCCAGAGATTATTTATGTTTTTGATTATGTAACAAAATCAAAAAAACTAAGACGAGATTACATCATTATCATTTGGAACTTAATTTTTTTCTATGTTGTTTCCATTTTAGGATCTTTGTCGTATGTTTGTTTTTGTGATAAAACGTATATTATGACAGATAGCATTGAAAATATAGGTTTGATGATTCGGAATGAACGTCTTCGCAAGGGACTTACTCAAGAAGAACTAGGTAAACGTATAGGAGTTGGAAAAGCTCAGATTTCAAAAATTGAGAGTGGAAAAGGACTTACAATAAAGACAATAACAAAAGTTCTTGATGCTCTTGGTATGTATGCTTCTGTTATCTTACAAAATACGCAGGCGATTGATAAAAATGTGATTATATATATCGTTGCCGTTATCAATGAATTTGCCAAGACTTATCATATTTCTGTTCGAGAAGCAAATAATTATTTAATACGTTTTAATGGTATTGACTTCCTTACGGAACATTATGAAGCAGAACATCTGCTTTCATTGGATGATGCTATTCAGGATCTTACTCAAGTTTGTTTAAATAATGGAGGTGGCATTCAATGAAATTATATCATGGTTCTGATGTTGGATGTAGCAAGCGGTAGGATATTGAAAATAGATAAAGTACTGGTATTTTAATGTGTGACTTTTCATTTTTATATATAAGAATTTATTGATTCTCAATAATATTCGTAACTTTGCAATATGATTTATATATAACAACGATGCAACATAATAGAATGAACATACCTGCAAATACATTATATCGAAGCACAAAATGCTTTGAGCGTGTGTCGTATGTTCATGCATCAAGCATTGAATCATTGAATAAATACAAATACACTTTCCAACGATCTTTATGTATATTATTGAGGTTACAATGATGCTGATAACCCTCTGATAATTATAATAGAAAGCCGTCGGAAAGTCCTGATTAAAACTTTTCGACGGCTTTTTCTTTATGCCTTTTGGTGACATCCGCTCGATGCGTCCTTCTCCGTCAATTCCGTCCATGGGCAAAATACAATGTATTATTAACCGCGCAGTGATGCGCATAAATGAACAAAATTATGAATTATAAATTTGATGGAAGCAGGGTGTTCTTTACATCCGACACGCACTTTAACCATACCAATATCATCCGGTTCTGCAACAGGCCCTTCAAAGATGTAACCCACATGAATGAAACGATAATAGCTAACTGGAACAGCGTGGTTGGCCCTGATGATATAATATTTCATTTGGGAGACTTTTGTTTGGGAGGTTCTGCCGAATGGATAAATGTACTAAACAGGTTGAATGGAAAAATATATCTTATAGCTGGCAATCACGATATAAAGAATCTCAGGCAGAATTATACGAAGTACTTTGAACAGATAACGATGCAGATGCATATTGAAGTTGATAAACAGAAAATTTATCTGAATCATTGTCCCTTCCTTTGTTATGGAGGAGCTTACAGTGATACATGGCAACTCTTCGGGCATGTACATACCAGCAGGCATAACACCGGCAAGGATGTTCCGCGGTTGAAAATGCTTTTCCCGACTCAGTACGATGTAGGTGTAGATAACAATAATTTCACACCGGTATCATTTGCACAGGTAAAGATGATAATAGAAAAACAGATAGAACAATCAAAGGAAGGAGAATGATAAAATGAGAATACAATATATGAGTGATTTGCATCTCGAATTTCAGGAGAATAGCAGATATCTGAGATATAATGAATTGTCTGTAACAGGTGATGTACTGGTGCTGGCAGGAGATATTTTCTACCTCAAGGATAAGACTGCTCCAGTTATGAATTTCTGGAAGTGGGCATCCAAAAATTACCGTCAGGTATTGATTATTCCTGGTAATCATGAATACTATAACTATTCGGATGTGATGGAACGCGGTTTTCAATGGAAGTGGATGTTGCGGGAGAATGTGGGTTACTATCAGAATCAGGTTGTCCGCATCGATGATACAGACTTTGTACTGAGTACACTCTGGTCGCATATCAATCCGAATGATGAGTATTTTGTATGGAAAGGTATGAACGACTTCCGTCAGATTAAGTTCGGCGGGAAGCTGCTGCAAGTGGAGGAATTCAACCGGATGCACGAGATCAGTATTGACTTTATTCGGAAAAACATCGAAGAGAGCACAGCAAACCATATTGTGGTGGTCACACATCATTTGCCTACACTCCAAGTAGTAGCAGCGCACCATAGAGGATCTGTTCTGAACAGTGCATTTGCAAGTGAGTATGATAATTTAATCGCCAATAGTAGGATTGATGCATGGATATATGGACATTCGCATACCAATATTGATACGGAAATAGGAGGGACCAGGGTAATCTCTAACCAAATGGGATATATTTTTGCAAATGAGCATCTGATGAATGGATTTGAATCGGGCAAGTTTATTGAAATTAAATGAGTACAGCGATGAATGAAAGAGAAATCATAGATAGAAAATACCTTTGCGATTTAGCTAAGGAAGTTGGTCTGACTACATTAGATCTGGAAGCATTAGGCGAAAATCATCATTGGGAAATTGTTGTTGAAGGAAATTTACTGGAAAGGATGATTGAGACTCAGCGTCAGTTTGAACGTCTTGCCGTGATTGGTGATGAAGAGTGTCGTGGGTTTTATATAGAGGTGCCTCGGCCAACATCAGAAGATTGGGGTAATGCAGAGGAACTGATTGCTTCGGGAGAATACAGCAGCATGGATGCATATCTGTCGGACTGGCTTGCGTTTAATCCGATGGAAACGCGCTGGTTCTATGTAACCTCAAGAAAACACGGGAATAACCGGTCGATTCATGTTACCGACCGGAAATTTATCCACTTTGTTATTTCTAACCGTTCCTCGTATAATGAAAAGGAGTTCGATGATGTTTGTTGCAAGGAGAACCTTTCACGTTTTTTCGACTTTTTGAATCTTATGATTGGTGTTATTATAGCAGATTCCGACGGGTTTAATGAGTATGTAGCAAACAATCTGCCATACCAACAACGTACAGGTAGGATTTCCAGAAAGAACCTGGTTCGCATAGTTCCGAGTCTTAGGATTGATGTAGAGGACCGAGAAATGACAGTTAAGGCTTTAGAGGACTCAATACAAGGGTGTTCTTTGTCTCCTATAGAGACTATGACCATACGAAAGTATTGTAAATTTTATCGTATTGCTAACGAAGCTTATAAGGCTTATCATAGGAAAAAGGGTATCGGTGGACGTATCAATAAGGATTCAAAAAGGGATCTCCAAAAAATCTCGGATGTGGCTTACTACAAGTATATGAAGTATGTGGATGTGGAGAACCTTTATAACATCGACAGCCAGGAGGATTTCATACGGTTTGCAACGGATCATTACGGTGAACTTGGGCTTTCACGTTTGAATATCTTAGCTTCAAATGTTCAACATCAGGGATGGAAGATTGTTGTTTCCAACAGTTATTCATCCAATGTCGGATTGGCTATGGAGGTGGCTGTCTCCCTGTATAAGGCTGATGCTCCATTACATATTTACGATGCAGAGAAACTTCTGAGTATTCTGAAGGAAGAGGATTTTGTCCGATTGGTTCCTGATTCATACCATAACTATATGGGATATCAGGACGAAGGTACCGTCTATGAGCTTCCTTGGGAGTATGAATGTTCTGATGAGAAAAACTCTTTTCTTACTCTGGAACAATATCATGATATTATTTCTCATACCGAATGGGAGCCTGAGAAACGTGTAGAGCCTATTTCTTAATGGAACGTCGTAATTAAAAGTTGGCTTATCTCCGTGTTTATGCGTGGTTGATAAGCCATTTTTTTTGCAATCAAAACTTCATGAGGGAAATAGCGAAATTGGATATGGAACAAATACAAAATATAGGATTTATAATCAATCACTATGATTTGACGATAAGTTTTCTAAGAAAAATTAGTTTTATTCTCAGAAATTACCTAGTTTTGTATTTATAATCTTCATAATAGTGAAGATTAATGCTTAAAAATATATGTAACTATCATTATAATGATATATAAATACGGCTTATATGGTAGATTTTTATGAATACTCCACGCCTGAGCTTGTAAGGCTATTAGGTAATAGATTTAAAGAATATAGAATTCGTTGCAATCTCACTCAGAAAGATGTTTCTGAGCAATCCGGTATTGGACTTACAACCATCCACAAATTCGAGAATGGTACAGCTGGCAATATTTCATTGTCAACATTTATTGTGTTGCTGAAAGTGGTCGGACAGATTAATACTATAGATAATCTTCTCCCAGAATTGCCTGAATCTCCTTACCTGATGCGTAAGGATGATAAAAAAGTACAGCGTGTCAGACACTCTAAATAGTATAAATTATGGTACAGTCGTTAAAAGTAATCCTTTGGGGTGAGGAAATTGGTAGATTGGCATGGGATGCCAGACGCAGGTTATCCTATTTTATGTATAATCCGGCCTTCTTGAAGAAAGGTCTTAACATTTCTCCATTAGCGGCACCGGTTGATGGGGCAAGAGGACTTACGCCTGTATGGGGAGAAGAGGCCAAGATTTATCAAAAATTACCGGCATTTTTAGCAGATTCATTGCCTGACTCATGGGGTAATCAACTTTTTGAATTATGGCGCCAGCAGAATCACTTGTCAAATGCAGAAATTACTCCTCTTGACAAACTCTCATTTATAGGAAAGCGTGGAATGGGAGCTTTGGAATTTTTGCCTGAGGTTTCAAGAGAGCGTAAGGCTGAAAAAATAGATATCAAATCATTGGCAAATTTAGCAGAGCGTATATTCTCAGAAAGAGAAAATGCCAGAATCCTACCCGAAGAGTCGGTAACAATGCAATCATTACTTACGGTTGGTACTTCAGCCGGTGGTCGTCAACCTAAAGCCATTGTTGCCATTAATCGAAAGAATGGTGAGGTCCGTAGCGGGCAGATTTCCGGATTAGAGGAATTTGATTATTATCTGGTCAAATTTGGGAATTCGCAATACAGCTCGGCAGAATTGGAAATGTCTTACTATGAACTTGCTACAATGGCAGGGATAAATATGATGCCTTCAAAACTCTATCAAGTGGACGGAAATAATCATTTCATGACAAAACGCTTTGACCGTAATAATGGAAAAAAGATTCATACACAAACTTTGGCCGCAATTAGCCCCGATGCGGACAGTTACGAACAATTGATTACAGTATGCCGGAAGCTCCATCTGCCGGAAACAGACTGTTATGAGGTATTCCGCAGGATGGTCTTTAATGTATTGGCAAACAATACAGATGATCACAATAAGAATTTTTCATTCGTTATGAGTGAGGACGGTACTTGGCGTCTGTCTCCTGCATACGATGTAACTTATATATTTGACAATGGAGGATTCTTGCCAAATGAAGATCATTGCATGTATATTAGGGCAAAACTTAGGGATATAACACGGGATGATGTTATTCAATTTGCTAAAGATAATGGAATACGTAGGCCTGATGCAATAATACGTGATATAGTTAATGCCATAAAACAATTTCGGACGGTTGCCACTAAATATGGTGTTGCGGAACAGTGGATAGGACGTGTCGAAAACACTATATTTGACCGTCTGAAATCATGGGGAGAGTTAGAGGAAATGGCTCCTGAAATATGCGAATTTGTCATAAACGGACATACTATAAAGAATATCCGTATGGAGCAGGCATATAAGGGAAATTTCCATTTGCTTGCTGAAATAGACGGTCATGAACGTAAGTTTATTATTGGTAAGAATAAAGAAGAGTTTTCACTTATTGAATCAATAGGCATAGCAAACCTGTCATCGGATCAGCTTAAAGATATGGTTGCAAAGTATTTTATTCACTAGAAAGTGTAATCGCCGACTTCGATAGACAGGTCTTTTTCATCATGGGATTCAAACAATTAATAGTTTTTGCATTTAAGATATATAATGGAAAGCACTCCAAGCAATATCACATATAAGTATTCAGCAGTCCAATATACAGACAGGTATGTGCTGAAATTGCTTATCGTCCATAAATAAATCTGGTAGGCTATAATGGTTACAGTCTGAAAAATGAAGGTTGTACGTGTGGCACCTGTCCCTGTGACAGCATTCATATATACATAACCAGGTAAGGCAAAAGCATAATTCAACAAAGCTATTGTAAATGGCAGCTGTGCTATTTGCATTAGGCCCTCATTATCCGAGTAAATATTAAAAAGTGGATTGAAACAGATTATAGAAAGGATAATAAGTGGAAATCCCACGGCATATCCCAAACGGATAACCCGGTTACATAACGGGAAAATCTGATTCTTTTGTCCTGCTCCCAACAGATTACTTACCAATGAGCCGGTTGTTGCTGCCAGTGAATTGACTATGACGAAAAACAAGGTGGATATGCTGCGTATGACATTTGTTGCTGCCAGTTCAAATTCGCCTAAATGCTCAATGGCTATGAAGAAGGCAAACCATGAGGCTACACCAATAAACGGATTGAACATGCTCCAGATAGATACACGGCAGACATGATGGAATATGTTTTTATTAAACTGCCAGTTCAGACCATAAACCTTTCTGTCCATTTTTCGTAAAACATGGATAGACAATATTATCAATGAGCATAATTCAGCAAAAGATGACGCTATTGCAGCACCTGCTATTCCCATATCGAAATAAAATATGAGAAGCCAATTACAAGGTATATTCACCAATACAGCTGTAAAGGCAGCTTTGTTCAAGGGCTTTGTAAGTGTTATACCGACCAGGAAAGATCGTAACGCAAGAAATGGGAAAGAAAACATTAATCCCCAAATGCGCCAGTCCAGGTAAGCTATAACAGCAGAATATACTTTCTCGGATGCAATCAGATTGCTCAGAATCAAGGGAGATAATATTTTCGAAATAGCGCACAGTAGAACTGCTAACCCCGACAGAAAAAGCAATCCCTGAAAGAATGTCCTACCTGTTTCTGAATATTGCTGCTCGCCATTACGCCGTGCAATGACAACCTGTAAACCTATACTGAATCCGAAACCGAGCATATAAATGGCGAGATACCAGATCCCAGCGAGTGCGGATGCCCCTAATTCTATTTCACCAACATGACCTAAGAAGATAGCATCAGTTATATTAATAAGTTGTTCGATAAGGATGCTCATCATAACCGGAAAGTTGATGAGCCATATGTTTTTATATGTATAGTTCATTGTTCAACATGATAAAATACAACAAGCCCTGTCAACTGGTGACATAGCTTATTTGTAAAGTAATTATTTGATATAATGGCAAAATAAAGAAGCACAGACCTGTATTATAAGCCTGTATATTAACAATAGCTTGAATTGAGAATGCTATTCATTATGCGCAGCTATATGCACAATTGCCATTTCATAGGTTGAACAATCTTTGTTTTTAATATCCTATGTACAAAGGTAATAAAAATAGAAATAGATTAATGCTTTTCTGTATTTTTATAATCTTCCGTTGTCATTCCATTCTCCATAGAGAAGTCCTTTTCGAGTCTTGTTGAGAAATCGCCATGTATCCAATATATTTATTATTTTGCCCAAATAAATTAAACAATATTAGCTTATCACATTTAATTTTGATATATTTGCATTAAACTACAATTTATTTCAATCATGAAGCAATTGAATAGGATTAAAATAGTTCTTGTTGAAAAGAAGAAAACGGGCAAGTGGTTAGCAAAAGAGTTGGGTAAAGATCCGTCTACCGTTTCTAAATGGTGTACAAACGTTTCGCAACCCGATCTGGTAACTCTTTCAAGAATAGCTGAGCTATTGAATGTTGATAGAAGAGATTTAATCAATAAAAGCAAATGATATTTAGTGCGTATAATCATACTGAAACAATATAATAAAGATGTCAACTATAATTCAACGGGCTGAGTTACAAGCCAAGATATGGAAAATAGCCAACGAGGTACGTGGAGCTGTTGATGGATGGGATTTTAAACAGTTTGTACTGGGTACACTCTTCTATCGTTTTATAAGCGAAAATTTTTCTAATTATATCGAGGGAGGCGATGATAGCGTTGACTATGCTAATTTACCTGACAGCGTAATAACGCCAGAGATTAAAGATGATGCAATAAAGACCAAAGGGTATTTTATCTATCCGAGTCAGCTTTTTGTGAATGTAGCCAAGACAGCAAATACAAATCCGAATCTGAACACGGAGCTAAAAAACATATTTAATGAGATTGAAAGTTCTGCCACCGGTTATCCTTCGGAGGAAGATATAAAAGGATTGTTTGCTGATTTCGATACTACCAGCACCCGACTTGGTAATACGGTTGAGAACAAAAACAGTCGCTTAGCTGCCGTGCTGAAAGGCGTGGAAGAGTTGAATTTTGGGAACTTCGAGGATAATCAGATAGACTTATTTGGTGATGCCTATGAATTTCTCATCTCTAACTATGCCGCTAATGCAGGCAAGTCGGGAGGTGAGTTCTTTACCCCGCAACACGTTTCTAAGCTCATTGCACAGCTTGCCATGCACAAACAGACAAGCGTGAATAAGATTTATGACCCTGCCTGTGGTTCAGGCTCGCTACTTTTACAAGCTAAAAAACATTTCGATAATCATATTATTGAAGAGGGTTTCTTTGGTCAAGAAATAAATCACACGACCTATAACCTTGCTCGTATGAATATGTTTTTGCATAATGTGAACTACGATAAGTTTAATATTGCACTTGGTGATACGCTTAGAGATCCTCAATTTGGAGATGACAAGCCTTTTGATGCTATTGTTTCCAATCCACCTTATTCGGTCAATTGGATTGGCTCGGACGACCCTACGCTGATTAACGACGACCGTTTTGCTCCTGCTGGAGTGCTCGCTCCTAAGTCAAAGGCAGACTTTGCATTTGTACTGCACGCACTAAGCTACCTTTCAAGCAGAGGCAGGGCGGCTATTGTCTGCTTCCCTGGTATATTCTATCGTGGTGGTGCGGAACAAAAGATTAGAAAGTATTTAGTGGATAACAACTTTGTAGAGACGGTTATTTCACTGGCTCCTAACCTATTTTATGGCACTTCGATAGCTGTAAATATCTTGGTACTTGCTAAGAATAAACGAGATACAAAGACGCAGTTTATAGATGCAAGTGGTGAAGATTTCTTCAAAAAGGTAACCAACAACAATATTCTTGAGGATAAGCATATCAAGAGGATTATGGAGATATTCGACCGAAAAGAAGATGTTGATCATGTTGCTATATCGGTAGACAACAAATTTATTGCCGAAAAGGACTATAATCTCTCCGTTAGCTCCTACGTGGAAGCAAAGGATAATCGTGAGAAGGTAGATATTGCGGTACTGAATGCAGAAATTTCACAAACGGTGGCGAAGATAAATGCACTCCGTGCTGATATTGATACTATTTTAAAGGAGATTGAGGCATGAGTTATTTAGATAAATTGTTAGACGGTATCGAGGTTAAGTGGAAGCCTCTATCCCATGCTGAAAACGGAGTGGCTGTATTAAGTCGTGGTCGTGTTATGTCAAAAGAATATCTAGCAGAAAATGCGGGTATATATCCTGTATACAGCCAGATCGGAAGAGCACACGTCTGAA
>OMGX01001555.1_pt1 | contig 9756 bp, 8 predicted proteins | sample 1674381 | NCBI WGS metagenome assembly OMGX01 (sample SAMN05578582, study PRJEB25193) | human gut metagenome | biome: Human Microbiome; feature: human-associated habitat; material: feces | host: Homo sapiens | place: USA:Birmingham | reverse complement strand
GACTGGAGTTCAGACGTGTGCTCTTCCGATCTGAACCTCTACCTACGACTGGCTGGCCGACATACCGGGCAATGCCGATGAAAGCGAGCTGGTAGAGGTTCAGTTCAAGAATACCCGCAAGGGATATTTCCGCAACAGCAACAAGATACCCCTGGAGAAAGGCGACATCGTAGCCGTAGAAGCCACCCCCGGACATGACATCGGCGTGGTGACCCTGACCGGACGTCTCGTGCCGCTGCAAATGAAGAAAGCCAATATCAAGTCTGAGGCAGACATCAAACGCATCTACCGCAAGGCGAAGCCCGTAGATATGGAGAAGTACAACGAGGCAAAAGCCCGCGAGCACGCCACCATGATACGCTCGCGCCAGATTGCCCTGGACCTCAACCTCAACATGAAGATTGGTGACGTGGAATACCAGGGAGACGGCAACAAAGCCATCTTCTACTACATCGCCGACGAGCGTGTGGACTTCCGCCAGCTCATCAAGGTCCTTGCCGACGCCTTCCGCGTGCGCATCGAGATGAAACAGATTGGCGCCCGCCAGGAAGCCGGACGCATTGGTGGCATCGGTCCCTGCGGACGCGAACTCTGCTGCGCCACCTGGATGACCTCCTTCGTGTCGGTATCTACCAGCGCTGCACGCTTCCAGGACATATCACTGAATCCGCAGAAACTTGCCGGACAATGCGCCAAGCTGAAGTGCTGCCTCAACTACGAAGTGGACTGCTACGTGGAAGCACAGAAACGCCTGCCCTCACGCGAGATTACCCTGGAAACCAAAGACGGCGAGTTCTTCTTCTTCAAAGCCGACATTCTGAGCAACCAGATAACCTACTCAAGTGACAAGAACATCCCCGCCAACCTGGTGACCATCAGCGGCAGACGCGCCTTCGAGATTATCGGTTTGAACAGACGTGGCATCAAGCCCGACAGCCTGATAGAAGAAACCCATCGTTCCGAACCCAAAAAGCCGGTGGACTTGCTGGAACAAGAGAGCCTCACCCGCTTTGACCGCAGCCGGAAAGGCAAGAGTGGCAGTGACGGCAACGGTGGCGAGAACAGCAACAACAGCCGTAACAAGAGAAAGAAAAAGAGTGGAAACGGTCGTCCGCAAGGAGGTGAGCAGCAGGGTGCTCCGCAATCCAACAACCAGAGAGAACAATCCAGGCAAGACCGGCAACCGAGACAGAAACAAGACCGGCAAGCACCCAAACAAGGTGAACAGCAACAAGGCGAACGTCAACAACGGAACAATAACAACCGTCGTCCGCCCCGTAACAATAAGCCCAAACCTCAAGGTGAAAGACCTGCCCAAAATGACAAACCGGCTCAAGAATAGGAATCTCTGCCTGAAAGGTATCATACTACTGTTTGTCGCAAGCCTGCTGAGCGCTTGCGACAAACAGACCGTATACCATTCCTTCCAATCCCTTCCCACCGAAGGCTGGCTGCGCGAAGACACGCTCTCTTTCGACGTGAAGGTCACCGACTCACTGACCTACTACAAACTGTCTTTGGAAGTTCGTAACCGAAGCAACTACCCCTATCAGAATCTACCTCTATCCATCTGCTACACCACCGCAGATTCCATTCCGTCACCCACGGACACCATACAGCTAATCCTCGCGGACAAAGAAGGAATCTGGAAAGGTGACGGCTGGGGAGGTCTCTATCAGACTGCCGTTCCCGCAGGAAGCGTTCGAATCGGCAAACCCGGCACCTACCTCTTTAAAGTGGCCTATACGCTACCGGACGAAAGGCTGCAAGGAATCAATGACATCGGCATCAAACTGAAGAGATAGGAACTCCCTATTGTTCTTTATTACCTTCTTCTAACAACCACCTCAGTCTCCCACTCACGTCTCCTTGAAGCGGAAACGGGCGGGGTATCATAACTTGCCCTCTTACCTCGTAGCGTTACGTCTTTTACGCCAGGATGTAACGACCGTTACACCAGCATGTAAAGGGCGTTACAATATAGCGTAAAAGTCGTTACGATACAGCGTAAAGGACGTTACAATGCGGTGTAACGACCGTTACATTACGATGTAAACAATGTGTAAATGCAATGTAATGATAATCAAGTCCATTCGTATGTCCCACAAGGAAACGGTCATAACTAAATTCGACGATTACGTCCCGCATCAATCCGCAGAAAGATAAACAGCAAGATTGTGAATCCCCAGAGAGAAGAACCTCCGTAACTGAAGAAAGGCAACGGGATACCGATGACGGGGGTCAGCCCCAGCACCATGCCTATATTGATGAATAGATGGAACAAGAATATACTAAGCACAGAATAACCATACACCCGGCCAAAGGGAGATTGCTGCCGCTCGGCCACGACAATCAGCCGTAAAATAAGAATAAGGAACAGTAACAGTACAGCCGTAGACCCTACGAATCCTTCCTCCTCACCCACGGTGCAAAAAATGAAGTCCGTATCTTGCTCCGGCACATACTTCAGCTTTGTCTGCGTACCATTCAAGAAACCTTTGCCGGTCAGCCCCCCGGAGCCGATGGCTATCTTCGACTGGTTCACGTTATAGCCGGCACCAGCAAGGTCCTCTTCCATACCGAGCACCACCTTGATACGTATCTGTTGATGGGGCTCCAGCACTTTATTGAAGAAGTAGTCGCTGGAGTAGAGGAAACCTATCGAACCCAAAGCAAACAGCCCAATCAGAAAATAAGATAAATGGCGCTCGCTTAAAGAAAGAAAGACAAGATACCCGATAACAAGTGCACAAAGCCCCCACTGCACCCACACCAAGTTGAAGGGTACTACGTATTCCGAAATCAGATAAGCCACGAGCAGCACTCCCAGCGAACCGCCGATAATATTCCGCGTGGGCTCCCAGCGCTTTTTATAGACCCACACCATGCCTCCGGCAAAGAGCAGTACCATCAGCAGCACGGCAAATTCTCCGATAGGCGTCGGTGTATCGGCAATCATCACCGCATCAAAACGGATGCCCACCACAAAGTAGGCCACTGCACATATACCCGAGAACAGTACCACGCCCGGCATTCCCTCCCGATAAAGCATCAGGAAAAATGCAGAGTACACCAATGCCGAACCCGTCTCCCGCTGTAGGATAATCAGCAACATGGGGAAAAGAATCAAGAAAGCCAGCATAAGGGAGCTTTTCCAATTCTTCATCGTAAACGAGTAGGCGCTCATATACTTGGCAAGCGCCAGCGCCGTGGCAAACTTGGCAAACTCCGCCGGCTGCAAACTGACCGGCCCCAGAATGAGCCACGACCGCGACCCTTTCGTGTCGGGCGCAATGAATATCGTGACAATCAGCAACAGCATCAGCCCTATATATATAAGGTAGGAGAACATGTCATAGAGGGAATCATCCAGCATCAGCAGCACAAACCCCAGCCCGAAGGAACATATAATCCAGACAAACTGCTTGCCGGCACGCGTAGAGAAGTCCAGAAAGTCACGGTCACCATAATCATAACTCGCCCCACAGACACTGAACCAGCCGAATACAATCAGCAGCAGGTAAACGACAATCGTCACCCAGTCCAATGATTTCCATATGCTATCTCTCCTTGTCACCAATTTATTTACGATTTTACTATTTACTATTTACTATTGAAGTCACTCACCGTTCATCCCTAACCCCTAATCCTTAATCCCTAATCATCATCTCTCCTCATCTCCGTAAAGTATCACCCGGTTACTGAATTCTTCCGCCCGTATCTCATTCTCGGGCGACAGCTTTCCATGCAGATACTGGTCCATCATCATGGCACCGATAGGTACGCCATACGTGGCACCGAAACCACCGTTCTCCACATAGACGGCAATGGCTATCTTAGGGTTGTCCATCGGGGCAAAGCCCATAAAGACAGAATGGTCCTTGCCGCGGTTCTGTGCCGTGCCCGTCTTTCCGCAGACCTCCACACCCGGCAGGATGGCTCCCGCCATGCGGCAAGTGGCGCTACCCGTACTTCCGTCTACAGCGGCACGCATGCCTTTCACCACCATTTCATAATATTCGCGGTCGATGGTGGGATAACGGGGATTGCGATAGATGCTGTCCAGTTCATTGTCTTCTATCTCCTTCACGATGTGCGGAGTAATGAAATGCCCCCGGTTGGCAATGGTGGCACCCAGATTGGCTATCTGCAACGGGGTGGCGAGAATCTCTCCCTGCCCGATGGAGATACTAATCACCGTCAGACCGTTCCACGAACCCCGATAGGGCTTGTCGTAGAACTTTGCATTCGGTATCAGTCCACGCTGTTCGCCGGGGAGGTCGGTACCGAGCCGATAGCCGAAGCCCTGCGATACCATGTGGTCTTTCCATACGGTAATGGCATTCTGCGGCGAACCGTATTTTTTATCACCGAACATGCGATACAATCCCCAACAGAAATAGGAATTACAAGAGGTCGCGATGGCAGGAATCAGCGACAGAGGCGAACCATGTCCGTGACATCCCACATGAAGGCCTTTATGATTGAAACCATGCGCACAAGGGAAAGTCGGATAATCTTCGTGGATAATCTCTTCTTGAAGGAAAGTCAGTGCCTGCGCCGTCTTGAAGGTGGAGCCCGGCGGATAAGCTCCCATGATGGCACGGTTCAACAAAGGCTTCCGCTTGTCCATCTGCAACAGGCGGTGGTTCTTTCCCCGCTGGCGCCCTATCATCAGATGAGGGTCAAAGGTAGGCGAGGAAACCATACATAGAATCTCACCCGTAGCCGGTTCGATGGCCACAATGGCACCGATTTTGTGTTGAAGCAGTCGTTCTCCCAACATCTGAAGGTCAATGTCGATGCCCAACGTCAGGTTCTTGCCGGGTACGGAGGAACGGTCCAACTGTCCGTCCATGTAGTGTCCCTGGATACGCCCGTGAGCGTCACGAAGCAGAATCTCCACCCCCTTCTCTCCACGCAGATACTTTTCATAGGATTTCTCGATGCCTTGCTTGCCTATATAGTCTCCGCGAATATAATAGTCATCGTTCTCAATGTCTTTCTTGGACACTTCGCCGATGTCCCCCAGCAAATGGCCGGCAGAGTTATAGGTATATTGGCGGATAGTACGCCGCTGAATATAGAAACCTGGAAATTTGAACAGCTTCTCCTGAAACACACCGCACTCTTCGGCAGAAAGCTGCGTCATGAACACCTGATGGGTGTATTTGGAATAACCGGGGTTCATCCAGCGGTTCTTGACGTCCTTCATCCGTTTGTCAAACTGCTCACGGGTAATGTTCAAGGCACTGCAAAGGTCGAGTGTATCCAGCTGCGTCACCTCCCGAGGCACAAACGTAATATCATAGGCAGGCTGGTTAAACACGAGCAACTTACCGTTACGGTCGTAGATAGCCCCCCGTGATGGATATTGTATCTTGTTCAGAAAAGCGTTACTGTCCGCGTTCTTCTTGTAGTCATCAGTCATGATTTGCAGGTCGAACAGCCGGAACACGTAAATAAGAACGATGACAATAGCCGCCGCTCCAATTACATATTTCCGCTTTTCCAGTGTATAGTCTTTCATCAATTCCTAATCCTTAATCCCTTTATCCTTTCTTTCTTATTCCCTCAACAGCCATAATGCAGGTCACAGTAAGCAGGGTACTTGCCGCAATTCTCAACAACAGCGTACCGATATGGGCAAAAGAGAAGAATTCGAGGGTAAGCAACAAGCCGTGATGTATCAGCACACTCACAACCAGATATTTCAGGAAAGGAAGAATCCCCATTGTACGGATGGCCGGAACCAGTGTATCCAGCGTGTCACGAGGCACGAACAGCCGCAGGAAAGTGGGGCGCAAGAAAGCCAGCAACACCGTAGCAGCAGCGTTCATCCCCGGTGTGTCGGAAAAGACGTCGACAGCCAGCCCTAAAAAGAATGCCCACAACATCAACGCATTGCGGGGAGTGTCCGACTCAAACTTCAGTATCAAGTAGATATACAGAAATGGAGTGGCATATCCTGCAATATGCACATTGTTCAATATCAGCACCTGCAACAGTACCAAGCCTATGAACCATCCTATTTTATGCAGATAATTAATTAACAACGCTAATGAGTTATAAGTTACGAGTTACAAGTTATTGAGTGTATAAGTTATAAGATATAAAGATGATTAATCCCTAATCCTTAACCCCTAATCCCTAATTTCTTAGTCACTTCTCGTCCGCCCTCGACTCCAATGCCTTTTGTTCATCCTGCCCGTTGCGGGAAATGACGCGCACATTGCTCACCTTTCCAAAGTCCGTAGCCAGCTTTATCTTCAACAGATACGAAAGCCCGTCGTGCGAGTCAGACATGTCATCCACCGTCCCCACCATAACACCTTCTGGAAACACGGTGGAATAGCCGCTGGTCACTACTGTATCTCCCAGATTGAATTCGGCATGCCGGGGCAAATCCTTCAGATAGGCAAAACGGGAATTACCTCCCTCCCACTTCAAATAACCGAAATAATCACTGCCCACAATCTTACAGCTGATGCTCGACTTGCTGTTCAGCAACGGAATAACCAACGAGTAATGGGGAGAGGTCTTATACACAATACCCACCACGCCATTGGCATCTACAACTCCCATCTCAGGACGGATACCTTCTGTTGTTCCACGGTCTAAAGTGATATAATTGTCAGCCTTGTTCAAGCTGTTCTTTATGACATTCGCCTTGAATATCTGATACTCCGTAGGAGCAAGCCGTTCCATGCTGTACAACCTGGCGGAGTCCAATCCTTTCTCCTTCAAGACATTTTCCAGAAACGAAAGCCGCTGCTCCAACCACATGTTGCGGTCGAGCAGGTCTTCGTTGGCCGTCTTCAAGTGGAAATAGGAAGTGATGCCACCCGATATTTCATAAACCTTCCCCGCCACGCCATTGGCAGAGGTGAAATACACACTCTGCTGGTAATGATTAAAGCGAAATAATAAAATAAAACTGGCAACCTCTAACAGAAGAAAGAGGAACCAGTAATTATATTTAATGAGAAAGTTTAACAAATTTCGCATTACCGCATCAAGAATGAGAAGCGGTCAACGTTCTTCAATGCCACGCCCGTACCTTTGGCAACGGCATGCAAGGGGTCTTCCGCAATGTGGAACGGTATGTTTATTTTATCAGTCAGACGCTTATCCAGTCCACGAAGCAATGCACCGCCACCGGCAAGATAGATACCGTTGTGAACGATGTCGGCATACAATTCGGGAGGCGTATTTTCCAATGCGCTCAAGATGGCTGTCTCAATCTTAGAGATAGACTTCTCCAAGCAATGCGCCACTTCCTGATAGCATACCGGCACTTCCATGGGCAATGCCGTGATGCGGTTCGGACCATGAACGATATAGTCTTCAGGAGCATCCTCACCGAGTTCCGTCAAGGCAGCCCCCACATTAATCTTAATACGCTCAGCCATACGCTCGCTGACCTTCACGTTGTGCTGGCGGCTCATGTATTCCTGAATATCGGCAGTCAAGTCGTCACCGGCAATGCGGATGGAGTTGTTACTTACGATACCTCCCAAAGAGATAACGGCAATTTCCGTAGAACCACCACCTATGTCAACAATCATGTTGCCTTCGGGAGCCTCTACATCGATACCGATACCGATGGCAGCAGCCATCGGCTCGAAAATCAAATAAACGTCGCGCCCGCCGGCATGCTCGGCAGAGTCGCGCACGGCACGCAGCTCCACTTCGGTACTGCCCGAAGGAACCCCGATTACCATGCGGAGTGACGGAGAGAAGAGACGGTTACGGTTGTTCACCATCTTGATAAGTCCGCGTATCATCTGCTCGCAGGCATAGAAGTCGGCAATCACACCGTCGCGCAACGGACGGATGGTACGTATGTTTTCGTGGGTCTTTTCGTGCATCATCTTTGCCTTGTCACCCACGGCAATCATCTTATCGGTACGACGGTCCAAAGCCACCACCGAAGGCTCATCCACCACAATCTTGCCATTCGTGGTGATGATGGTATTGGCTGTGCCAAGGTCCATCGCTATTTCTTGTGTAAAGGAGAATAATCCCATCTATTGATTTACTATTAAATGATTTACTATTTACTATTTGGCAGATCTGCTATCTGACGACCCCCACCTACAATGACGCCTCCCGGCAAATAGTAAATAGTAAATCGTCAAATAGTAAATGACCTTAGTGTTTAAAGTGACGGAATCCCGTAGTCACCATGGCGATGCCATGCTCGTTGCAATATTCAAACGAGAGTTCATCCTTGATGCTTCCACCCGGCTGGATGACGGCTGTTACGCCTTCATTGCCGGCAATTTCCACGCAGTCGGGGAAAGGGAAGAATGCGTCACTTGCCATTACAGCGCCATTCAAGTCGAAACCGAAGTTTTTGGCTTTCTCGATAGCCTGCTTCAAAGCATCCACACGGCTGGTCTGACCTACACCACTTGCCAACAACTGCTTTCCTTTTGCCAGCACAATGGCATTCGACTTACTGTTCTTCACAATCTTGTTTGCAAAGAGCATATCCTCAATTTCCTGTGCAGTGGGAGCCTTCGTAGTTACAGTCTTCAATTCTTCAGGAGTTTCCACCTTAAGGTCGCGGTCCTGAACCAATACGCCATTCAGCAAAGAACGGAACTGCTTCTTAGGCAGAGCTGCCGGCTTGCGGACCAGGATAATACGGTTCTTCTTCTGACCGAGGATTTCCAACGCATCCACATCATAATCGGGAGCGATAATCACCTCAAAGAAAATTTTATTGATTTCTTCGGCAGCAGCCTTGTCAATCACGGCATTAGTGATGAGCACACCACCAAAAGCGGATACCGGGTCACCGGCAAGCGCATCGTTCCATGCTTCGAGCACAGTGGGACGTGAAGCCAGTCCACAAGCATTATTATGCTTCAGGATAGCGAAAGTCGTATCCTTGAATTCGTCAATCAAGTCAACGGCAGCATTGATGTCGAGCAGGTTGTTATAAGAGATTTCCTTACCGTGAATCTGGTCGAACATAGCATCAATATTGCCATAGAAATAACCTTTCTGATGCGGATTCTCGCCATAGCGTAAAGTCTTCTGGCTGTTGGCAGAACAACGGAAAGCGGAACCTTCCTCGCCATCGAAATAGTTGAAGATGGCAGAATCATAGTGTGAAGACACTCCGAAAGCCTCTTTGGCAAACCAACGGCGTTCTTCGATGGTAGTAGTGGCTCCGTGTTCCATCAGCATGTCGCGGAACGGCTGATATTGTGCTTGCGAAGCGATGATAACCACGTCGTTATAGTTCTTGGCTGCGGCACGAATCAGAGAGATACCGCCTATGTCAATCTTTTCGATGATGGCAGGTTCTTCGGCACCACTGGCAACGGTAGCCTCAAACGGATAGAGGTCAACAATGACGAGGTCTATTTCGGGGATTTCATATTTTTCAATCTGTTGCATGTCTTGCTCCAATCCGCGGCGGCAAAGAATACCTCCAAAAACCTTCGGATGCAAAGTCTTCACGCGTCCGCCCAGGATGGAAGGGTATGTAGTGAGGTCTTCCACTGCCTTGCAGGGATAACCCAGGGATTCTATAAACTGACGTGTTCCACCGGTTGAGAGGAACTCTACACCTTCTTCATGCAGTTTGGTAATGATTTCGTCCAAACCTTCCTTATGGTAAACAGATACCAGAGCTGTTTTGATTCTTTTTGTTTCAGACATGGATTTGCGTATTAAAGTATGCGTATATTAGTATTTGATGCGCAAAGTTACAAATTTTGTTTACCATAAGGAAGGTTT
>OMGX01001551.1_pt1 | contig 9783 bp, 9 predicted proteins | sample 1674381 | NCBI WGS metagenome assembly OMGX01 (sample SAMN05578582, study PRJEB25193) | human gut metagenome | biome: Human Microbiome; feature: human-associated habitat; material: feces | host: Homo sapiens | place: USA:Birmingham | reverse complement strand
TGATACGATGGGAAACAGCGTTCTCCTTTGTCTGGGGTGTTCAGAGGGGATAGTGTTCCCCTTTGACCGAAAGAATCCAAAGAAACCGGCGGTTTCGTGGCACACGATTTTCCGTAGGAAAGTCTAGTGTGTTATACCTTTGTGGAGCAGATGGCAGCCGGAATTGTAGCACACCCTGAAAAGTGTGGCCACAGTTGCGGCGTTCTGGCGGGAAAGGTTGCCCCTTGCGGGGCAGCATAAGCGACAGAAAAAGGCTGGCAGGCGGTGCGGGCAAGCACTGTCTGTCAGCCGTGTCATTTGCGGAACAAAGGTATATCAAAGCCCCCGTCAGCCGCTGCTTCCCATCGTATCAGAACCACCACGGCAGCTTTCCGCGCAGGCTGTCCATCGCCTCGCCCTCCACCTTCTTTGTCCAGCTCTCGCTGAGATGGAAATGGAGCGCCGCGCCGATCAGCGGGTGCTCGATTCCATCGGTAAAGCCATAGCGGTACAGCAGATAGGTCTGCTCTCTGGCTGTCAGCTTGTCCAGCGCCGCATACAATTCTATCAGCTGCTCTTTTTGGATATAGATTTGCTCCGGCGTTTGGGTGTGAGGGTCGGCTATGGCTTCGATCCGCAGCATCCGTTCATCCTCTGAGAGAACGTCATCCAGATATACTCTCTGGAAGCCGGGGCCGTCTTTCTTATCCACCATCCGTTGCTCAAATAAACCGAGGGCGGCGCGGATGCAGTCCGTCATGTCGTTGCGGAGCGCCGGTGCTGCATAGGTCAGAAATTTCATGCCCCGTCCGGCATCAAACAAAGGGATCGCGTTCAGCAGGCCGATACTTCCCTCCTGCATCAAATCATCCAAATCAATTCCAATATCATTTTCATCCAGCCCCATGTTTCGGTATTGCTCCAGCGCAATTTTTCGGATGAATCCCAGATTCTTTTCCAGCAGAATGTCACGGGCAGCCGTATCCCCTTTCTGTGCCAGTCTGCACAGCTGCTCATTGCTCCGGGTCGGCATTTTGCTTCTCCTGCGCGTGGTCTAAGGTGGATTGGAGAAATTCCGTCAGCGCCTGACCGAACTTGTCTAATGCTTCCTTTTGCACACCGTCCATCCCCGCTGCGCTCTGGGTGACGGCGGCGGAAATCATTTCGGGCGTGATGGTCGGAGTATGAACATCCGCCCCTTTGGTGAGTTCGGTAAACATCTGCTGAGTGATGCCCTTGGTCAAGGACTGCGCTGCTGTGAAATCGTTGCCGATCTCTTTCTTCACTTCCCGCAGCGCCGCCATAAATGTGTTCTGTATCATCGTCAGGTCTGCCTGATATACGGGAACTTTCTGCCGGTTGACAGTTCTGGCCGCCTGCACCGCAGCGTCTGTTTTATTGTTTCGGCGCAGCATGGCGCTGAGAGTAGTAAGCATCTGGTTCTGTCCGGCGAAACCGGCGGCCAGCGTATCGTCAAAATATTGCTCAATCATATAGGTGACTTCTGCAAAGCGAGGGCTTTCCAAAAGGCGGTTGACGATCTCTGCATTGGCTTTTCCGGTGTACAGATTCCGCGCCGCCTGCACCGACAGGCCCAGTTCTTCAATATCAAAATTTGTCCGGTCGGGCGTGTTGACTTCCCCCAGCAGGAAATCTGTGGAGACTTCAAACACTTTCGCAATGCGGAGCAAATGTTCTGTGCTGATCTTATCAGTCTTACCGCTGACAAACCGGCTGATGGCGCTCTCGGTGCTGCCGATGCGGGTCGCCAGCTGTGCCTGGGTAATTTTATGTTCCTTCATAAGCTCCTGCATCCGCTGCCGGATATTGCCGGGCAGATAGGCTCCCTCCATGTGACGCACCTCTCTTCTGAAAACTCTCTTTATCCATTATACCTGATAAAACCAGCGCGGGCAAATGCTTTCCGCTGGCTTCGCCGCTCTGAGGTCTTGCATTTTTGCAAGATTTCAGGGCGGCGTTTTTTCATTTCTTGCACTTTTAGCGGATTTTTCGGTTTATAGGCTTTTTCCCCGTATATTCAGGCAGACGGGCAGATACCGTCAATAAATAATGGAGGACAAAGCCTATGAATTTATTTGAAACTGTAAAATCCGCTGTCACCGTGAAGCAGGCCGCCGAATACTACGGCTGTAAGGTCAACCGGGGCGATATGATCTGCTGCCCCTTCCACGATGACCGGCATCCCAGCATGAAGCTGAACAGGGATTATTTCTATTGCTTTGGCTGCGGGGCTACCGGGGATGTGATCGATTTTGTGGCGCGGCTGTTCGGCCTGAGCAGCTACGAGGCCGCAAAGAAGCTGGCCTATGACTTTGGCATCGACCCGGACAAGCCCCCGGCAGCGATGGCTTTGAAAAAGCCCTATCCGCTGGCGCGGGCTTTCCGCAACGATGAGATACACTGCCAGCGGGTGCTCTGCGATTATCTGCATCTGCTGGAACGCTGGAAGGTCGAATATGCCCCGCAATCGCCGGAGGATGAACTGGATGACCGCTTTGTGGAAGCCTGTCATATGATCGAGTATGTAAATGATTTGTTGGACGTTCTCATGTTTGCGGAACTGAAGCAGCGTGTGAAAGCGGTGGATATGCTGCTGAAGGACGGCACTATCACCGCGCTGGAGCAGCGGCTCAGACGTCTGGAAAAGGAGGTGCAGCACCGTGGCGAAGAACGAGCAATCGCGTGAGGCCAACCAGCCCATCTGGTTTGACGGCAAGAGTATCAATGAAGCCCTGTTTTGTGATGATTTTCTCGGCAGACACAAAATCATCTACACAAACGGGGCTTTTTTCACGCCTGATGGCCGCGTGACCGATGAGCTGCCACTGCGTGGAGAAATTTTTGAGGAACTGAAATGCTGTGCGGTCAGCAATATCCCCCGCAAAATCAGCAATATCGTGGAGCTGATGAAGCTGGCGGCGCTGGTAGAGGATTTCCCGCCGGAGGCTGACCGCATTCATCTGGCAAACGGCACGTTGTTTCTGGATGGCTCCTTTACGGAGGGAAAACCGGACATCGTGCGTTGCCGCCTGCCGGTGGCCTATAATCCCGATGCGCCCACGCCGACCCGCTGGCTGGCTTTTCTGGATGGGCTTCTTTACCCGGAGGACATTCCCACTTTGCAGGAATATATCGGCTACTGCCTGATCCCCAGCAACAAGGGACAGCGCATGATGGTCATTAAGGGCAATGGCGGCGAGGGTAAGAGCCAGATCGGCGCGGTGCTGTCCGCCCTGTTCGGCAGCAACATGAAGGACGGCAGCATCGGCAAAATTTCCGAGAACCGTTTTGCCCGCGCTGATCTGGAACACATTCTGCTGTGTGTCGATGATGATATGCGGATGGAGGCCCTGCGGCAGACCAACTATGTCAAATCCATCGTCACCGCACAGGGTAAAATGGATTTGGAGCGTAAAGGCAAGCAGAGCTATCAGGGATGGATGTGCGCCCGGCTGCTGGCATTCAGCAATGGCGACTTGCAGGCTCTCTTTGACCGCAGTGATGGCTTTTATCGGCGGCAGTTGGTGCTGACCGCCAAAGAGAAACCTGCCGACCGTGTGGATGATCCCGACCTGGCAGAGAAGATGAAGGCCGAGGTGGAGGGCATTCTGCTGTGGGCTTTTGCGGGATTGCAGCGGTTGGTAGCGAACAACTTCAAGTTCACCGAGAGCCAGCGCACCAAAGAGAACCGGGAGGCCGTCAAGCGGGACAACAATAACGTGTTTGATTTTCTGGAATCCGAGGGCTATATCCGGCTGAAAGCGGATGCGTCCATCAGTTCAAAGGATTGCTACGACATTTACCGGATGTGGTGCGAGGAAAATAGCCTGACTGCACTCAAACGCCGCAGCTTCAGCGATGCGCTGGTGGCAGCCTGCGGTAAGTACAATCTGGAACACTGCAACACGATTACCAATTCGGCAGGACGCCGGGTATGGGGCTTTATGGGGATCGAGGCAGTGGCAAGGCCGCATATAAACGAGTTTACGGACGCTTCACAGTGTACGTACGTACCGGAAGACTGGCGGGATTGATTTCCGATCTGGTCGCCGGTACGTATGTACGCAGCGATTGACCCTGTTACCTCATATATTGTAGAGGCGCTTCATTTGGATAAAGTGGTCGTGCCCATTTTGGGTACACCTATTTTGATGTGTAAAAGTGGTTATGGATATTTTGTCCACCACCAGAACCGTGAAATTCTTCGCGCTTTTGTGCTGTGAAGTAGGTGTGGTCATTTTGACCACACCTGAAGCGGTCAGTAAAAGCGGTGATTTTGCAGGCATATTTTAGAGCAATCTCAAAACAGCGAAATGTTTCTCTTTTATCCGTATACAGTTCGCCGGATGGCGGCTCACGGAACGACGTACAGATTGCAGCATTTTGTGACAATACAGCCCGAACAGTGAAAAGTCCCGCATTTCTGTGAAGTCGAATATTCCGCCGTTGACCAACGATACGCAGGGAATTATTTCTATCGCAAAACAGCATTTGCACAAATTTCACCATTGACCAAAGCCGGTGCGCTCCCCAGCGTAGCCGGTTCTTTTTATGACGCAACCGAAAATCATGTTTTATCTATCAAGTGACAAAGGGCTTCACTTGCGAAAATGGAGGAATATATTTTATGAAGTCAAGTATCCGAAACGAAATCAAGGCGCAGATCATCCGCGCCGGTTACACCATGCAGGAAGTCGTTGACCAGCTGCACGATGAGTATGGGTGGAGCGACAGCGTATCCAATCTTTCCGGAAAATTGCAGCGGGAATCGCTGCGGTATCGGGAGGCCGTGGAGTTGGCTGACGTGCTGGGATATGACATTGTCTGGCAGAAACGGAGGGATTGAGTATGGAAAAAGCACAATACGCGATTATGCGATTTGCCAAATATAAGGGGCCTGAAATCGGCAATATCGAGGCCCATAACGAGCGCACAAAGGAAAAGTACGCCAGTAATCCCGATGTGGATACCAGCCGAAGCAAGTACAACTTCCATCTGGTCAAACCGCCCGGCAAGTACCGGGCCGAGTCAGAGAGGCAAATTGCCGCTGCCGGATGCCGTACCCGGAAAGACAGTATCCGTATGATCGAGACGCTGTTCACAGCCAGCCCGGAGTTCTTTAAGGGAAAGAAACGGGCGGAAATTCGGGTATTTTTCGAGGAAGCTCTGCACTTTTTGGAACAGCATCAGTCCAAAGAGACAATTATATCCGCCGTGGTGCATATGGACGAGAAAACGCCCCATATGCACCTTTGTTTTGTCCCTTTGACGGAGGATGGCAGGCTCAGCGCCAAAGACATCATGGGCAATAAAAAGAAGCTGACCTGGTGGCAGGATGAGTTTTGGAAACACATGGTCAAGAAGTTTCCAGATTTGGAGCGTGGCGAGAGCGCCAGCCTGACCGGGCGCGACCATATCCCGCCCCGCGTATTTAAGGAGATGACCAGACTGACCAAACAGAAAAGCAAACTGGAGGATCTGCTCACTGGAATCAATCCCTTTAACGCCAAAAGCCGGGCGGAGGAAATCTGCAAGATTCTGGATACCTATATTCCCAGCGTGGAGAAGATGGACACACTGCTGCGGAAATATGGCGTAGCCTTCACGAAAACAGCATCCGAAAACAAAAAGTTGAAAACGAAAAATGCCGAACTGGAAGAATCTCTTGCATCGGCGCAGAAGGTCAGCACCCTAAAGCAGATCGAAGACCTCAAGCTGCGGCGCGACTATGACAGTGCCGTGGCGATTTTGGAACAGATACCGGCAGAAGTTTTGAACATCTATGCGCAGAGCAGCCATAGAGGAAAGGAGCGGCCTATTGAGCAAAGTTTATGATGATCCGAAATATAATGCGGCATTTGACCGCTGTGTTGATGTGATGGCGCGGCTGTTGCAGAAGTACGGGCCACAGCTGTTGGGGCAGATGCAGGAGACTGAGAAGGATGGCCGTACACAGTCTGCGGCATCAGGAAAGCAACCCGTTCCTGTGTATCAGGAATTTGACAAAGCCGCTTGATATAAATTAAATTTACACGTTGCGTATTTGTTTAGCGTATGCTATAATAAATACGCAACGTGTATTTTTGCTTTATGGGGTAAATGAAATGGACTGCAAAACCAAAATAAAAGAATTGCGGGAAAGCACTGGCATGAATCGCAAGGAATTTTGTAAATATTTTCAGATTCCCTATCGGACTGTGACAGAATGGGAACTGGATAACCGCCATGCGCCGGAATATGTACTCCGTTTGTTGGAGTACTACATTCAGAATGAAGGTCTGGCGAAGAAGAAAGTAACGGATGAATGTTTAGAGCTGGAAGAAAGGGGCGGCCTGCATGAAGAAAACTAAAACAAAATGTTATCTCTACACACGGGTATCTACATCCATGCAGGTGGACGGATATAGTCTGGATGCTCAGCGAGACAAACTGCGGAAATACGCTGAATACGAAGATATGGTAGTGGCTGGTGAATATTCTGATGAAGGCTTTTCCGGCAAGAATATTCAGGGCAGGCACGAATTTCAGCGGATGCTGCAAGACATTCAGGACTGCAAAGACGGTGTGGAATATGTGCTGGTGTTCAAGCTGTCCCGGTTTGGCAGGAATGCCGCTGACGTTCTGAATTCCTTGCAGCTGATGCAGGATTTCGGTGTCAATCTGATTTGTGTGGAAGACGGCATTGACAGTTCCAAAGATTCCGGCAAGCTGATGATTTCTGTCCTTTCTGCGGTGGCAGAGATAGAGCGTGAAAATATTCGGACACAGACGATGGCCGGACGGGAGCAGAAAGCCCGTGAAGGAAAATGGAACGGTGGCTTTGCCCCTTATGGATACCGCCTTGAAAAAGGCGAACTGTTGATTGCTGAGGATGAAGTGGACGTGATCCGCACCATCTTTGACCGCTATATTCACACCAACGATGGTGTCAGTGGCGTGGCAAAATATCTGAACCGGCAGGGCTTTGTGAAGAAGTTAAGGCAGAACGGCACCATTCCCGGTTTTTCTGCCAGCTTTGTGAAGAGTATCATTGATAATCCGGTATATATGGGAAAAATCGCCTATGGCAGACGCCGGACAGAGAAGAAGATCGGCACACGGAATGAGATGCACGTAGTTGAGCAATCGGAGTTCCCTGTGTACGAGGGGAAGCATGAGGCTATCATTTCAGAAGAAGATTGGAACCTCGCGCAGGAAAAACGGAAAATCAATGCTTACCGGCGTGAGAAAGTCAATGACCCTACCCACGCACATATCTTGTCCGGTATTCTGAAATGCCCCTGCTGCGGCAAAAGCCTGTACGGGAATATTGCGAAAGCCCACAGCAAGGACAAAAAGACCCGCTATTACTATTACTGCAAGAATACGGTGACGCCAACAGGCCACGAGTGTACCTTCCGGCTGAATATTGAGCAGATGGAAATGAACCGCATGGTAGCGTCAATCATCTCTGCTATGGTCAGTGACCCACGGTTTGCGGATGCAATCAAGGCGAAAATCGGCTCCGCTGTCGATACGAACGATTTGGAGAAGCAGCTGGAAGCATTACAGGCGCAGCTTCGGCAGACATTAGGCACAAAGGCCCGACTGGAACGGCAGATGGACGGTTTAGATGTGAATGACCCGTATTATGACCGGAAAATTTCTGATTTGCAGCGTCGATATGACGAGCAATATGGCGCAATAGATGAGATTGAAGTCCAGATTGACGATGTGCAAAGCCAGATACGGAGTATCCGGCAGGAGAAGATTTCGGGTGATAATATCTACCGCCTGTTGCTGGCATTCGATCAGGTCTATGAAGCAGCCTCCGAAGTGGAGCGGAAGGAGTTCATGCGGGCGTTTATTGAGCGGATTGAGTTATTCCCGGAAAAGCAGCCGGATGGCAACTGGATTAGGAAGATTATCTTCAACTTCCCTGTCCCGGTGAATGGAACAGAAGTGAAAGAATTGCCCTTGGAAAATGAAACAATAGTCGAGACGGTTGTCCTCTTGTCACGGGAAACAAATCCACTGACGATTGAGGTCAGAATGGAAGTGGAAACCGGAGAGGTTAAGGAGCATCCGACCTATAAACGCATTCAGGAGTATGTGCAGGAAAAGTACGGCTTCAAAGTCCATACGGCATATATTGCAGAGGTCAAGCGTATGGTCGGGCTGGATATGCACAAAGCACCGAATGCTGTTGAACAGAGAAAACATGAGTATCATCCCTGCCCGCCTGAAAAGGTTGAGGCGATCAAAGATGCGCTGCGGTATTTTGGCTTAATTGCTGAGTGAATTGACTATGAGGCAGTAAAAACGCCGTGCTAAAATCGAGCGTAGTGAAAACAGCAAATATCTTTATTCTTGCGCAAAAAAGTATATTAGAAAGCAAAGCACGATAGAGTGAACACGGTACGCTTCTGCGCGTGAAATTTTGCGAAACAGTACATTCCCACGCCACGCAGCAAAATGCGAAAGTGCTATCTGCAAGCAGCGCATTGCTTTATCTGCTGAAAATCGCTGTAATCAGGAAAAGCCCAGCATCACGTCAAACGGCGTGGTGCTGGGCTTATTTTTGTCGTGCTTCGGGGCTTTTTTGAGGATAAAACCGCCTGTGTGCCGTTTGCTTTTCTTTGCCATATTGACACGCTGCCCTCTGTTCATCGCGGCAACTGTACGTTTTCGGGATAGAAAATGGACACTTATCTTTGTATAGGGAGAAAGCCAGAGAGGAAAAAGAGGGTGAGCGCAGGCTGTGGGAACGGTGAGTAAACCGTTTTTCGGTTTTCCACGGTTTCCATAGCCGCAGCGAGGGAGAAAAGGGAGAGATGGCTTTCTCGCTCTGGCGGCTTGCCGCCGCTCTTTTGCTCTCCCTTTTCTCCCTGAATATCAGGGATTATTCTGCATCATTGTTCGGCGTAACAGGACGAAAGTCCTCCTGAACGCCCTCATTGAGGTCAAAGCACATGGTTTTTGCATCAGCAATCCAGAAGCCACGCACCTTGTAACGCTTGCCGGGAATCCAGTCCTCGCCGGTGACAGCGCGAAGCGGGTCAAGCAGATTCTTGTTGGAAATCGTAACAACACCTTTCTGTTCGCCTCTCGGCTTGGAGAACTTGAAGCCCTTCGGTTCGTTGCTCTTGCAGGAACGGATCGCGAAAACCCTCGCTTTCGCATCCAGCAGACACAAAACAAAGGCGGGATATGCCCTTTCCGTCAGCTCCAAACCACATTCGTCCTTCATCACGTTGCTTGATAAACTCACTCTCCACGTTTTTCCAACAACGACCTTCTGGGGGAGTATATCTCGCTCCACCCGGTGTAATAATTTCATACATCTGGTTCGGACGAAAACCTTGTGCTGTAAAATCACTCGATGCCCACGGACCACGGGGATCATTATCTAGATTTTTATAATTCTTGGCATCTTCTTCGCTTAATGCAACTTTGCTTATTGCGTTAGGGAGATAAGAGATGTCCTTACAATACGCGCATACATATTCATGGGCGATACTTACCAATTTACGCATATCGGGAGAGGTGCGTTTTTGCCAAACAAATTGTGCCAAGAAATTATTTTCACCAAAAATCTCGTTACATATCATCCGCAGTAATACTTGCTCTCTGTCATCAAGGACGAGGATCTGGACTTCTTCGACGATGAAGGATACGAGGAAGAGCCGTACATCAACGAGGATGAAGAGCCGCAAATTGCGGTAGACGGGGAAACGGACGGTGATGAGGATTGATCTTAGTCATTGCTGAAAAGCCCAGCGTTGCCCAGTCCATCGCAAAGGT
>OMGX01001547.1_pt1 | contig 9815 bp, 3 predicted proteins | sample 1674381 | NCBI WGS metagenome assembly OMGX01 (sample SAMN05578582, study PRJEB25193) | human gut metagenome | biome: Human Microbiome; feature: human-associated habitat; material: feces | host: Homo sapiens | place: USA:Birmingham | reverse complement strand
TATAAATGTCTTCTACAATAGGTAAACCACGCGTAAATTTCGCTTCAATTAAGAATCCGCTTCCTTATCCGGATTTCCTTGAAGTTCAGTTGAAGTCATTTCAAGACTTTTTGCAACTCGACACCCCGCCTGAAAAAAGAAAAAACGAAGGGCTTTTCAAGGTATTCGCCGAGAATTTCCCCATTGCTGATACGCGCAATAACTTTGTCCTCGAATTTTTGGACTATTATATCGATCCGCCGAGATATACGATTGAAGAATGTCTCGAAAGAGGGTTGACTTACAGCGTACCGTTAAAGGCCAAATTGAAATTATACTGTACCGATCCTGATCATGAGGATTTTGCTACGGTAATTCAAGACGTTTATTTAGGTCCTATCCCTTATATGACTGCTAAGGGTACGTTTGTTATCAATGGGGCCGAACGTGTTGTCGTTTCGCAGTTGCACCGTTCTCCGGGCGTGTTCTTCGGACAAAGTATACACGCTAACGGTACAAAACTTTATTCGGCACGTATTATTCCGTTCAGGGGCTCTTGGATTGAATTTGCCACTGATATAAACAACGTGATGTATGCCTATATCGACCGGAAGAAAAAGTTGCCCGTTACCACTTTGTTGCGTGCGATTGGTTTCGAGACCGATAAGGATATTCTCGAAATATTCGGTTTGGCAGAAGACTTGAAAGTCTCCAAAGCAAGTTTGAAAAAAGCCATTGGCCGCAGATTGGCGGGTAATGTCGTTAAGGCTTGGGTGGAAGACTTTGTAGACGAGGATACCGGTGAGGTCGTTTCTATCGAACGTACCGAGATTGTCATTCCTCGTGAAACTGTCCTTGAAGAATCGCATATTGCCGATATTATCGAATCGGGAGTCCAAAATATCTTGTTGCATAAAGAGGATAGCAACACGTCGGATTACTCGATTATATTCAATACGTTGCAAAAGGATTCCAGCAACTCGGAGAAAGAAGCCGTGTTGTATATTTATCGCCAATTACGTAATGCCGAGCCTGCCGATGATGCCAGTGCCCGTGAGGTTATCAATAACCTGTTCTTCTCTGAAAAGAGATATGACTTGGGTGATGTAGGCCGTTATCGTATCAACAAGAAGTTGAACCTGACGACCGACATGGACGTTCGCGTCCTCACGAAGGAAGACATTATTGAGATTATCAAATATCTGATCGAGTTGATTAACTCGAAGACCGATGTCGATGATATAGACCATTTGAGCAACCGTCGTGTGCGCACGGTAGGAGAACAATTATATAATCAGTTCGGAGTGGGGTTGGCTCGTATGGCGCGTACCATTCGTGAGAGAATGAACGTGCGGGATAACGAGGTGTTTACTCCCATCGATTTGATTAATGCAAAGACGATATCGTCTGTTATCAATACATTCTTCGGGACGAACGCTTTGTCGCAGTTCATGGATCAGACGAATCCGTTGGCCGAAATTACTCACAAGCGTCGTATGTCGGCTTTGGGTCCCGGCGGTTTGTCTCGCGAACGCGCCGGTTTCGAGGTTCGTGACGTGCACTATACGCACTATGGACGTCTTTGTCCTATCGAGACTCCCGAAGGTCCTAATATCGGTTTGATCTCGTCTCTTTGTGTATATGCTAAAATTAACGATCTGGGCTTCATCGAAACTCCGTATCGAAAAGTAGAAAATGGGAAAGTAGATTTGTCGCCCGAGGGTGTGGTTTATTTGACCGCCGAAGCCGAGGAAAACTTGGTGGTAGCGCAGGGTAATGCTCCGTTGAATGACGACGGTACATTTGTCCGCAATCGGGTAAAATCTCGTTTGGAGGCCGATTTCCCCGTCGTGTCGCCCGATCAGGTGAATTTGATGGACGTGTCGCCTACTCAGATAGCTTCTATCGCGGCATCGTTGATTCCGTTCCTCGAACACGATGATGCGAACCGTGCATTGATGGGGTCGAACATGATGCGCCAAGCAGTTCCTTTATTGCGTCCCGAAGCTCCTATTGTGGGAACGGGTATCGAGGGTCAGTTGATTCGCGATTCTCGTACGCAGATTACGGCCGAGGGCGATGGCGTTATCGAGTTTGTCGATGCCACTACGATTCGTATTCGCTACGATCGTACGGAAGATGAAGAATTTGTAAGTTTTGAAGATTCCGTAAAAGAATATATCATACCCAAGTTCCGTAAAACGAACCAGAGCACGACTATCGATTTGCGTCCTATCTGCCACAAGGGAGACCGGGTTAAAGCCGGGGATATTCTTACCGAAGGTTATTCCACCGAGAATGGCGAGTTGGCTTTGGGACGTAACCTCAAAGTCGCATTCATGCCGTGGAAAGGATATAACTACGAGGATGCTATCGTGTTGAACGAGCGTGTCGTTCGTGAAGACATTCTTACTTCGGTTCACGTCGATGAATATTCGTTGGAAGTGCGTGAGACCAAGCGCGGTATGGAGGAACTTACTTCCGATATTCCCAATGTAAGCGAGGATGCTACGAAAGACCTCGATGAACGTGGTATTATTCGTATCGGAGCTCAGGTTAATCCCGGAGATATTATGATCGGTAAGATTACTCCGAAAGGAGAATCCGATCCTTCTCCCGAAGAAAAATTGCTTCGTGCGATTTTCGGTGATAAGGCCGGCGATGTGAAAGATGCTTCCTTGAAAGCTACTCCTTCGTTGAAAGGTGTCGTTATCGGTACGAATCTATTCTCTCGTGCCATTAAAAAGAAAAAATCGAAACTCAGCGACAAAGCCATTCTTCCGAAACTCGACGAGGAATATGAAGAAAAGATGAACGGTTTGAAAGCCATTCTCATCGATAAGTTGCTTGTTTTGACACAAGGTAAGGTTTCTCAGGGTGTGAAAGATTTCATGGGAACCGATGTCGTGTCGAAGGGAACGAAATTCACTCAGGCTGTTCTGAATAAAATCGATTATACGACGGTACAGGTAAGCAAGTGGACGACCGATGCCGCTAAGAACGAATTGATACGCGCTACCATCATCAATTATTTGAAGAAGTATAAAGAATATGATGCCGAGTTGCGTCGTAAGAAATTCGATATTTCTATCGGAGATGAACTTCCTTCTGGTATCGTGCAAATGGCCAAAGTGTATATTGCCAAGAAGCGTAAGATAAGCGTGGGCGATAAGATGGCCGGACGTCACGGTAACAAGGGTATCGTTTCGCGTATCGTTCGTCAGGAAGACATGCCTTTCTTGGCTGACGGAACTCCGGTCGATATCGTTTTGAACCCGTTGGGTGTGCCTTCTCGTATGAACTTGGGACAGATTTTCGAGACCGTTTTAGGTTGGGCTGGAGCCGAGTTGGGAGAAAAATTTGCGACTCCGATTTTCGACGGGGCGAGCCTTGATGATTTGAATACTTGGACCGATAAAGCCGGGCTTCCTCGTTATGGTAAGACCTATTTGTATGACGGTGGCACAGGCGAGCGTTTCGACCAGCCGGCTACGGTGGGGGTAATCTATATGCTGAAACTGGGTCACATGGTTGAAGACAAGATGCATGCCCGTTCCATCGGTCCGTACTCTTTGATTACGCAACAGCCTTTGGGTGGTAAAGCACAGTTCGGTGGTCAGCGTTTCGGAGAAATGGAGGTTTGGGCTCTCGAAGCCTTCGGTGCTTCTCATGTTTTGCAGGAAATCCTGACGATCAAGTCGGACGACGTGGTTGGACGTTCGAAAGCTTATGAGGCAATCGTTAAGGGCGAACCCATGCCGACACCCGGTATTCCCGAGTCTCTGAATGTGTTATTGCATGAATTGAGAGGTCTTGGTCTTAGCGTCAACTTAGAATAAATAAAATCCAATGGCCAGACTGTCGCAGAAATGTGACAGTCGGCCAATAACTCTTTATACATTAAAAACATATGGCTTTTAGAAAAGATAACAAAATAAAGAGTAACTTTTCGAAGATTTCGATCGGTTTGGCTTCGCCCGAAGAGATTCTGGAAAATTCGAGCGGTGAGGTCTTGAAACCCGAAACCATCAATTACCGTACCTATAAACCCGAGCGGGACGGTCTTTTCTGCGAACGTATATTCGGACCTGTAAAAGATTACGAGTGTCATTGCGGAAAATATAAACGTATTCGCTACAAGGGTATCGTGTGCGACCGATGTGGTGTGGAAGTAACAGAGAAAAAGGTGCGCCGCGAACGCATGGGGCATATACAGCTTGTTGTTCCGGTAGCTCATATCTGGTATTTCCGTTCGTTACCCAATAAGATTGGGTATTTGTTGGGATTGCCCAGCAAGAAATTGGACGCTGTTATCTATTACGAGCGTTATATTGTCATACAGCCGGGACCTCAATCGGACTTGGCTACTTACGATTTGCTTTCCGAAGAGGAATATTTGAACATCATGGATTCACTTCCTCGTGAAAATCAGATGCTCGAAGATACCGATCCGAATAAGTTTATCGCTAAGATGGGAGCAGAAGCTATCTACGATCTGCTTTCTCGTTTGGATCTCGATGAGCTGTCTTACGATTTGCGTCATCGTGCCAGCACCGATGGCTCTCAGCAACGCAAAACCGAGGCTTTGAAACGGCTCCAAGTCGTTGAGTCGTTCCGGGCTTCGAAGGGTAGGAACCGGCCCGAATGGATGATTTTGAAAGTCATACCGGTTATCCCTCCCGAATTGCGTCCGTTGGTTCCTCTCGATGGTGGTCGTTTCGCGACTTCCGATTTGAACGATTTGTACCGTCGGGTGATTATCCGTAACAATCGTTTGAAACGATTGATGGAGATCAAGGCTCCTGAGGTTATTCTTCGAAATGAAAAACGTATGTTGCAGGAGGCTGTGGATTCTTTGCTCGACAACTCTCGCAAGTCTAGCGCAGTGAAAACCGAGGCTAATCGTCCGTTAAAGTCTCTTTCCGATAGTTTGAAAGGTAAGCAAGGACGTTTCCGCCAAAACCTGTTGGGTAAACGTGTCGATTATTCTGCGCGTTCGGTTATCGTCGTAGGTCCCGAATTGAAAATGCACGAATGCGGTCTGCCCAAAAATATGGCAGCCGAATTGTATAAACCGTTTATTATCCGTAAACTTATCGAGCGTGGTATCGTTAAGACGGTAAAATCGGCTAAGAAAATCGTCGATCGCAAAGAGCCTGTGGTATGGGATATCCTCGAACATGTGATGAAGGGACACCCCGTGCTGTTGAACCGTGCCCCGACGTTGCACCGTTTGGGTATTCAGGCGTTCCAGCCCAAAATGATCGAAGGTAAGGCTATCCAGTTGCATCCGCTCGCTTGTACGGCATTTAACGCCGACTTCGACGGTGACCAGATGGCTGTTCACTTGCCTCTCGGAAACGAGGCAATTCTTGAAGCTCAACTGTTGATGTTGGGTGCTCATAATATCTTGAATCCCGCCAATGGCGCACCTATCACTGTACCTTCGCAGGATATGGTTTTGGGATTGTATTATATTACCAAACTTCGCCCGGGTTCGTTGGGTGAAGGACTGAAATTCTATGGTCCCGAAGAAGCCGAAATCGCTTACAACGAAGGTAAAGTTTCGTTGCACGCTCCGGTATCGGTCGTTGTGAAAGATGTCGATAAGGACGGTAATATTATCGAGCACATGGTCGAGAATACGTCGGTGGGTCGTGTATTGGTTAATCAGTATGTGCCTCAGGAGATCGGCTATGTCAATGAAATCCTTTCTAAGAAATCGTTGCGCGATATTATCGGTAAGGTGATTAAAGTTTGCGGTGTGACTCGTTCGGCTCAGTTCCTTGATGATATCAAGAACTTGGGTTACTACATGGCATTCAAGGGAGGTTTGTCCTTCAATTTGGGTGATGTGCTCGTTCCGCCCGAAAAAGAGACTTTGGTTGCCGAAGGTAACGCCGAGGTGGAACAGATCATGAACAACTACAACATGGGTTTCATCACTTATAACGAGCGTTATAATCAGATTATCGATACATGGACTCACGTAAATTCTCGTCTGTCCGATATTTTGATGAAGCAACTTTCTGCCGACAATCAAGGATTCAATTCGGTATTCATGATGTTGGATTCGGGAGCTCGTGGTTCTAAGGACCAGATTCGTCAGTTGTCGGGTATGCGTGGTTTGATGGCCAAACCCCAAAAGTCGGGAGCAGAAGGCGGTCAGATCATCGAGAACCCTATTTTGGCAAACTTCAAAGAGGGACTTTCCGTGTTGGAATACTTTATCTCTACGCACGGTGCTCGTAAAGGTCTTGCCGATACGGCATTGAAGACAGCCGACGCCGGTTATTTGACCCGTCGTTTGGTCGATGTAGCTCACGATGTCATTATCCATGAAGAGGATTGCGGTACATTGCGCGGTTTAGTTTGTACCGAGATTAAGAATAACGAGGAGGTCGTAGCTTCTTTGGGTGAAAGAATATTAGGACGTGTGTCTGTTCACGATGTAGTGAATCCGTTGACTAACGAGATATTGGTTCACGCCGGTGAAGAAATTACCGAAGTTATTGCCAAGAAGATAGAGGATTCTCCTATCGAACAGGTGGAGATTCGTTCGGTTCTGACGTGCGAATCGAAGAAAGGTGTTTGTGCTAAATGTTACGGACGTAATCTTTCTAATAACCGCATGGTTCAAAAAGGCGAGGCTGTGGGTGTAATTGCTGCGCAGTCGATCGGTGAGCCGGGTACACAGCTTACGTTGCGTACGTTCCACGTCGGTGGTATCGCTTCGAATATTGCGGCTGTATCGAGCGTTACATCTCGTTACGAGGGTATTTTGGAGATAGACGAACTTCGTACGGTAGAAAATGTATCCGATAGCGGTACAAGAGTACAGATTGTCGTAGGTCGATTGGCCGAAATGCGTATTATCGACCCGAATACGAAAATGGTGCTCATGACTGCCAATATTCCCTATGGATCAAAACTTTTCTTCAACAACGGCGATACCGTTAAGAAAGGCGATATGATTTGCGAATGGGACCCCTTCAATGCGGTAATTGTTTCGGAGGTGGGCGGTAGAGTCAACTTCGAAGCCGTGGAAGAAGGTGTTACTTATCGTGTAGAATCGGACGAACAATCTGGTTTGAAAGAAAAGATCATTATCGAATCGAAAGACCGTACCCGTGTACCGTCGGCACAAATTCTCGATGAAGCCGGGCAGGTAATCAAGAGTTATGCTTTGCCTGTGGGAGCTCACTTGATGATTGAAGACGGCGATACGATTAAAACGGGAGATGTATTCGTTAAGATACCTCGTGCGGTCGGTAAAGCCGGTGATATTACCGGTGGTCTTCCTCGTGTAACCGAGCTGTTCGAAGCACGTAACCCGTCTAATCCGGCTGTCGTTTCTGAAATCGACGGTGAGGTGATCTTCGGGAAAGTGAAACGTGGTAATCGTGAAATCTCTGTGGTTTCCAAGACGGGTGAGACGAAGAAATATTTGGTTCCTCTTTCCAAACAAATATTGGTACAAGAGAACGATTACGTGCGTGCCGGAACACCGCTTTCCGATGGAGCCGTTACTCCTTCCGATATCTTGGCCATCAAAGGTCCTACGGCTGTACAGGAATATATCGTGAACGAAGTTCAAGATGTGTACCGTATGCAGGGTGTGAAGATTAATGATAAGCACTTCGAGGTGATTGTTCGTCAAATGATGCGTAAGGTTCAAATTCTCGATCCGGGCGATACTCGATTCTTGGAACAACAGATTGTCGACAAGCGAGACTTCATGGACGAAAATGACCGTATTTGGGGTAAAAAAGTTGTTACCGATCCGGGCGATTCTCAAACGTTGAAAGCCGGACAGATCGTTACGGCGCGTAAACTGCGCGATGAAAATTCGGCTTTGAAACGGAAAGACTTGAAGTTGATACAGGTGCGCGATGCAATTCCTGCCACTTCCGAACAGATTCTGCAAGGTATTACCCGTGCAGCCCTGCAAACATCGAGCTTTATGTCGGCCGCTTCTTTCCAAGAGACGACAAAAGTGCTCAACGAGGCTGCTATCAATGGTAAGGTAGATACGTTGGAAGGTATGAAAGAAAACGTTATCTGCGGACACTTGATTCCTGCCGGTACGGGGCAACGTGAGTTTGACAAACTCATTGTCGGATCCAAAGAGGAATTCGATCGTGTTTTTGCCAATCGTAAGAATGTAACTGATTTTTCTAACTAATAAGTGAAAAGATTCTAAAATAAGCGAGGCGGATAACTTCTATCCGCCTCGCTTATTTTATGGAAACAAATGTCTCGCGGGTGACTTTGCCGATAGTTGTGTGGGTTTAGCGGTCTCCCAAAATGTGATTAATATATAGATTGCGATTGGACAATGTTATGAATGGTTCTATTTCATGGGATACCATCATGATGGTTGTTCCGTTACTCGATAAATCCCGTAGAATCTCGAACATACGGTTCCCGAATTGACGATCTATATAAGATGCCGGTTCGTCCAATATTAACATTTCCGGCTTAGAAATAAGAGCTCTCCCGAACAAAGATCGTTGGAGTTGTCCTCCTGATAACACCCCGATGGGTTTATTGCGCAAAGCGGTTATACCCATGAGGTCGAGCATTTCGTCTATTTCTTTTTTAGAGTCAAATTTTGTATTTCCCTTTTGGGTGTTACCCATAAGGCCCGAAGCTACTACTTCTTCTACGGTAATGGGAAATCGACTGTCTATGCTGTTTTTTTGAGGCAGGTAACCCATATCTAATGAAGATACGGGCTCTCCTTGTCTGAAAAAGGAAATTCGTCCCTTAGTCGGACTCTGTAATCTGAGAATCGTACGCAGCAATGACGTTTTTCCCCCGCCGTTAGGGCCGGTAATCAAAAGAAAATCACCTTGATAAATATCCAGATTTATATCTTCGAGGATATTCTTGTCTGTATAAGAGAGCCATACGTTTTCTATGGCTATTATTTTATTTTCCAGCAATGGCATCGGTTATATGTAAAAGTTCTTCGCTCCAATTATAGCTAAGCGGGTTAATAGGAACTACCTTCGCATTTATTTCAGATGCGAATGATTCGGCTTGTTTGGCATCGAATTCTTGTTGGATAAATATAACCTTCACGTTGTTTTCGCGTGCTATGTCTATGGCTTTTTTCAAATAAAAAGCAGACGGTTCTTTTCCGTTGTATTCCAAACTGAGCTGATGCAGGTTGTAGTCTTTGGCCAAATAGCTGAGAGACGGATGATATATGGCGAACATAGTCCCGCTGACCGGTGAGAGCCGTTCGGTCATGACGGAATCTACTTGATTTATTTCGTCAAGCAGTTCTTCGTAGTTCTTGCGAAATACTTTTTCTCCGTCGGGATCGATACTAACAAACGCCTCGTACATGTTTTGGGCGATGATGCGCACATTCTTGGGGGAACTCCATGTGTGCGGATCGGCATCGAAATGATGGTGGTGTACATCGGCATCGTTGTGCTCGTGCGTACCTGAAAGTATATCGATACCTTCGGAAGTATCGAATATTTTCATATTCGGATTGTTCTGTTCCAATTTATCCATCCAAGCAAGCTCGAAGCCTATGTGCCCGATTTTGAAATAGGCGATACTTTTGCCCAAATGAACCAGATGAGACGGAGAAGGGTCGTAGGCCTCGGGGTTACTGCCGGGAGGAACGATACAGTTAATATTGAACCGGTCTCCTGCAATTTTTTCAGCAAAATATTTCTGAGGTTGTATAGTTACCGTGACAATTTTCTGCTCTTTGTTTCCAGTAGTACATGCTACTGCGATAAATATTAGCAGTATACTCGTGCAATATTTCAGAAAAGAATGATTTTTCATAATAAAACGTTTTGCCTCACGGC
>OMGX01001543.1_pt1 | contig 9831 bp, 7 predicted proteins | sample 1674381 | NCBI WGS metagenome assembly OMGX01 (sample SAMN05578582, study PRJEB25193) | human gut metagenome | biome: Human Microbiome; feature: human-associated habitat; material: feces | host: Homo sapiens | place: USA:Birmingham | reverse complement strand
TGATCGCGTCCTGAATGCTCTCGATCTCGGCTGTCAGCTCGTCGGCCATGCGGCGCAGCTCGCGAAGCTCGTTGACCTTGCTCTGAATTTCTGTGTTGCTCATGTGGAAACCCCTTTCATTTTTCGGCGGGGTGTGTTACACTGAACACGACCCATTTTGTGGTTGCGTCCTGCTTGTGCTTCCTACGGCGTGCAGGACGCTTTTTCTTTGCTCTTGGGAACTCCAGCGGCTGGGGGCTTTCAACTGATCTCGTGAGCCTTGCTGCACTTTGCTGTTCCTTCCCAACTCTTATAGACGTTCTTCACCCATCTTCTGCCGGTGTCTGAACTATTTTCGTTTGTTCCCCTCGACTGGCTTCATTATAGCATACCGATATCGTTATGCAAGATGGAATAATGCACAACGATATCGATATAAAATTGTTCAAATTGCATATAGATATCTAATGCCAACAAGCTTATACTATCGGTGTAGGGAGGTGTTCTCTTGGGCGGAAAAAATAGCTACGAAAGCATAAAGAGATACGAAGACAAAGCATATGACAAGATTCTTGTTAGAATGCCGAAGGGCCAGAAAGACTTGATACAGGCCCACGCCGAAGCGCAGGGCGAAAGCACGAACGGGTTTATCAACCGCGCGATCTCGGAGACGATGGAGCGGGACAAGGTGAAATAGGCTATGGCAAAGGGGCCATAGAGAAATGGAAATTGCTATAGCCTCGTCCGTGATGTAACGCTTGACTATAATTAAAAAAATGATAAAATTATTTTAATTAGAAGCCGAGAGAGAATCCACAACGCAAATATGCTTTAATTACTTTGCTTGTCCTCAACGTTAAATAAAGCGAGTATTAAATCTAGCGATTTCACATAAGATAGGAGATAGATTATGAAATACGCTAATAGGGCTGGTTTCTTTATGAACTCTGCTGTCGGTTATAAGTCATTTGTTCCTGCAGAACTCCCGCCGAATCCACCAATTCAATATGATGACGAACTTCAGGGCTTGCTGTCACTTGCGGATAGAAAACTTGGTCGACTGGACGGCGTAACACAGATTCTTCCGAACCCGGAGCTATTTGTAGCAATGTATGTAAAGAAGGAGGCTGTCCTAAGTTCGCAGATAGAAGGTACACAAGCATCATTTGTAGATGTCTTGAGTACAGAGTATAACCAAGCAGATGACCAGCGTCACGATGATGTGAAAGAGGTAATTAACTATGTTGACGCTATGAATTGGGGCCTTGAACAGCTGGCGAGTTTTCCGCTTAGTTTGCGCTTGATTAGGAATATTCATGCTAGGTTGATTCACAACACACGCGGTGCCAATAAAAATCCGGGTGAATTTAGAACATCTCAAAACTGGATTGGGCCAGCAGGTTGTACGCTTAACACAGCGACTTTTGTTCCGCCCACGGTTCCAGATATGAATGTTGCGCTCGGAGATTTGGAATTGTTTATTCATCAGGAGGATTTCATACCGGCGCTTGTTAAAATTGCTATGATTCATGCCCAATTTGAAACTATTCATCCGTTTTTGGACGGGAATGGAAGGATGGGGCGATTGTTAATTACATTTTGGTTGTGTCAACAAAACATCCTCACAAAGCCGTTGTTATACCTGAGTTTTTATTTCAAAAAGAATCGTGCTGAATACTACGATCGTTTAATGGTGGTTAGAAAAAATGGGGATTGGGAAAATTGGATCAAATTTTTCCTAAGAGGCATTGCCGAAGTCTCTGATGAAGCTACAGAATCCGCCCGCGCAATTCTTAAAATTAAAGAAGATGCAACCAATGCGCTCTATAAAAAAGATGGAACCAATAGTAACTACCAGCGATTGCTAAATTATCTGTTTGAACAACCATTTATAAAACGCAGTGATGTCGAGCAATACCTTGATGTTTCCAATCCTACTGCTGGCAGCATCCTAGAAGTGTTTTGCCAAATGAATATCCTTGTAGATTGCACACCAGATAAAGCGCGAAACAAAATGTATGCCTTTGGAAAGTATTTGGATATTCTCAACAGTGGAACTGAACTAGGCTAAATGAGTTCAACAAAAAATTCAACTCCATTACGAAAAGTTCAACAAAGTTACAAAACGATACCAAACGCAGAATTCAAAAAAGCTAGTGTTTTCAAGGCTTTTTTACACGATGCAACACGATAAAGAACGGCGTTTTTAGAACTCATAACCCGGAGGTCGGGGGTTCAAATCCCTCTTCCGCAACCACAAAACCACCGTATTTCACTTGAAATGCGGTGGTTTTTCTAATTTTTCGCATCATTTTGCAATTCCACAAAACTTGCTTTGACCCCATTTTGACCCCAATTGGTGCTAAAACGTCCGTACGTCGGGAAGCATCCTTGCTTCGTACATTGAAATGTATCTCAGTTAAGGCACATCTTTAGAGGAATAAATGAACGCAGATGTTTGTTGCAGCATCAGGCGCAGATGAATACTGGCGTCAGCTTCTTTCCAGGCATCCTGAGGAGCCAAAAATTATCAAAAACCTTGCCATTTCTAGTTGAAATACAAAAAATAATAACATACAATATAAATATTGGAAAAGAAGTTAAGGAGGAGCATTATGGGGTATATTGCGGATATTCTCAAATATGAGGGTGACAACACTACATTTGTCTGGAAGCATCCATGCGAAGATTTTAACAGTTACACGCAGCTCATCGTTCATGAAACCCAGGAAGCCGTTCTGTTTCTGAATGGCCAAGCACTTGACTCCTTTGGTCCCGGCCGTCACACACTGGAAACGCAGAATACGCCGCTGCTGAGCAACCTTCTGAACCGCGCAACAAATGGCAAAACGCCGTTTCACTGCGAAGTCTACTTTATCAATAAGACCGAGCAGATGGCCATTCGCTGGGGCACCGACAGCCAGGTGCAGTTTCTTGAGCCCACCTATCACTTCCCGCTCAGTCTCGGCGCAAGCGGTGAAATGAGTCTGCGTGTGCAGGACGCCAGGCGGCTTTTGCTCCGTCTTGTCGGCACAGAATCCACACTTGACCGCCAGACGCTTGCCGCCTGCTTCCGCGCGTTTTTGATGGCACGGATCAAGCCCTATATTGCGCAGTTCATGCAGCCAGACACGGTCAGTATTTTTGAACTTGATGCACATCTGTTGGATTTCTCCAGTTCCCTGCGGCAACAGCTCCTGCCAGACTTTGCGGATTATGGCGTGGAACTTGTGCGCTTCTTCGTCACAAATCTCGCGCGGCCTGATGGCGAAGCACAATATGAAAAATTCAAGGAGCTGCATTTCCGCAAATATGCCGACATTGCCGAGGCGCAGCTCCGCCAGCAGACGGATCTGATCCAGGCGCAGACAGAAGCACAGAAAACGATCATCGCTTCCCAGGCAATCGCACAAAAGCGCATGCAGGAAGGATATACCTATCAGCAGGAACGCAGTTTCGACGTGGCACAGGATGCAGCAAAAAATGAAGGAGCCGGCGGGCTGACCGGACTCGGCATCGGCATTGGTGCGATGGCCGGTGTCGGCGGCAGTGTTGGAGGTCTGGTTGGAAACGCGGTCCGCGATGCGCTGCACAGCACAGTGCAGCCGCCGGAGGCAATCGTTTTCTGTGAAAACTGCGGCGCGGAGCTCCCGCAGGACGCAACATTCTGCGATAACTGCGGACACGCTGTCGCTCGCGATAAAAATATCTGTGCCAAATGTGGATATCGATTTACAAGAGCCGGAAAGTTCTGCCCAAAATGCGGTGCGGAGAGGGAGGAATAAGAGATGCGAACAAGGAAATGGCTTGCTGTCGTCCTGGTATTTTTGACTCTGGCTTATTGCGGGATCGCCGCCGTAGTTTATGATCATTCCGCAAGTGTTGAGGTCTATTGCTTTGCGGATACGCCTGCTCTCAGCTGGGCAAAGCGTCACGGCGCATCGATCTCGCTTCTTGGAGATTCCGAAAAGGAACATCTGCAGTATCTGGAGAGCTTTACATATACGCGGAATGACACGACCTGTACCATTACCGGCTATACCGGCACGAGTACGCATCTGGTCATTCCGGAGGCAATCAACGGATACCGCGTAACGGCCGTAGCAGAGCATGCGTTTGACAACTGCAGCGGCTTACAGGAGATCGTCCTTCCGAAGACCTTGCAGGAGTTCGCGCCGCTGCACACCACGCAATACCTGCTGCTTGTCTATGCAAATTCTTCTACCGAACAGGCGCTGCAGCAGGCGGTCTCGGCCAAAGAACATGCAGAAGACATAAAAGCTGCCGCTGAAAAAGCCCCCGCCGCGCTGGCTGAGGCGAAGCAGGAAGCAGAACGTCTGGAAAACGAAGCGCTGGAAGCAGAAGCCGCGTTGACCGCTGCGAAAGCTGAAGACGCTGAAGATCAGGCACAGGCAGAGGCTTTACAGCAAACTGCCGAAGAAAAGCGCGCGCAGGCTGACGCCGCTGCCAAAGCAGCAGAAGATGCTCAGACAGAGGCAGACCGTCTGGAACGGGAGCTGCATGCGATCCCGCAGGAAACCTTCACGGTTTGCGCGTATTCCCATCTTGCAGACTCTGCTTCTGTGAATTTTAACAATGCAGACATTCCGTTTACATACAGCGAAACAGGATCCGGCGTGACGCTTGTTTCCTATACAGGCAGCAGCGCAGATATCATTGTCCCGACCGCGATCAACGGGTTCCCTGTGACAGCCATTTCGTTCCCTGTGACGGAAAGGACGCGTTCGATCCTGCTGCCGCCGTCTGTTGCGGAAATCAGCTCCGATCTGACCCAGCCGCGCTATGACACACCCTTCTGGCTGAACCTCCTGCTTGTCATGCTTGGGCTGGCGCTTGCTCTGTTTATGGCGCGGATGGCCGAAAAACGCGGGACCAGCCCGGACGCGCGCTTTATGGGGATCCCGCTGATCCATTCCGGCGTCAAATATTTCGTACTGCTGCTTCTGTGGGCGGCAGCCTGCCTTGCGTTCAAGTGGTCGGCGGTTCTGCAAAACGCGGTTGGGCTCGGGCTTCTTGTGCTTGGCATCGTCGAGCATGTTTTGACTTTGCACGCAGTCGGGAACGCCGAGCAGATCGGTGCGCAGGTAAAAGAAAAAACCGATTTCATCCGGGACTGCCGCCGGAAAGCCGCTTTGCTGCAGGCGAAAGCAGAAACCCAGCCGCTCAAAGAAAGCTGTGCACGCGTTACAGAAGCGCTGGCTTATTGTGACCCGGTCTCCGGTGAAGAAACGGCTGCCGTGGAAGCGGAGTTGTCCGCCGCGCTGCACCGGCTCTCCCGCGCGGTCGATATCGGTGATGAAGAGGACGCAGAAAAGCAGGAAAGCACGCTTCTGCGCCTGATCGCCGAACGGGCGGCGCTGCAGAAGTCTGCAAAGTGACGATTAGAGAAGAGAGGGTATTTTCATGCCTGTTTTGAGATGCAAAATGTGCGGCGGGACGATGGAGATTGATGCGAAGCAATCCGTCGCAGTTTGCCAATACTGTGGGACGCGGCAGACGCTGCCGCGGCTGGACAGTGAGCGTGTCGCCGGGCTCTACGAGCGTGCGGATCTGCTGCGCCGGGGGAACGACTTTGATAAGGCGGCGGCTGTTTACGAGCAGATCGTCTCGCTTGCGCCGAACGACGCGGAAGCATACTGGTCGCTCGTTCTGTGTCGCTACGGAATCGAATATGTTGAGGATCCGGCAAGCCATAAGCGCGTGCCGACGATCAACCGCGTGCGATTCGGCTCGATCTTGGAGGATGCGGACTATCTGTCCGCGCTCCGGAATGCTGATGACGAGCAGAAATCTGTCTATATTGCCGAGGCTGAAGCAATCGAAGCCATTCAGAAGGGCTATCTGGCGATCTCCGAGCGTGAAAAGCCGTTCGACGTGTTTATCTGCTATAAGGAAACCGATGACAACGGCAAACGCACCATGGACTCTGTGCTGGCAAATGACCTCTATCACCAGCTGACGCAAGAGGGCTTCAAGGTCTTCTTTTCGCGCATTACGCTGGAAGACAAGCTTGGCACAGAATACGAGCCGTACATCTTCGCCGCGCTCAACAGCGCAAAGGTCATGGTCGTGCTAGGCACCAAACCGGAATATTTCTCCGCCGTCTGGGTGCGTAACGAGTGGTCGCGCTTTCTGGCGCTTATCAAAAGTGGCGAACAGAAGGTGCTGATTCCGGCGTATCGGGACATGAGCCCGTACGATCTGCCGGAGGAATTTTCGCACTTGCAGGCGCTCGACATGTCGCGGCTTGGGTTCATGCAGGACCTGATCCGCGGGATCAAAAAAATTCTCGGCGCAGAAGCCGTTGCAGGTGCGGCAAATACCACATCTCCCCTGCTGCGCCGCGCGTCCCTGTTCTTGGAGAACCGCGAGTGGAAGAACGCAGAGAGCTACTGTGAGCGCATTCTCGATCAGGAACCGGAAAACGCGCAGGCGTATGTCTGCAAGCTCATGGCAGAGCTGCAGGCCAGCAACCGGGCCGACCTGCGAAAGCACGCCGCTGCGCTGGCGAAAAACAATACATACCGGCTGGCGCTGCGCTATGCTGACGCTGCCCTGAAAGCGGAATTGGAAAGCTACGCACAGCAGCAGGAAGATAAGCCACAGCAAAAACAGAGCGCAGCACAGGCCGCCTCCACTATCCGTACTTGGATAAACCGGATCCGGCGCAATCCGCTCCCACTTTTCCTGATTGCCGCAGTGCTCTGTATTGCTCTGATCGTTTATTTAACGGCGTATGTCGCCCCCTCGAAGAAGCTGAACAGAGCGATGGCGCTCATTGATGCCGGGGAGTATGATACGGCATACCCGATGCTGGAGTCGCTCGGGAAGGATGAACTCATCGCAGACAGCCGCTATCAGCGTGCGGTAGCACTCGCCGAGGCGGGAGATTTCTCAGAGGCGATGAAAATACAAAGCGAACTGGAAGGCGATCCGGACATCACGCAGGCGCAGATGGATCATCTGTCAGCACTTTTAAAGCACGGCCGCGAACCGGCCGCAGCGGACACACCGGAAGAAAGCGTTCCTGGCTGGAAAGCCGCCTATCGAAGAATCCTCGCGAATACTGCCGCGGAATATTCGGATCACAGGGGCATCTGCACGTATGCTTTGTATGATATCGAGGAGGATGGGACACCGGAGCTGTTCTTAAAAGCCGGGGCCAGCGAAGAAGATTGCTGCTTCATGCTATATACCGCTGTGGAAGACGAACCGATTTCGCTGGCGACATTCCCAGCAGCACACCTGTCCGTCTGCGGTATCTCGGAAAAAGGTTTTTTCCTGCTGCACGGCGAATCCATGGGAGACGAATGGATCCAACGATGCACCGTGTTCAACGGCGAGCTGTCCACGGAGACGGTGTTCGGTGCATATGGAAAAGATCGGCACGCACTGACCCATCTGGACGTCTATGAAATTGACGATGACACCGGCCTGAACTGGACTGCGAATCAAGCTGAGGATAACCAGGCTGTCCTTGACAAGTATGTGGATGACTATCTGATCCCTTGCAGCAGCACGGACTATCTGACCGACAAAAACCTTCAATGGCTGAGCTGGGAAGAATGTACGCTTGCAAGAAACGAGATCTACGCCCGCCATGGGCGGATCTTCAAGACAGCCGAGATCGCAGCATATTTTAAGAGCAAAGACTGGTACGCAGGGACAATCCCGAGCAACGTATTCGATGCAAATGAGGCTGGATATCTGAGCGATGTCGAATATGCAAATACCAGATTCATTCTGGATTATGAAAAAGCAAAATTCGGCGGTTCCTATTACTAATGGGAGAAAACAAAATGAAGAAGATCAAAAAGCTGCTCATGATTGCAATCGCCGGCGCTATCTTTTTTATGATTGCAGGCTGCAGCAGCAAACAATCGGAAGAAGACCTGATTGACAAAGTACTCCGGCAGACGGAACAGCTGGAAGCGCAGGAAGCGGACATATCACCGCAGCTTCCGCAGGAAGAACCAGTTCTGGAAGAAGAACCTCCCGTGAATGAGCCTGTGCATATAGAACCGATACTCTCTTCGGCTGAGCAGCAGGAGGATCCGCCGGAAGAGCCAGCACCTCAACCACACGAAGCATGGCTTATCGTGATCGATCCGGGGCACCAGAGCCACGGGAACTACGACACCGAGCCGCTTGGTCCCGGTTCCGCCGAGACAAAGGCGAAGGTCGCAAGCGGAACCGCTGGTACAGCATCCGGCCTTGCGGAATATGAGCTGAATCTGCAGGTTTCCCTTCTCTTGCGTGATGAGCTTGAGGCGCGCGGATATCACGTACAAATGACGCGCGAAAGCAACGACGTTGATATTTCCAATGCAGAACGGGCGCAGCTTGCCAACGAAGCCGGTGCGGACGCCTATCTGCGTATCCACGCCAACGCAGCAAACAGCTCCAATGCAAATGGCATGATGACGATCTGCATGACAAAAAGCAATCCATTCAACGCCGATCTCTATACGGACAGTTATGCGCTGTCGGAAGCTGTTTTGAATGCGGCCGTCCAGGCAACTGGCGCAAAAAAAGAATACATATGGGAAACAGATACCATGACAGGGATCAACTGGTCCGAGGTGCCGGTCACTATCCTGGAAATGGGCTACATGACAAACCCGGAGGAGGATCTGCTGCTGGCATCGGAAGCCTACCAGAAAAAAATCGTACAGGGAATCGCGAACGGCTTAGATGCCTATTTCTCTGAACGAAAGGCGCCAGCCGGACCGCTTGCAAAGCTTGAAAAAAGCATTCAAACAGAACTGAGCCGCCTGACAAGCAAGTGGGATGTTTGGGTCGAGGATCTGACAGATGGAACAAGCATCCATTGTACGCAGAACATCGAGGAAAACCAGCCGATGGTTTCGGCCAGTCTGATAAAACTCTTTATCATGGGTGCTGTCTATGATAAGATCGAGACTGGCGTAGTAAAGGAATCCGATGTCAGTGAAAAATTGGAGCAGATGATCACGGTCAGCGACAATGCGGCAGCAAACAGCCTGACGATGCTGCTCGGAAACGGTGATGAAGAAACCGGACGAAAGGCAGTCGAAACATGGGCCGCGTCGATCGGATGCGAAAATGTCGCCTATCATCGCCTGATGCTCGCGGAGAATGACCTGCAAAACTATGTGACTGCACAGGATTGCGCGGAGATTTTGCGTCAGATTTACAAAAAAACCTGCATTTCAGAAGCTGCATCAGAGAAAATGCTGCAGCTTCTGGAAAATCAGCAGGTCAACGACCGGCTGCCGCTGCTCCTGCCGGAGAATGTCACAGTCGCGCACAAAACGGGGAATCTGTCCGGGATTTGCATTGCAGATGTCGGGATCGTTGAACTCAAAGACAGCCCCTATCTCATTTGCGTTATCTGCAACGATCCCTATACAGATGCTGGAGCGACGAGCGAGATCGCAGAATTGTCGCAAAGCGTGTATCGCGCATTTGCAGGGTGATGGCGGCTGCGTCCCCTATCGTATAGTGCACCCCCTGCTGCAGGTTTCTGCAGCAGGGGGTGTTGTATATGAGCTTCTTTGGCGTTGCCGATCATTTTATAGTAAGCAGCCGGGGCGTGTCATTTTCGCAGGCCTGGTTTTATGCACAGACCGAAAAATCAATTGCTGAACAGCGGTTCTTCTGGCATGGGCGGCGTTCGTATGAAGTGGCTCGTTACTGGGACAAATTTGCCGGTTTCGCCCGATCGCTGCAGCAACTCTATTACGTCCAGTGTATGATAGGTGAAATCGGCAGCCAGTCTCGGCGCACGGCCGCGGATGAGTGAGATCGGAAGAGCGTCGTGTAGGGAAAGAGTGTAGATCTCGGTGGTCG
>OMGX01001541.1_pt1 | contig 9848 bp, 7 predicted proteins | sample 1674381 | NCBI WGS metagenome assembly OMGX01 (sample SAMN05578582, study PRJEB25193) | human gut metagenome | biome: Human Microbiome; feature: human-associated habitat; material: feces | host: Homo sapiens | place: USA:Birmingham | reverse complement strand
ATACGAGATGCCTAAGTGACTGGAGTTCAGACGTGTGCTCTTCCGATCTGCTTCCTCGCCTTCGGAGAGCGACAGAGCCCAGTCGATGGCTTCGGCTAAGGAAGCGGCGTTATTGTTGTAAAAGAGTCGTCCGGTTTTGCCGTCAATGACGCTGTCCAGCGAACCGCCGTGATTGGACGCGACGACGATTTTGCCCATGGCCTGTCCCTCAATGGCGATACGGCCGAAGGCTTCCGGTTCGATGGCCGTCGACAGGATGACGTTGGAAACCATCATCAGCGCCGGCATGTCCAGCACTTTTCCGAAGATAGCCACCCGGTTTTCCAGACCGTACTTGGCAATCAGTCCCTTAAGCTCTTTGACATACTCCTCGCGGCCCTGTTCGTCGCCGGCAATAATACAATAATAATTCTGATTTTTGACCTTTGACAAGGCCTCAATCAGCAGGTGCTGCCCTTTCCACCGGGTAATCCGGCCGCCGAGCAGCAAAACTTTTTTGTCGTCTGGAATATTGTAGTCCCGCACTGTGTTTATCATTCTTTCCGGCGTAACCGCTTCCGGCGAAAATTTTTCGGTATTGACGCAGCGGTGCACCAGGCGGATTTTGTCTTCCGAAATTTTGTAATTGGCCAGAATATGGCGCTTGATATGCTCCGAAATGGCAATAACGCGCTCGCCGTAGGTCATGACCCGGTTATAAAGCTTTTTCAGTCCCCAGGGGCCGAGTCCGTAAGTGCCGTGAAACGTGGTCATGTAATGGACGCCGGCTTTCTTTGCCGCCCAATAGGCGCTCCAGGCCGGTGCGCGCGAACGGGCGTGCACGATGTTGATGCCGTTTTCCCTGATAAACTGCGCCAGCTTGTCGGCGTTTTTGCGCATTTTGAAAATGTTTTTGGTTTTCAGCGGCAGCGTCAGATGCCCGACCCTGATTTTTTCCAGGTCATAAACCAGTCGGCCGCCCTGCGAGGCGACAAAGTTCGTAATGCCGTGTTTCTGCATGCCCCCGGCGATTTCGACCGTGCCGATTTCGACGCCCCCCATTTCCAGTTCGGGCAGAACCTGCAGAACAACCGGTTTGTTTTCTTTACCTTTGACCATTTTCCGTAAATCATCCTCTCAAAACATAACCAAATGCAGCGGCCGGACAGCCGCGGCAGACAATTAATCCTGACTTTACTATTATTTTTGCTTTCCGCAAAGAAAAATCTTCAAAATCCCACAGTTTATCCCCACGTCGGAACTGCTTACAAAAATACGCCCCGGCTTCTTGAAAGCGCATGATTGCCGCTTATTTAAACTTTGAGCTTAAACATAAAGTTGAGGGGTTGTAAAAAAATGGAATACGGGGAAGAAAAGAAAACTTACGGCGTTTTGCTGCCGGTTTTGCTGGTTGTCGCGCTGTTAATCGGCTATTTCTACCTTAAACCCGGCCCCTCAGACAAAGCTTCGCCGGAAAACGGCGGCGAACTGGTGCTGCACACCGCGCCGTTGCAGCCTCAGGACGTAACGGTTGAGAAGACCTATATCGGTTATGTGACTCCGATTAGCGACGTTGACGTCATTCCCTATATCAGCGGTTTTCTCGAAGACATTTATGTTGAAGGCGGGCAGGAAGTTGCCGCCGGCGACACTCTGATTGTCATAAGGCAGAATGAATATAAGGCGCGGATGGATGCCGCCGCGGCGCAGGTTCTGGAAGCACAGGCCAATTTCAACAATGCGCAGGTCTATTACCGCCGCATCCGCAGCGCCGGCGCCCGGGCGGTGTCCAAAACCGAAGTCGACAACGCCAAGGCATCTTATTTGTCGGCCGAGGCGCAGCTGGCCGCCGCCAAAGCCGACTATGAGCTGGCAAAAGTCAACTATGACTATACGGTTATTCAGGCGCCCATATCGGGGATTGTCGGCAACGTTTCTCTGACGAAGGGCGATTATGTTTCGCCGTCTGGGCAGCCGTTGTTGAGTATTATCCAGTATAATCCGATACGGGTCGTGTTTTCGATAACCGACAAGGATTATCTGGAAGAAACCGGCAAGGGCGGGCTTTTTGCCGGCGAGAAAATCCGGCTCCGCCTGGCCGACGGCCGCATTTTCGAACAGCCGGGCACTTATCGTTTCGCCGACAACCAGATCAATCGCAGTACCAACTCCATCGCCGTTTACGCCGATTTTGCCAATGCGGACAAAACCCTGATTGCCAATGCCTATGTTGACGTGCTGGTTGAAAGAAAATATACGGACGGCATCCTGATAAGGCAGAGCCTGGTCACGCTGGCGCCGGACGGCAGCTATGTCTACGTCGTCAACGGCAACCGCCTTGACAAGGTCAGAATTGACATCGTTGCCTCGGTCGGCAGCGATTATCTGGTGCGCAACGGTTTCCAAAAAGGCGACCGCATTGTTCTGGATAAGGTCGGCACTATTCGCAAAGACCAGAAAATCAGGGTTGTTTCCGCTGACGGGCAGGAGGGTAAATAATGTTTTCCGAATATTTTATCGACCGTCCCCGTTTTGCCGGCGTCATCTCCGTCATAATGATTCTCCTCGGCCTGTTGGCGATAGCGGTGCTGCCGGTTTCCCAGTACCCGCAGATTACGCCGCCGCAGATTGTCGTTTCCACCACTTATCCCGGTGCCAGTGCGCAGGTTTTGGTCGACACGGTAGCCGTGCCGATTGAAAACCAGATTAACGGAGTGGAAAACATGCTTTACATGTCCTCTTCTTCCGATGACAACGGTTCATACAGTCTGACCATTACCTTTGACGTCGGCACCGATCCGGATATTGCGCAGGTTAAGGTTCAAAACCGTTTGTCGCAGGTTATGTCGCAGCTGCCGGCGCTGGTGCAGCAGGAAGGCATTGACGTCAAGACCCAGATGTCCAACATTCTGGGCCTGCTGGTGCTGCGTTCGCCGAACAACACCTATAATGACCTCTACCTCAGCAACTTCGCCTATACCGACATTCAAAATCCGCTGGCCCGTGTTGACGGCGTCGGTGACGTTTCCGTCTATGGACCGCAGTACAGTATGCGCGTTTGGCTCAACAGCGACCGGCTTTCTTCGCTCGGCCTGAGCAGTACGGATATCGTCAACGCTATTTCCTCGCAGAATATTCAGGCATCGGTCGGCCAAATCGGCGCCGCGCCGAGCGACCGCGATACGGCGCTGGTTCTGTCTCTGACCGCCAAGGGGCTGCTTAACGACGTCCGCGATTTTGAAAACATCGTCGTTACGACCGACAAGGACGGCGGCATCGTCCGCCTCAGCGATGTCGCGCGGATTGAGTTGGGTGCCGACAACTACAACATGAACGCGCATTTTGACAACGCGCCGGCGGTCATCATCGGCCTCAGTCAGACCCCGAACTCCAATTCGCTGGACATCATGAAACGCGTTCGTGCCGAGATTGAAGAACTCAGCAAAGGTTTTCCCGACGACATGGAGTTCCGCGTTGCTTACGATTCAACCGATTATGTCCGCGCCTCGATTGCCAGCATTGTCGAAACGCTGGTCATAACCTTTTCGCTGGTCGTGCTTGTCACATACGTCTTTTTGCAAAAGTTCAAGACCACGCTGATACCGCTGATTACCATTCCGGTTTCGCTGATTGCCACCTTTGCTGTCATCTATCTGCTGGGCTTTGACATCAATATTCTGACTCTTTTTGCGATGATTCTGGCCATCGGTCTGGTTGTCGACGACGCGATTATCGTCGTCGAGCGCGTGCAGTATCTGATGGTCTATGAGAATATGGATGCGCATTCAGCCTCGGTCAAGGCGATGCAGCAGATTGCCAGCGCCATTGTTGCCACCACTTTTGTGCTGCTGTCCATTTTTATCCCAGTCGGCCTTATGGCCGGTATTACCGGCAAAATTTATCAGCAGTTTGCCGTTACCATTGCTACCGCCGTTGTCTTTTCGGCATTCAATGCCCTCACGCTCAGCCCGTCGCTTTGTGCCATTTTTCTTCGCGGCGACCGCGAAACCGAACCTCATGGTTTTTTCAAATGGTTTGACGAAACCATAGATTTTTTCAAAAGCCACTACCTGAATACTGTCGGCTTTTTCTCAAGCCGGCTGAAAACGACGGCTTTAGTTACGCTCGGAACCATTGCCGTCATAGGTCTCGGATTTCTGGTAACGCCGACTTCGTTTCTGCCGGAAGAAGATCAGGGCATTATCTTTGCCAACGTCCAGCTGAGCGATACTTCGAGTATCAATAAAACCAACGAGGTAATGGCGGACATTGCCGAAAGGGCCATGAAAATCGACGGAGTCAGTTATTTTATTACCGTTGCCGGTTACTCCATGCTCGGCGGCGGAGGCGAAAATGTTGCATTCGGCGTTGTCGGTTTGGAGGAATGGGCAAAGCGCACCTCCAAAAACCTCTCCATTGAGGCAATTACCGAAAAATTGACGGAAGAGTTCGGTCAGACGCCCGGTGCTGAGGTCAACTTCTTTGCGCCGCCGTCCATTCCCGGCATTGGCAAAAGCAGTGGTTTGTCGCTGGAACTTCTGGCAACCAATGCCGCTTTTACCCCGTCGGACTTATATCGGGTCATGGGTGAGTTTCTCGGCCGCCTGAATTCCTCTCCGGATTTGTCTTATGCCTTTTCCACCTTTACGGCCGATACGCCGCATATTTATCTGGACATCGACCGTACCAAGCTGGAGGCGTATGATATTCCGGTTTCCAATCTTTTTGAAGCGCTGCAGAACAATCTCGGCTCGCGCTATGTCAACAACATCACGCTCAGCGGCCAGATTAACAAGGTAATTGTTCAGGCGGACTTTGCTTACCGCCGCAGTGTGCAGGACGTTGAGAATCTTTATGTTCCCTCGAAAACGGGAACCCTGATTAAGGTAAAGAGTTTTGCCGACGTCAAAACCACGATTTCGCCGAAAATCATTTACCGTTACAACCAATATACAGATGCCTCGATTACGGCGCAGAGCAAAACCGGCGTCAGCACCGGCACCGCGATTGACGGCATTCGCGCCATGGCTGCCGAAGTGCTGCCCAAGGGCTTTTCGATTGCCTGGACCGGTCTCAGCCTGCAGGAAGTCGAAGCCGCCGGGCTGGCTGCGTTTCTGATTGTTCTGGCGCTGGTTTTCTGCTATCTGTTTCTGGTAGCGTTGTACGAAAGCTGGATGCTGGCTTTTGCCGTCATGTTTTCGACCGTATTTGCCATTCTCGGCGCCGTTGTCGGCCTGCATCTGATGGGGCAGGCACTGAGCATTTACGCACAGCTCGGACTGATTATGCTGATTGGTCTGGCGGCAAAAAACGCAATTTTGATTGTTGAGTTTACCAAAGCTTACCGCGATGACGGGGATACGATTCTCGATGCGGCCAAAAAAGGTTCCGGCGAAAGGTTCCGCGCCGTGCTGATGACGGCACTGACTTTTATTTTGGGCGTTTTTCCGATGATTGTCGCCACCGGCGCCGGCGCGTCCAGTCAGATTGCCATCGGTACCTCGGTTTTCTACGGCATGATTGCGGCGACTTTTATCGGCATTATTTTTATTCCGGCGCTGTTTGCCCTGTTTGAAAGCATTAAGGAATGGGCAGGGCACGGACGTTATGAAGCTGAAATCCAAGTCGAAACCAAGGCCCGCGGCAACCCGCTCGGTATCAGGCTGGAACCGAAGGTTCCGGCTCCGGGCGAAAACACGGCGAAGAAAAACGGCCGCAAAAACGGAGGCAAAAAAAATGAGAAAAAATAATCTTTTTCTGTTTTCAGCTTTTGCTTTGGCTTCCTGTACCGTCGGTCCTGATTACCGGGCGCCCGGATTTTTGCCTGAAAAGCAGATTGCCGCATCGTTGGAGCTTAACGACACGGCAGGGAGGATTATTCCTTCCGACTGGTACCGGCAGTTTAACGACCAGACGCTCAATTATCTGATTGCCTGCGGCCTGCGCGACAGTCCGAACGTTGCGGCCGCCGTCCGCCGCCTGCGGGAGGCCCGTGCCGGTTTGAACATAGCCAGGGCCGATTATCTGCCGGCGTTGAACGCTTCCGGAGCCTATAAATATGACAAACCCGGCAAAAATATCGGTTATGAACTGAAAAACAACTATTATCAGGCCGGCCTTGACGCCAGCTGGGAACTGGACATCTGGGGCGGCGGCCGTCGGCAGAGCGAGGCGGCGCAGGCTTTGTTCAAAGCCGCCGCGGCAGACTTGGATAATGTCCGCGTGACGCTGGTTGCCGAAATTGCCGATACTTATATCGGTCTGCGTACGGCGCAGGAGCAGCTGCGTATTTCCCGCGAAAATTTAAAGTTGCAGCGCGATATTGCCGGCTTGGTTGCCGAAAAATATCGTGCCGGCCTGACTGACGACATAGCCCTCAATCAGGCCAACTATGCGGTGGAAAACACTCAGAGCCTGATTCCGGCGCTGGAGCAGCAGGTCTCGGCTTCCTCCAATGCGTTGGCGATTCTGACCGGTGTGCTGCCCGGGCGCCTGTCGGTAAAACTGGAACCGGCAGCCGACAATCTGGTTTCCCGGCGTTTTGACTTTGACGTCGACGGCATGTTCGATATTCCGGCACGGGTTGTCCGTGCCCGTCCGGACGTCCGTGCCGCCGAACAGCAGCTGATTGCCCAAAATGCCAAAATCGGACAGGCGGTGGCTTCGTTGTTTCCCGATATAAGCGTTTCGGCCATGTTCGGTTATCAGTCCATTCGCGGCACGCAGCTGTTTACGCCGCGCAGCGAGGCTTTCAGCTGGTCGCCCGCTTTAACGCTGCCGGTTTTTCATTGGGGCAAACTGGTCAATAATGTCGAACTGCAAAAAGAAACCAAGGCTGAATATGTTGAGTTGTATAAGCAGTCGGTATTGACGGCCGTCGGCGAAATTAAGGACAGCATGACCGCCGTTCAAAACGAATATCGGAAAAATCAGGCGGATTATAAAGCGGAAGAAGACATGCGCCGCGTGCACGAATATACTCTGGCTAAATACCGTCAGGGGCTTATCAGCTTCAGCGATATGCTTGATGCCGAACAACGGCTGCTGAATGCGCAAAATGAGCTTGCTGCCAGTAACGGCGCGATTTATCAGAACATCATTGCTTATTACAAAGCTGTCGGCGGCGGTTTCGAACCGGCGTTGTACTGATTTAGTAGGCGCCGCGGTTAATCGGGTCGTCCTGCAGCACGCTCTGCGGCCGGTAAACGTATATGTTGGTCACGCTCGGCAGGTTGTAGGTACGGTGCCAGTAGCCGCGGTCTTCCATGCACAGGCGATATTTGCGCGGGCTGGAGTCTGAATCGTTGCGCAGGCTGTTGACCATGACCGGCATGGCGCCGGGGTAGGGAACATAACTGGCCCAAATGCCTTTTTCCGAATGCCAGTCAGCGCGGATGTTCATCTTGACCTCTTCCGAAAAGAACCAGGTCCGGACGTCGGGCAGCAGTTTAAAGTCTTCGGCTTGGCGCATACATTCCGAATGGTCGCGGGCAAATTTCTGAACGCCGGTGTTTTCTCTTTCCCAGTGATAAATAACCTGACCGTCGCCGTCCTGAAAAAGGGTGCAGGACGAGGCCAGAAATGCGGAAATCAGCGAAACGTAAAGTTTTTTCATTTTAAAAGTCCAGATTTGCATAATGTTTGGCCGGGAGAATTCCTTTGATGTTGTCTTTCAGAATTTCCTCGAAACTTGGCCGCGACTTTATTTTCGAATACCACAGCTTGGCGTTTTTGTAGCCGTCCCACGGAACGTCGCCCAGATAGTCGATAACCGACAGATGTGCGGCCGCGGTAATGTCGGCCAGTGAAAAGTCGTCGCCGGCCAGATAGTTGCGCCGTTCGGCCAGCCAGTCGATGTATTCGAGATGAAAGTTGAGGTTGTTAATGCCGATTTTCAGAATTTTCGAGTCCGGCGGATTGCCGAAGCCGAAACGCTTGTGAACCTTTTCATAAACGATGTTGCGGTTGACTTCCCGCATGAATTTGACGTCAAACCATTCGATCAGCCGCCGGACTTCGGCTTTCTGTTTCGGGTCGGCCGGCATCAGGCGTATCTCGCGGTTAACCTCCTCCAGAAATTCGGTAATTGCGTAGTTTCCGGCAATGACGTTGCCGTCAAAGACGAAAACCGGCACTTCGCCGGACGGATTGAGCTTGTACAAGTCCTGAGACGGCTTCCAGGGTTCTTCTTCCTTGAGGACAAAAAGCATTCTCTTCTCAGCCATAATAATCCGGACCTTGCGCGAAGCCGCCGAAACAGGATGATGAATAAGGAGTACCATATGTTTGCCGCCTTTTGTTAAAGGTTTAAGTTATGTACAATCTAAACAATAAGTTCCCAAAGGTCAAGATGACGATGCCTATTTATTATGCTTATTTTCGCCGTCCGGGTGCCTGAATCATAATCATCGTGTTCGGCTGTTCGTCAACGACCGGTTCCGCAATGTCGGGCAGCGGCTTGTCGCTGCTGAACGACGGCGGAACAACGCCTTCGGTTTCCTTTTCGACCTTTTTGATCGTATCTATCAGAATCTGCTCGATACGCTTGGTCGTTTCCGGTTTTTCCATCAGCGCCGTAAACGTGCGGGAGAGGAGTTTTTTGTGAATCGAGGTTTTCGAAATGCCGATAAACAGCGGCATGTTCCAGATTGACTGTTTTGAAAAGCTGACTTTGTTATAGATGCCGAGTTTCAGCGCTTCAATCATGCTGAAATAACGGCTGCCCAGAATATAGTCGATTTGTCCGGCAAACAGGCGTTCGTACATGTCGAGGCTTTTTTCAAACTTTTTGACGTTGTACTGTTTCAGTTCCTGCGCGACAAAGTCGCTGAGATGCTCGTGCGTGCTCATGGCACCGCGCAGTTTTTTCAGGTCGGCGCGTGATTTTACTTCATGAATGCGTCCCGGCAGCATGATGGCGACAATCGGATTGTTGACCGCCGCCGGAAAAACATATTCCAAACCCATGTACATCGCCGTTTCGTGATACATACCGAGCAGCATGTCGATTTCGCCGCGGCGCACGTCGCGAACCAGCGTCGAATAGTTTTTGGTAATAACGTAGGTTACTTCAAAATTCTGCTTGGCTGCGTAGTCTTCGACAATCGGCTGAAAAATGCTGCTGAAGCTGTCGCGGTACGGCGGATTGGCATAGTTTCCGAACGGCGGATAGTCCAAAAACGCCGCCACTTTAAGCTCTTCCTTTACACGGTTCTTTTCTTTCTTAAGCTCCACCATCTGCGCCGTTGCCGTTTCGACCAGCAGGACAATCGTCAGAAAAAGGGAAATCAGTATCTTTGAAATTTTTATCATCATGACCGCCATAAAAAATTTGTATTATCGCAAAATCTATACTAGAATATAACCATAATTTAACTAAATTTATTTAAAAAGGTTTTAATTCAAAATTATTCAGAGTGGCAAAGATGAACGAATCGCAGAAATATTCAGCAAACGAAGTGTCTTCCATGGGGCAGAACGAATTGGAAAGCCGCGCCTTTATCCGTACGGCTTCGGCGCTGAACCTCATTAAGGAACATTGGGAAGAAAAAAAAGGCGAACTTCCCGAGGCCCTTGACAAAAACCGCCGTCTCTGGACGATTATTGCCAGTGCCATGCAGGAGAGTGACTGTCCGCAGCCGCCTGAAGTGCGTCAGAATATCATCAATTTGGCCATGTTTGTCTTTCAGCGCATGGTAAAAGTTCTGGCCGAGCCTTCGCCGGACAGCCTCGGCGTTCTTATTAACATTAATATGAATATTGCCCGCGGTTTGGCCGGCAAACAGGCTGATGAGAGCGAAACGGCCGCCGGTTTGTAGTTTCCGGTTTGCAGTTTTAAGCCCTCTCAGATGAGAGGGCTTTTTTGTATG
>OMGX01001533.1_pt1 | contig 9867 bp, 8 predicted proteins | sample 1674381 | NCBI WGS metagenome assembly OMGX01 (sample SAMN05578582, study PRJEB25193) | human gut metagenome | biome: Human Microbiome; feature: human-associated habitat; material: feces | host: Homo sapiens | place: USA:Birmingham | reverse complement strand
ACGTCTGGTAAAAAATTAAAGAGAAATGGTCCCCTGCCTGTGTTATATTCCACCCATGAATACAAATTTTCCCGAGAAATGCTGGGCAATGCTTCATCAAACTCCCCTGGGGCCGGTCGGCATCATAGAAAACGGAACAGCCATCACGCATATCTTTTGGGGACACATGGATCAGCCGCAACAACTGCCATGGAAGAATACCCCCCTGCTGCAACAGGCGGCCAGCCAGCTTGACGAATACTTCCGAGGGATACGCCGCATTTTTGACCTGCCGCTCGCTCCTCAGGGCACTCCTTTTGAAGAAGCCGTCTGGCAGGCTCTTCTAACCATTCCCTACGGGGAGACAAGAAGCTATGCCGACATCGCCCGGCAAACGGGCAGGCCGTCTGCCTGCCGCCCCGTAGGCCGTGCCAACGGGCGCAATCCCATAAGCATTATTATTCCCTGCCACAGGGTCATCGGCGCCAACAAAAAACTGACCGGGTATGCAGGAGGATTGTCCATCAAACAATACCTGCTTGAACTGGAACAGGGAGCGACATCTCCCTTCCTGCTCTTGCCGGAAGAGCAACACATGCACCGGAACCTTTCTACCACCTGTTAAGGCGGCAAAACAGGAAAAAAGCCTATTCCTGCGGGGCTTCCTCCTGATTCTTCTGCGTTTCCTGATTTTCAAGAGACTTCAGGGCTTCCTTGGGCGACTCAATGCCCAGCCACTGCAAGGGAAGGAGTTCTCCGGTAACCTTGTAATGCTTGTAAGTCACCCCGGCGAACAGCGCCAGGAAAAACATCAGAACGGCATACAAGGCCATCCACATGTAATTTTTCCGTGCCGTGCGGGTAGCCTGGTCCGCAAGCTGCTGCAAATTCTGCATGGCGGGAGAAAAGGATTCTTCCTGTCTGTTCCCTCCGTCCGTTCCGGAGACCGGGAGGGAAACCGGTTCTTCAGAGAACTTCAAATGCACCTCTCCCAAAATAATATCGTCCCCTTCATACAGGGCGGCAGGCCCCATGGGAGTCAGGCCGTTGATTTTGACGCCGTTGGTGGAACCCAGGTCTTCGATGACATAACCGCCGTCCTTGTACTGGAGCAACGCATGTTCTCCTGATACGGAAGGAGAGGGAATGGCAATTTCACAATGTTCATCCCGACCGATACGAGCGAAATATTCGCCGTTTTTCGGGAGAACGATGGTTTTCTCGGAACCGTCAGGCAGCAGAATGGAAAGGCGGGGCATGATTTACAGCTGATGATGCCATGCCGGCACTTCTTTTCAATCCAAAAGACCGTTTGCACGCATTCCATTGGAAAAAGCCGCACCAATGCCCTCTATTGACACCTTTGACTGCAAGTGATTTAATAAATTCATGCCCCCTCTCTCTCCTTCTTTTGACGGCTATAACTTGGCCACAGCCGTCAAAAGCGTTTTCCGCAAATACGCGCGCTTTTCAGGCCGCGCCACCTTGTCCGAATTCTGGTACTGGACATTGGGACAAACGGTGATTTTCATTCTCTTGTGGATGCTCAGCCTGGCATTTATGCTGAACCTTTTTATTTTCAATGATCCCCAACAGATGCCTCCCTCCAGGGTTTTCAACCATGTTCTGGCAGGAGAAAGTCCGGTGCTGTTATGGGCGCTCTCCACGCTACTCCCTTCTCTGGCCGTGGGATGCAGACGCCTGCATGATACCAATAAAAGCGGCGCGCTTCTTCTGCTGAACCTCATTCCGCTGGCGGGCCCCATCCTTCTCATCATCTTTTTTTGCGAGGACAGCCAGCGGGGAACAAACCAATACGGCCCTTCGGAAAAATATCCGGAAGACAGCGATCGGGCCGGTTTTGTTCCCCCCGGACGTATTCCGGCTCCCTAGGTGGCACGAATCACATGCCGTGGAAACGGACGTACAGTCCTCCACTTGTCTTGCTTTCGGGCCAAAAATGCCTAAGATCAAGCCATGTTTGTTGACAACATCCGCATATTTGCCAAGGCAGGAAAGGGAGGAAACGGGCTGGTCAGCTTCCGCAGGGCCAAATTCGTGCCCAAGGGCGGCCCGGACGGCGGGGACGGCGGCGATGGCGGTAGCGTCATTCTGGAAGTGGACCCGCACACGAATGACCTGCGTTCCTTTTTTTACGATCCCAAGCTGATCGCTACGGACGGCGTAGGCGGCCAGGGAGCTAAAAAACACGGCAAAAACGGGAAATCCGTCATCGGGAAAGTTCCGCCCGGCACCATCATCTACCGCAGCAATGCCTCTTCCATGTCGGAAGCCACGTGGCTGGAGCGGGAAGGCGACGGCATTGAACTGGAAAAAATCGCGGACCTGACGGAAATAGGAACCCGGTTCACGCTGTGCCAGGGCGGCATCGGCGGCAAAGGCAACTGGCACTTCCGTTCCGCCACCAACCAGGCTCCCACGGAAGCGGAACTGGGCACGGAAGGGGAGGAAGGCGTCTTTTTCATGGAACTGCGCCGCATTGCGGACGCTGGGCTGGTGGGCTACCCCAATGCCGGCAAAAGCACGCTGCTGGGCGATATTTCCGCAGCCAAGCCGAAAGTCGCCAACTACCCGTTCACGACGCTTCAACCCATCATCGGCGTGGTAGAATTCAACAGTTTCCGCCGCTGCGTGGTAGCGGACATTCCCGGCATCATTGAAGGCGCGCACCGCAACCGTGGCCTGGGACACGAATTCCTACGTCATATCACACGCTGTAAGGTACTCGTCTTCGTTCTGGACATGGCCGGAAGCGAAGGACGCGACCCCATCGAAGACCTGCAAAACCTCCGCACGGAAATCAAACTTTACAGCGAAGACCTTGCCAAACAGCCCTGGTTTGTCGTTGCCAATAAAATGGACCTGGAAGGTGCGGAAGACAATCTGGCTAACTTCAGACTGCGCTTCCCGAAGGTGGACGTAATCCCCCTTTCCGCCCTCAACGGAGACGGCGTCGCACAGCTCAAAAGCAAGCTTGATCAACTCGTAGGCTATAAATTCGTTCACTGATTCCCGTTCCGTCCAACATTGCCTCAAACACAACCCCATGAACGCTCCGCTCTCCACGCCAGCCGATCCCGACCAGCTACTGAGCCGCATTGCCGGAATTGGAGACCTTTTCGCCATTGAAGGGGAATTCGTCACCGGCAAGGAAATACCCAGCGGCCACATCAACACCACCTACAAGGCCACCTACCGCAAAAGCGACGGAACGGAAGACTCCTACATTCTGCAGCGCATCAACGACTATGTCTTCAAGGACCCCCGGGCCGTTATGCGCAACGTGGAAAAAGTTACCCGTCACATCAACTGGAAAGTACTGCGCCGCGTGAAAGACTCCGCCGGTCAGACCCTCAATCTTTACCCGGCGCGCGGCGGCCGCAACTACATAGACATCCCCGGAGACGGAATCTGGCGCTGTTACAACTACCTGGCCGGCACGCATACTTACGACGTAGTGGAAAACACGCGCCAAGCCTATCAGGCCGGTTTCGCCTTCGGATCTTTCCAGGACCTGATCAGCGACATGAATCCGGACGACATTGTGGAAACCATTCCCGGCTTTCATCACACCCGGAACCGCTACAACCGCCTCATGGAAGTTGCGAAACAAGATCCCCGGGGGCGGTTTTCCTCCTGCCGGGCAGAGCTGGAATTCATCAGGGCGCGGGAGCAGGACGTAGACCGTCTCCTGGACCTCCAGACAAAAGGAATACTGCCCACCCGCATTACCCACAACGACACCAAGATCAACAACGTCATGCTGGACGAAGACACGGACCACGCCGTCTGCGTCATTGATCTGGATACGGTTATGCCCGGCCTCGTCCTGTACGACTTCGGGGACATGGTGCGCACCGTCACTCCGCCAACGGAAGAAGATGAGGAAGACCTGAGCAAAGTCCGCATGCGCATGCCCATGTTCCAATCCATTGTGGAAGGTTATCTGCAGGCTGCCCATGGATTCCTGACCCAGGCGGAAATAGACCAGCTCGCCTTTTCCGGAAAGCTCATCACGCTGGAAATCGGGATCCGCTTCCTTACGGACTATCTGGAAGGGGACCAGTACTTCAAGGTTTCCCGGTCCGGACATAACCTGAGCCGCTGCCGGACACAGCTTAAGCTGGTGGAATGCATTGAACAGGAACTTCCAGCCATGGAGCAGTATGTCCAGAGGCTGGCCAGGGGCCTGACCAGGAAATAGGAAAGCCCTGGTGCTTTTTCTTCTTCATCTTCCTTCCTCCGGGACGGTAATACCGTCCCTTATTATTTATATTTTTTGAACACGGCGGCGATTTCCACAATCCAAGAAACATTCCACACAATCACTGCCATTTATGTTCAAAGTCCCGGAAATTCAATTAAACGCCTACGGCAAGCCCGCAAGAATCCTGTATCTGGCTCCCTATGCGCCCGATGCACCCGACTTCTCCCAAAAACTTTACACGGGCAACGGAGGTTATCCCCAGTACCACTACAACATTTATAAAGCCATCCAGGACATAGGCTATGATGTCGTCTCCTCCTCCAAGCCGTACTCCGTACAATTTGCCAAGGGAAATGTGGACTATGTCTTCTCCCTGATGAACAGGTTCCAGATGGCCAAGCCGGAAATCTTTATCTCCTCCTACTGCGAATTCATTCAGGTTCCCTACCTGGGCGCTCCTCCCAACATTCGCGCCATTGCAGAAGACAAACTGCTGACCAAGCTTGTCTTCCGCTCCCTGGGCCTCCACATGCCGGAGGGCATGGGACTTTCCAAAGACCGGAAAATTCCGCAGGAAGCCCCCTTCCCCGGTCCCTACTTTGTCAAAAAACGCTTCGGCGCCGCTTCCGGAGGAATCCGGGAAGACAGCATCTGCGGGACCTGGGAGGCTGTGGCTTCCTGCGCCAAACGCCTTATGCAAGAAGGGCATGAAGTTCTTGTGGAACAATACTGCGAAGGCATTGACGTCACCGTTCCCGTGCTGGGAGGAGAAGAACCCGTCGTTCTGGGATTCGTACAGCCGAAGTCGGACAAACCCGGCAACATCATCACGGAAGACCTCAAACTGCATGACCATCTTGGCTACCAGCTTGTATCCGTGCACGATCTGGAACAGGATATCATTGCAGACGTCCGGAAAGTCTGGGCGGCCCTGGGGCCCATGGACTACTTCCGCATTGACTACAGAATCGATTTTGAAAAGGGCGAACGCCGCATTCTGGAAATGAACGTCTGCTGCCACCTGGGCAAAAGCGGCTCCATCTGCCTGGCGGCCGCACAACACGGCTACACCCAGGCGGATATTCTTAAATACATCCTTGACTACAGCATGAGAAGGCAGAAGGACCTCCAGCAATACGGAACGTGGCTCATTTGAGCCTGATACGTGTCTTTCCATACACAAAACCGCTCCCCAATTTACGGACAGGAAAAGCTCCTGTTCGTAAATTTTATTATATAGTAAGGAATGTTCCTGCTTTGCTTCTGAAAAGAAAGTTCCTTCTAAAAAATATGGAAATTAGCTATTCTCTGCCTTGAGAAATAAAATCCAGATGAGCTTTTCGTCATAACATTTTAGGCGTCTTTCATTTGGGTGCCAGAAAGTTCTACATTGTCTGCAAATCATTTGAACCAACCTGATTTACAAGACAATGAACAATACCCAAATTACCTAGGAACCCCGCTATCCCTTCGTTCCCATGTTCGCCGACGGACTCCCGCAGGCCGACTTCTACGTCAACGGCATCACCGCCCCCGTTCTCATCTCCCCACGTTCTGTTTCCGGCGACACCCGGCACGAATGGACCGGGTACCTCAAGATCATGAAACGCGGTACCTATTTCCTTTCCCTGTCCGCCGATTCCTCCATCTCCTTGTCCATTCCATTCAAGAATGTGGAACTGACCAGCGAAGCAAAGGACCTTTCCGTCAAGCCGGAGAGCGTCGTTCTCGAACAGGGGTATTACTGGTGCCAAATCGTCCATGAATACCACCCCGCCCTGGGCTCCGGACAGGAGTTCTGCATTGCCGTTCTTTCCGACAAGGCGGAGGCGCCCGACATCAATTCCTACCTCGACCCCAATGTAACTCCTCCGGATAGGGAAGGGGAGGAAGTCATCACCCTGGTCAATCTTTATCGGGACGAGGAAGAGGAGACCACCTCCAGCAGCTCTTCGGAAGGGGGTGGGGATGATTTTGGGTTTGATCCCAAGTCAAGCAGTTCCAGTTCCAGTTCCAGTTCCAGCTCCAGTTCTTTGTCTTCTTCCTCCAGCGGACCGCTCACTGAGGAAGAACCATGTCCATGCCCATGCCCATGCGATGCGTGCGACGAAGAAGGCGATGAAAACTGCGTCCAGCAACAGCCCACTCCGGGCGACCCCGACGATGAACAGGACTGCCAGGGAAATGCCTGTGTCAATCCCCCCTCTGCAGGAGGCCCTCCGCCTCCTCCTCCTGCCAGATTCATGAGGATGGCCCGTTCTTCCACTCCCCTTACCCCCAGCTCCAACAGCGGGCCTTCCATGCGCTACAACCACCCCATGGCATGGAGCGCCTCCTTCTCTCAAGAGGAAAGACGAGTCACCGTCAGGCGCCCCTCAGGCAGTCACATTTATTTCAAGGCGGAAACGGGAAGCTCCGACGCTTCTCCCGTCGGCAGCTCCAGGAAACTGAGCTATCGGATACGGCTGCTCAACGAAGATCTCACTCCCAATACCCAGGATACCCCAGCCTACATGGATATGACGCTTCCTTCCGGCATGATCCTGCGCTTCTCTTCCTCTACCGGAGAGGTCGTCTCGGTCACCAGTTCTTCGGGACACGTCATGACCGCCGAGGAGTATGCCCGCAAGGTCCAAGTGGCCTACAACCCGGACGGCTCTCTCAACAGCGTCTATTCCCGGGCTCAGGGGCTGATGCGCAGCATTCCCGGAAACAACAGCCTTGCCCTGGAGTGGTACGCTCCCGGGAATGTCTCTGCATCCCATGATGGGGAATTTGTGGTTACCGGAGAGCCCTACAAGACGGCCGTTTATAGAACTTCCATGGAGGATGGCGTAAAAGTGACTTACATCACCAATCAACGGGCCGGGCAGGAACCGCGGGTTATCGAACGCCGCGAGGAAGGAAACAAAATAAGCATCATCAAGGGAGAAGGAGATGAACGCATCGTGCGCACGATTGAACGCAACGCCCTGCCCGGCTCCAAGTGGGAGCGGATTGAAACGGTCAGGGGCATCAATGATTCCCGGCCTTCCCGCAGCAGGCGCACGGTGAAGAAGTATACCGACGGAGGCTGGCTGACCATCAGCAGCACGGAGGGCTATAATACATCCTTGGCCCAAACGACGCTCTACACCTACAACGACCAGTACCGGGTGTCTCTGGAAATCAAGCCCAACGGGGGCTGCACGCGCTACGAGTACGACGGCCAGGGCCGGGTGATTCTGGAAGCAACGCCGTGGGCTGGAGGCGGAGAGAAGGGAACGCGCACCACTTATGCAGACCTGAGCTTCAATGATTTCAGGCCGGCAACGGAAAGGGAAATCATCATTGCCCAGGACGGAACGGAAACCGTTCTAAGCCAAAGGAGCTATACCTATGAAGAGAGCCCCGAAGTCAACCGCACGACGGTGACAGAAACAGCTCTGGGTTCCGACCAGGTTCACACAAGCATTTCAGAAACTTATGGGGAAGCAGCACAGTATCCCTATGCCCGAGGCAGGAAGAAGATGAATCAGGGCATTGATGGAGTGCAAACGATTTATTTCTATGAAGCCACCACAGACCATGGGGGTGTTCACAAGGTGACGGAAACTGTTCAGGCAAACGGAAGCATTGTTCCCGGTCAAAGTACCAGAACCGTGCAATACATCGCTGAAAATGGCACGACCACGAGAAAAGAGCAGTACGTCCACACAGGTGAAGACTGGTCTCTAATTTCTTCTGAAGACTACGAATACGATGCCGAACTCAAATTGATCAAGACCACCAGGGGCAACGGCAGGACCAGCACAACGGAATGGATGTGCTGTGGCCCGTTAAAGGAAACCGACGAAGATGGTATCGTGACCACCTATGGCTACAACTCTGCCAGGCAGCTGGTGGAAACCATACGCTCGGCTACCGAGACAACGCCCGAAACCATTACATCCTACACGAGAGACGCTACCGGTAGAATTATTTCCATACGCTGCGACACAGGGGCCATGACCACTATGGAAAGTACAGAATATGATAATCTGGGAAGGGTCATTTCCTCCACCGACATACTGGGGCGGGTAACACGTACCCAATACAATGATAACCAGCTTACCACCACCGTGACCACTCCCACAGGAGCCACGTTGATTACCAAGAGATACTACGATGGCACCACTCTCTGGCTGGGAGGAACCGGACAGGGAAAAGTAGAGACACAGCTTGAATTGACCGAAGAAGGCATCCTCACCACAACTTTGTCCCAAGGAATTGTTCTTTCCCGCTCCGTGGAAAACGGATTTGGTCAAACCGTTCGGCAGGAAACACCCAACACGAAGGGAGGCTTCGTGGCAACTAACAACACTTATAACGCCAGAGGGCAGCTTGTCCGATCCCAAGTAGAAGACATAGCTCCCACCATTACTGACTACAATGAACTGGGGAGAGCCGTCAGGCAAACCGTTCGTTTAAACGAATTGCATCCTGATGAACCTGCTAAAAACAGAATCACGGAAAACTCTATGCGTTACCAGCTCAGAGAAGACGGAATCTACCAGGTACAAACCGCTACAACTTACAACGCCCAGGGACGTCCCTTGACTCAAGTAACAGAAAACATGGTATCACAGCTGGATTCCGTCATCGAAAGCAAAATTATTTCCACCGATGTCTTGGGACAGCAGAGCATCCAATGGACGGAATACACAGCTGCCACCAAGCGCACGCAATTCAGCAGCATTCCCACTTCAACTATCGTCGCGGAGGCTCTCATGGTTGACAGGTTCACTGTCAGCCAGACCAGCCACGCAGGCATCCATTCCTCACAGAACCGCTCCTATGTCTCCACAGGCATGATTCTAAAGCAGACCGATGCCAGGGGAAATATCACCCGACTGGATAACGCACTTTCTGGCATTCCTGAGCGGCTGGAAAGAGCCAATGAACAGCTGACCAATCTCTACAATCAGCAGGAAGCGGCAAAAGCAGAACTTGGAAAACCATTCCCCCAGGAAGCGGAACTTGCGGCAAAAAGTCAGCGGCTTGCGGAGCTGGATGCGGCGCTGAATATGGAAGATACGGTGGAAAGCCGTGCTGAAAAAGGAGAAGCGGAACGCCCCTCTGTTCTGGCTGATCTGAAATCCAAGTCCGAGCATATCCCGCCTGCAAAACGCTCTGAGGGCTACGAGGAGGTGTTGTAATGGCAAAGCGTGACCAGGATGTTCATTTCCTGGCATCCAAGGAGGAAGTCGAGCGAATCCATCAGAAGATGGACGAGCTTGGTATCCGCAGTATGGGGGCATATCTGAGAAAAATGGCTCTGGACGGCTACTGTATCAATCTTGATTTGCAGGATGTGAAAGCAATGGTTTCGCTCCTGCGAATCTGCTCCAACAACCTGAACCAGTACGCAAAGCGAGCCAATGAAACCGGCAGCATCTACGAAGCTGACATTAAAGACTTGCAGGAACGTCTGGAAACCATCTGGGCGGATATGAAAGAAGTCCTTGTCAGGTTGTCCTCCATCCAGTAATCCGATAATTTGTCGGGAAGTCGCAGCTTCGGCTGCGGCTTTACATAGGGAAAAACAACCGTGTTTAGCTGGTAGAATTATTCATATCCATGTGCTATAATCATGGCAAATAGCGAACCTGATAGTTCGACAAATTTGAATTTGACGGAGA
>OMGX01001523.1_pt1 | contig 9900 bp, 6 predicted proteins | sample 1674381 | NCBI WGS metagenome assembly OMGX01 (sample SAMN05578582, study PRJEB25193) | human gut metagenome | biome: Human Microbiome; feature: human-associated habitat; material: feces | host: Homo sapiens | place: USA:Birmingham | reverse complement strand
CGACCACCGAGATCTACACTCTTTCCCTACACGACGCTCTTCCGATCTAGCAATCGCAGGCCGTATGATGTTCAAGAGAGTTATGGGTAAGGCTTCTTTCTGCAATATCCAGGATTTACAGGGAAATATTCAGGTATATGTAGCAAGAGATGCGATCGGAGCAGATTCTTATGCAGATTTTAAGAAATCCGATATCGGTGATATCTTCGGACTGGAAGGTTTTGCATTCAGAACAAGAACAGGTGAGATTTCTATCCATGCAGAAAGCATGACTCTTCTTTCCAAGAGCTTACAGATTCTTCCTGAGAAATTCCATGGACTGACAGATACAGATATGCGTTATCGTCAGAGATATGTAGACCTTATCATGAATCAGGACAGCAAGAACGTATTTATCAAACGTTCCCAGATTCTGAAAGAAATCCGTAACTTCCTTGCAGACCGTGACTTCATGGAAGTGGAAACTCCGATGCTGGTTGCAAATGCAGGCGGTGCTGCAGCAAGACCGTTTGAAACTCATTATAATGCACTGAACGAAGATGTTAAGCTTCGTATTTCTCTTGAGCTTTATCTGAAGAGACTGATCGTTGGTGGTCTTGAGAGAGTTTATGAGATCGGACGTGTATTCCGTAATGAAGGTGTAGATACCCGTCATAATCCGGAGTTTACTCTGATGGAGCTTTATCAGGCATATACAGATTATGAAGGCATGATGGAACTGACTGAGTCTATGTTCCGTTATCTGGCAGAGAAGGTTTGTGGTTCTGCGAAGATTTCCTACAATGGTATCGAGATCGACCTCAGCAAACCTTTTGAACGTCTGACCATGAATGATGCGATCAAGAAATATGCAGGAATTGACTTTGATGAAGTTGCAGATGATGAAGCAGCTAAGAAGCTTGCAGATGAGCATCATATTGAATATGAAGAACGTCATAAGAAGGGTGATATCATCAACCTGTTCTTCGAGGAATACTGTGAAAAAGAACTGATCCAGCCAACATTTATCATGGATCATCCGATCGAGATTTCTCCGCTGACAAAGAAGAAACCTTCTGATCCGAATAAGGTAGAGCGTTTCGAGCTGTTCATTAATACATGGGAAATGTGTAACGCATATTCCGAGCTCAATGACCCGATTGACCAGAGAGAGCGTTTCAAAGCACAGGATGCTCTTGCTGACGCAGGAGATGAGGAAGCAAACCACACAGATGAAGACTTCCTGAATGCACTGGAGATCGGTATGCCGCCTACAGGTGGTATCGGATACGGAATCGACCGTCTGGTTATGCTGCTTACAGACAGCCAGGCAATCCGTGACGTACTGCTGTTCCCGACAATGAAGTCCCAGGGCGCTGCTAAGAACGAAGCAAACAACGTTGCGCAGGCTAAAACAGTTTCAGAAAAGCCAGTTGAGAAGATTGATTTTTCAAAGGTAGAAATCGAACCATTGTTCAAAGATGAGGTAGATTTTGAGACTTTCAGCAAGTCCGATTTCCGTGCAGTAAAGGTAAAAGAGTGTGTCGCAGTGCCGAAGTCAAAGAAACTTTTACAGTTTACTCTGGATGATGGAACAGGCGTAGAACGTACCATTTTAAGCGGTATTCACGCATTCTACGAACCAGAAGAACTGGTAGGTAAGACACTTATAGCTATCACAAATCTGCCACCTAGAGCAATGATGGGAATTGAATCTTGTGGAATGTTACTTAGTGCAATCCATGAAGAAGAGGGCGAAGAAAAACTTCATCTTCTGATGGTAGATGACCATATTCCGGCTGGTGCAAAATTATATTAATATCAGGACACTTCGCTTTTAGTGAAATACTAAAGGCGGAGTGTTATTTATGTTATAGGAAATTACTCTGTAATGTTCCTATAACATAAATAACACTCCGGGCAGGATCGCACTGCGACGGAGAGTAATGATACTGCTTCAGGTATGCCATATATGGCATATATAAGGCACAAAAAGGAATATGTCAATATCCCCCCGCAGGGCTTACTGATGTCAGAATTGTCTGATATCATAAAAGTCAGTTACCAATAAAGAAAAAGCGAGGGAACATGAAATGAAAAAGGGTTTATTGACAATGGCCGGAGTGCTTCTGACTGTATCACTGGTCAGTGCCGGAACAACAGTGCCTGTACTGGCAGAGGAAGAAACAACACTGGTATATGGAAGCGGAGATTATACCAGGATCAATCCTGCTATGGATGAACATGGAGAGATCAATATTCTGATCTTCAACGGTTTAACTGCACATGACGGAGATAATCAGGTAGTTCCGGGACTGGCAGAGAGCTGGGATTTTGATGATGAAACCAATACTTATACATTCCATATGGTAGAAGATGCGAAATGGCAGGATGGCGAACCTGTGACAGCAGAGGATGTTAAGTTTACTATCGAAGCGATCATGGATCCGGAAAATGGTTCTGAGAATGCACCCAACTACGAGGACGTAGAGGAAATCAATGTTATTGATGATCATACGGTTGCGTTCAAGCTTGAGGACAAAAACGTTGCATTCCTTGACTATATGACAATGGCAGTTCTTCCTAAGCATCTGCTTGAGGGAGAAGATATGCAGACTTCAGATTTCTTCCGTAATCCGGTAGGAACAGGTCCATACAAGATTGAATTCTGGGATGAGGGACAGGCGATTACACTGGTTAAGAATGAAGATTATTTCAAGGGTGAGCCTTCCATCGATAAAATTGTATTCAAGATCGTACCGGATGACAATGCGAAAGCACTTCAGTTAAAATCCGGAGAACTTGATCTGGCATTATTAACACCAAAGGATGCAGCTGCTTTTGCTGATGATGAGGCATATACATGCTACGATATGAAGACTTCTGACTATCGTGGAATCATGTTCAACTTTGGAAATGAATACTGGCAGAAAAACCGTGATCTGATCCCGGCAGTATGCTATGGACTTGACCGTCAGGCGATCATCGACGCAGTTATCCTGGGACAGGGAATGCCAGCATATGGTCCTCTTCAGAGAAATGTTTACAATTATGAAGATGTAGAGCATTATGATTACAATCCTGAGAAATCAAAAGAAATTCTGGAAGCTGCAGGATGCGAGATGGGTGATGACGGATTCTATTATCGTGACGGCGAAAAAGTGGGATTTGTAATCAGCGTAAGTGCAGGAGATCAGGTACGTATTGATATGGCTCAGATCGCAGCACAGGAACTGAAAGAGATTGGCATGGATGTATCAGTAGAGATCCCTGCACAGACAGACTGGGCAGGACAGATGGCATTCCTGATCGGATGGGGAAGCCCATTTGACGCTGACGACCATACATACAAAGTATTCGGAACAGATAAGGGAGCAAACTACTCCGGCTATTCTAATGCAGACGTTGACAAGTATCTGACAGAAGCAAGACAGTCAGCTGATCCGGAAGTTCGTGCAGAAGCCTATGCTAATTTCCAGAAAGCTTTGGCAGAGGATCCGGCTTATGCAATGATCTGCTATATTGATGCCAACTATGTTGCTGACAGCAATATTAAAGGAATTGATTCTGATACAATTATGGGACATCATGGGGTTGGAATCTTCTGGAATGTAGCAGACTGGACTATTGAATAAAAAGATAAAGGTTGTGACGGGGGCACTAAAGGTGCCCCCCTTTTTACACGAGCGGAAAAAGGATTAAAAATGGAACATTTATTAGAGGTTAAAAATCTTTCAGTCAGCATTGACGGTCCTGCCGGAGAAGTCCAGGCAGTAAGAGATGTGTCTTTTTCATTAAAAAAGGGAGAGGTGCTGGCTATAGTTGGAGAATCCGGATGTGGGAAGAGTGTGCTTTGCAAAAGTATCATGAAGCTTTTGCCGCCAAGTGCAAAGATTAAAGAGGGAAGCATCTGTGTGAACGGACAGGATATCACCTGTTACAGGGAAAAGGAGATGCAGAAACTGCGTGGAAGAGTTTTTTCTATGATCTTTCAGGATCCTATGACATCCCTGAATCCAACTATTAAAATTGGAAAACAGATTGGGGAAGCAGTGGTGATCCACAATAAGAACTACACGAAGGAACAGGTAAATAAGAAGGTTCTGGAGCTTATGGAACTGGTAGGTATCTCCCATCCAAAGGAACGATATCATCAGTATCCCTGGCAGTTCTCCGGAGGAATGCGTCAGAGATGTGTCATGGCCATCGCTCTGGCAGCAGATCCGGATATTTTGTTTGCAGATGAACCAACTACTGCACTGGATGTGACCATACAGGCACAGATTCTGGATCTTCTGCGGGAAATACAGATGAAGCTTGGAACAGCTACCATACTGGTATCCCATGATCTGGGAGTGGTTGCACGTGTGGCAGACAGAGTGGCAGTCATGTATGCAGGCAAGATCGTAGAGATCGGTACAGCAGAGGAAGTGTATTATGATCCCAGACATCCATATACATGGGGGCTGATGAGATCACTGCCTGCATTTGCAAATGGAAAAGAAAGCCTGTACACCATCCCCGGCATGCCTCCTACTTTGATAAATCCGCCGAAAGGTGATGCTTTTGCATGTCGAAATGAATATGCCCTGAATATTGATTATGAAGAAATGCCGCCGATGTTTAAGATAACAGATACTCATTATGCGGCAACCTGGCTGTTGGATCCAAGAGCACCGCAGATCAAATCACCTATGGGAGGAACAGCGCATGAGTAAAGAAGTTTTATTGGATGTCAGGCATCTGGCTCAGCAGTTTCATCTGACAAAAAAGATCAAGGTAAAGGCTGTAGATGATGTCTCATTTCAGATCCATAAAGGTGAGATCTTTGGTCTGGTAGGGGAATCTGGTTCAGGAAAGTCCACAGTTGCCAGATGTCTGATGAATATATATCAGCCGGCTCAGGGAGAAATCTGGTATAAAGATGTAAATATCTGCGACAAAAAGGAATTCAAAAAGCATAAAAAAATGCTGCAGACCCGCCGCCAGATGATATTCCAGGATTCCGCATCCAGTCTGAACCAGAAAATGAAGGTGTCAGATATTATTACGGAACCAATGAGAATCCAGCATATCACACCTCCGAGAGGAAGCTTTGTGAAGGAAGCTGCTTTTCAGATGGAATATGTAGGACTTGAGAACAGTTTCCTGGACCGTTATCCATCTGAATTATCAGGGGGACAGAGACAGCGAGTGGCCATAGCCAGATCTCTGTGTATGGAACCGGAATTTCTGGTGGCTGATGAACCTATAGCTTCTCTGGATGTGTCCATACAGGCCCAGATCGTCAATCTGTTCCGTCATCTGCAGGAGGAGCATGGATTTACATTTCTGTTTATAGCTCATGACCTGGCTATGGTTGAGTATCTCTGTGACCGTGTGGGAGTTATGTATCATGGAAAACTGGTAGAACTGGCGCCATCAGAAGAATTGTATTCCAATCCAGTGCATCCTTATACAAAAACATTGCTGTCTGCAATTCCTGTTCCTGACCCGATCAGGGAGAGAAAAAGAGTTCTGCAGTACTATGATGGCGAAGGAATGGAAAACAGTGTGTGGACAGAAGTGTCACCCGGACATTTTGCAATGCTTCCGGCTGAAGGAAAGGGGTGCAGTATATAATGAGACAAAAAAAGTTAATCTACTATGGTAAAAAATGTCTGATATTCCTGATCTCAGTATTTATATTGTCTGTAGCTGTATTTTATGTGGCCCGTCTTGCGCCGGGAGATCCGCTGATCTCCTATTATGGCGACCGCACAGAGAAGATGAGTCCGGAAGAACGTGAATGGGCTATGGAGAAACTGGGGCTGAACGAACCGATTTCTGTACAGTATGTGAAGTGGGTAAAAAATGCCTTTCATGGAGAATTTGGAATTTCATTTAAATATAAACAGGATGTAGTGGAAGTGATCGGCGGCCGTATCGGTAATACACTTGTGCTTGGAGGAATCGGATTTATCATTATGTTTGCCGGATCCTTGCTCCTGGGAATCCTGTGTGCCTGGTACGAAAATCGGCTGGCAGACCGGATCCTGTGTAAGCTGGGAACCATATCCAGCTGTATTCCTGAGTTCTGGATGGCTCTGGTCCTGATCCTTGTTTTTTCTGTAAATCTTAAGATCCTGCCAAGCAGTGGAGCTTACAGTACAGGAAATGCAGGAGATATCGGTGACAGAGTGCTGCATCTGATCATGCCTCTGACCATCGTGGTCATGGAGCATTTATGGTATTATGCTTACATGATCCGAAATAAGATCCTTGAAGAGGTTCGCGCAGATTATGTACTTTTGGCAAAGGCAAAAGGCCTGGATAAGAAAAAGCTTATGTTCAGACATTGTGTCCGAAATGTAATGCCTGCTTATTTGAGTATTATGGCCATTGCAGTCCCCCATGTACTTGGAGGAACCTATGTGGTAGAAAGTGTATTTTCTTATCCCGGAATCGGAGCTCTGTCCTATGAGAGTGCCAGATATCATGATTACAATCTGCTGATGCTGCTTTGTATGATGTCAGGAATCCTGGTTATTTTCTGTAATATTGTCAGTCAGACGATTAATGAACAGATAGATCCCCGTATGAAGGATGAAGTAATAACCGAGAAATCGGAGGTAGTAGAAGGATGACCAATCATTTATTTGAACTGGCAGGAAACAGAAAGACAGAAACTGTAATTCCCAAATCAAAGAAAAAGTGGTATCAGGGAAAACCCGTTGTTTCAGCAGCAATCCTGATTCTTATCGTACTGGGTTGCCTGTGTGCGGAACTGATCATGACAAAGGATCCTACTTATATGGATCTGTTAAACTATAATAAAGCCCCTGACAGGGAGTTCCTTTTTGGAACAGATACTATGGGACGTGATGTTTTTTCCATGATCTGGTATGGAGGAAGGATCTCGATCCTGATTGGTGGATTAGCCACTGTTATTTCTACTTTTATTGCAGTGGTAGTCGGCGCCTTCAGTGGTGTGGCACCTGGGTGGCTGGATGAACTGATCATGAGATTTACAGAGATATTTTTAAGTATACCAACTCTGCTTCTGATCATTTTGCTGCAGGCTATTATGGGAGATGCAAATATCCTGAGTCTGTCCTTTGTGATCGGTGTGACCAGCTGGACCAGTATTGCGAAAGTGGTACGTACAGAAGTACGGCAGATACGAAACAGTGAGTATATCATCGCTGCAAGATGTATGGGAGCAGGATTCTTCCGTATTTTGTGGAAGCATCTGGTGCCGAACTTTTTCTCATCCATTATGTTTATGGTAGTCATGAATGTAAGAACTGCAATGATTTCTGAAGCTACTTTAAGCTTTATGGGCATTGGACTTCCGATAGAGGTTATCACATGGGGAAGTATGCTGTCTCTGTCAGATAAGGCATTAATGACAGGTTCCTGGTGGATCATTCTGATCCCCGGAATTTTCCTGATCGCCACAGTGCTCTGCCTGACCAATATAGGAAATGCCTGCAGAGAGCAGACAAACAGAAAAGAAAGTAATTTTTAAAATTTGACCGAAATCTCGCTGTTTTGTTGCTGATTTGTCTGATTTATGATATTATGGAAATATCTTAAAAAATCTAAAAAATAAGGCAGGAGTGGTCAAAATGTATCAGGAAGAATACAAACGTTGGTTGGCAGCAGATCTGCAGGATGCGGATCTTAATCCGGAATTATCCAAAATCGAAGGAAATGATGAAGAGATCAAAGATCGTTTCGCAGTAGCGCTGAAATTCGGAACAGCCGGACTTCGCGGAGTTCTCGGAGCCGGAACCAACCGTATGAATATTTATGTAGTTCGCCAGGCAACACAGGGACTTGCGAACTGGGTAAAAACACAGGGCGGTAATCAGACAGTAGCCATCAGCTATGACAGCCGTCTTAAGAGTGATGTATTTGCAAAAACAGCAGCAGGCGTACTGGCGGCAAATGATATCAATGTCAGAATTTATGACGCACTGATGCCTGTACCTGCACTTTCCTTTGCAACACGTTACTATGAATGCAATGCAGGTATTATGGTAACAGCATCCCACAACCCGGCTAAGTACAACGGATACAAAGCATACGGTCCTGACGGATGCCAGATGACAGACGATGCAGCTGCCATTGTATATGAAGAGATTCAGAAAACAGACGTACTTACAGGCGCGAAATATATGTCCTTCGCAGAGGGCGTAGAACAGGGAAAAATCCGTTTCGTAGGAGATGACTGCAAGCAGGCTCTCTATGAAGCTATCGAATCCCGCCAGGTTCGTCCGGGTCTCTGCAAGACAGCAGGACTGAAACTGGTTTACAGCCCGTTAAACGGATCAGGACTTGTACCTGTAACTCAGGTATTAAAAGATATCGGAATCACAGATATCACAATCGTTCCGGAACAGGAATATCCTAACGGATACTTCACAACCTGCAGCTATCCGAACCCGGAAATCTTTGCAGCTCTGGAGCTTGGATTAAACCTCGCAAAAGAAACAGGTGCAGACTTAATGCTTGCAACTGACCCGGATGCAGACCGCGTTGGTATTGCAATGAAATGCCCGGATGGTTCCTATGAACTGGTAACAGGTAATGAGGTAGGTGTACTCCTTCTTGACTATATCTGTGCAGGCCGTATCGAAAAAGGCACAATGCCAAAGAACCCGGTAGCAGTGAAATCCATCGTTTCCACACCACTTGCAGATGCAGTGGCAGAGCACTATGGAGTAGAACTCAGAAGCGTACTTACAGGATTCAAGTGGATCGGTGATCAGATCGCACAGCTTGAAGCAGCAGATGAAGTAGACAGATTTATCTTCGGATTTGAAGAGAGCTACGGATATCTTGCAGGACCATATGTACGTGACAAAGATGCTGTTATCGGATCTATGCTGATCTGTGAAATGGCTGCATATTACAGAAGTATCGGAAGTTCTCTGAAACAGAGAATGGAAGAGATCTATGCACAGTACGGACGTTACCTGAATAAAGTAGACAGCTTCGAATTCCCGGGATTAAGCGGAATGGATAAGATGTCAGCTCTGATGCAGGGACTTCGTGACAAACCTCTCACAGAGATCGCAGGTCATGCAATCGTAAAAGTAACAGATTACCAGAAACCGGAAGAAACAGGACTTCCTGCAGCAAATGTACTGATCTACAAGTTGGATAACGGCGAGACAGTAGTTGTCCGCCCATCCGGAACAGAGCCAAAGATCAAAATCTATTACACAACTCTCGGCAAGAATCTGGAAGAGGCAGAAGCTGAGAAAGAGAAGCTTGCAGAAGCATTAAAACCGATCATGGCATAAGCAATTGTAAGCAGAACTGAATAAAATATACTAAACCGGAAAGGCTGTGCTCATTGGAGGTGCAGTCTTTCTTTTTGTAACCCGCAGGGGCCTTACTGTTACTGTGAACAGTAACGACTTACTTGATTCGGTTAAATAGGATTGATATAATTAACACTCTTTGCTACAATAAAAAACAGCGAAAATAAGAATAAGACTGCTTATGAATGAAAGGAAAACATACTATGGAAGAATATGAAGTAATCAGCATTCCGGTATCTGACGGAACAGAACGGGATTTTGCAATCATGGATACCTTTGAATTTGAAGGACAGGGATATCTGGCAGTTTCTCTGATCGAAGGAGATGAGATCCAGGAAGGCGTTTACATTTACCGTTACCACAATGCAGAAGATGGAGATGTTGTGGTAGAGCAGATCACTTTGCCTGCAGAATACAAAAAGGTGACAAAATTTTACGAACAGATGTAAGCAAAAAAATATCTCGAAAAGAACCTGCATCTTGTGATAAAATAAAAAAGAAAATCAAATTTTGATCAATAAAAACAGGAGGAAAAACGATGGAAAAATCAACCGTTTATTTTATTGATCAAAATTAGATCGGAAGAGCACACGTCTGAACTCCAGTC
>OMGX01001513.1_pt1 | contig 9945 bp, 10 predicted proteins | sample 1674381 | NCBI WGS metagenome assembly OMGX01 (sample SAMN05578582, study PRJEB25193) | human gut metagenome | biome: Human Microbiome; feature: human-associated habitat; material: feces | host: Homo sapiens | place: USA:Birmingham | reverse complement strand
CATACGAGATGCCTAAGTGACTGGAGTTCAGACGTGTGCTCTTCCGATCTGCCCCAGGCCGCCCGGCAGTGCCGGGTGGTGGTCAATGCCACCCCCCTGGGCATGGAGGGCTTCCCGCCGTTTGCGGACCTGTCCTTCCTGGGCAGCCTTCCCGCCGGCGCGGCGGTGTTTGACCTGATCTACGCCCCCCGGAAAACGGAGCTGTATCAGGCGGCCAGGGCCCGGGGCCTCATCGCCATCACCGGCATGGAGCTGCTGGTGCAGCAGGCCATTCTGGCCTTCAACCATTTCACCGGCGCGGGGCTGGAGCAGGAGGCCACCCGCCGTGAGCTGCTGGCCCTGGTAAACGAGACATAAAAACACACGCCGCGATCAAGCTGATCGCGGCGTGTTTGCGTGCGTGTAAGCACAAGCCTGCGGGGCCGTGGGGGCCGCGTTATAACCTGCACCGATTCAGCAGGTGGGTTGTCTCCAGCGTGCTTCGTAGCTTCCAACTTCCAGCCGCAGACGGCAGCCGGGAGGCCTGCTGTTCACATACTGATCCGACATCCCCTATAACAAAATGTGAGGATAAAAAAGGCCCGTCACACCCGCAGGGAGCCGTCTCTCGACGACACCCATAGTATAACAGACCCGACGGGAAAATAAAAGGGGAATCGCGCAGATTTTCCCTTCCATTTTCCGGAAGCTGCCTCCCCTGTTCAGCATTTTCACGAAGCCGCTCTGCGTTGCACAAAACCCTTCTCAAAGCGCAAAAGACGCCCTCACAGGGCGTCTTTTGTATGCGTTATGCCGGATGGGGGCACCATAGACCGGGGATCGGGTCAGGAATTTTCGTCATCCTCATCCATCAGCTGCTCCATAAACAGGTCATACACCCGCTGCAGCTCCTGGTCGCTGTCCAGGGTGGTCAGCAGCTCCTCGCCGTTTTCCATCACGGACTTCAGGATCACCAGGCCGAAATCCTCGGCGGCTGCCTCGTCGGTCTCGTCGTCCACTGTGGGGAAAAATGCCATATACGTCTGGCCGTTGTCCTCCAGGGCGTCCACATATTCCAGCTCGATGTCGTTGCCGTCCTCATCGGTGAGGGTGATGAAATTGGGGCCGAATTCTTCGCTCATTGCCGTTTACCTCCTGATTGGTATAGCTTTCCTTTGTATCATACCCGATTCCTCCGGAAAAAGCAAGGGGCGGCGCGGTCTTTTGCCGTCCGTCGTTTTGCACCGCTCAAATACAGTTTTTTGGCGTTTCTTCCTCTATTTCCATGCAAAATCGGTGCAAAAGTTTTATTTTCCGGCAAAACAGAGCTTTTCAGCAGTTGACAGGTATGGTACAATAGTTTTTATTATGGAATAAAATGTTTTTTTATCTGCCGCCACAGGTGCGGCGCATATATTCCAGTAACAGAGAAAGGAAGGTGCCCTGTCCATGAACAAAGACCATCAGCCCAAAAAGACAGAGCAGAGCGCCAGAACAGGGAAAAAACCCGGAAAGGGCCGCCGCATCGGGCGGACCGTCGGTATTGTCCTGGGAACCATCCTGCTGGTCATCGTGCTGACCTCCTCCATTTTCGTGGGGATCTTCATGACCTACGTCAACACGTCCCTGAAGGGGCATGTGGAGGTGGACATGTCCGAGTATGACCAGAAGGTGTCCACGGAGCTGTACTATCAGGACCCCGAGACCAAGCAGACGGTCATGTACCAGACCCTGTTCGGCGATGAAAACCGCATTTGGGTGGACTTCGACTCCATCCCCAAGGTCCTGCGTGACGCCACCATTGCCATTGAGGACAAGCGCTTCGAGACCCACCACGGCGTGGACTGGCACGGCACCCTGCGGGCCGTGTTCAGCACCCTCACCAACGGCAATACCCAGGGCGGCTCCACCATCACCCAGCAGCTCATCAAGAACGTCACCGGCAATAACGAGAACACCGTCAAGCGCAAGGTGACCGAGGTGTACCGGGCCCTGGCCCTGGAGAAGGACTACAGCAAGGACGAGATCCTGGAGATGTACCTGAACACCATCTACCTGGGCAATCAGTGCTACGGCGTGCAGACGGCGTCCCGGATGTACTTCCACAAGGACGTGTCCGAGCTGAACCTGGCTGAGGCCGCCTGTCTCATCAGCATCACCAACAACCCCTCTCAGTATGACCCCCTGCGCAGCGACTGGACCCGGGAGCAGAACCGCAACCGCCAGCTGGACGTGCTGGACGCCATGCTGGCCCAGGGCAAGATCGACCAGGCCGCCTATGACGCCGCCAAGACCCAGGAGGTGGTGTTCACCAACGGCTACACCAATCTGGGCAACTATGTCGGCCCCCAGGAGGAGGACGACAAAAAGCCCGCCGTGGTCAGCACCGCCAACAACTCCTATTTCACCGACGAGGTCATCACCGACGTGGCGGAGAAGTTTGTGGAGCTCTTCGGCCTCACCGACGATCCGGCAGACGCCGACGGCTACGTCCGCACCGCCTTTGAAAAGGCCGTCAGCAAGGTTTATAACGGCGGGTACAAGATCTACACCACCCAGAATCCCAAGATCCAGGATATTACGGAGTCCGTGTTTGAAAACACCAACTATGCGAACTACACCGACTCCAAGGGCGAGCCCCTCCAGGCCGCCATCACCATTGTGGACCCCTATACCGGCGACGTGGTGGCCATGGTAGGCGGCACCGGTGCCAAGGAAGTGGACCGGGGCTGGAACTGGGCCACCTCTGCCCGGCAGCCGGGCTCCGCCACCAAGCCCGTGTCCGTATACGCCCCGGCTCTGGATGACGGCACCATCACTGCCGCCTCCGCCATCGATGACTATCCCGTCCGTGACCTGCCCGGCTACGGCGCGTGGCCCTCCAACTCCGGCAGCGGCTTCCGGGGCCTGACCACGTTCTACACTGCCCTGGTCCGCTCGCTGAACACCTGCGCCGTGCGCACGGTGGAGCAATACGGCACCTATCAGTCCTATACCTTTATGGTGGAGAAGCTGGGCTTCACCACCCTGACCCAGGCCGACAGTCAGCAATCCGGCAACATGGGCCTGGGCGGCTACGAATACGGCGTCACCACCGAGGAGATGGCCGCGGCCTATGGGGCCTTCGTCAACGACGGCGTGTATACCCCGCCCCGGACCTTCTACCGGGTGGAGGATTCCCAGGGCAACCTGGTGTGTGAGAACAACAAGGAATCCCATGTGGCCATGAAGCAGACCACCGCCTACATCATCCGCCAGACCCTCAAGAGCGTCATCACCAGCGGTACCGGCGGCGAGGCCCGGTTCTCCGGCATGACCATCGCCGGCAAGACCGGTACCACCGACGAAAACCGCGACCGCTATTTCGCGGGCTTCTCCCCCTATTACAGCGCCGCCGTGTGGACGGGCTATAAGTCCAACGAGCGGTTCTCCGAGTCCCTGGGCAACCCCTCCGCCGTTCTGTGGCGCGAGGTCATGCGCCGCATCCACGACGGGCTGGAGAACAAGGATTTCAACAGCTGCTCTGGCCTGACCCAGGTCACCGTGTGCCAGGACAGCGGCCTGCTGGCCACCGAGGCCTGCACCCACGATCTGCGCGGCAATCGCGTCACCACCGTCACCGTGGCGGCGGACACCGCCCCCACCCAGACCTGTAATGTTCACAAGATGGTGCGCTACTGCAAGGATGGCAAGCACCTGGCCACGGAATACTGCCCTGCCAGCAGCGTGGTGGAGATCGCCGCCCTGGATTGGAACCGCGAGATCATCAAGAACATCAAGGCCCAGGACGACGAATATCTGCTCCAGACCCTCACCGGCAAGGACGGCGAGCTGTGCCCGGTCCATAACAAAAAGCCGTCCATCTTCCCCATCCCCGGCAGAGACGACGATGACGACGACGGAGGCTCCGGCTCCTGGCAGGACTGGTGGGACAAGCTCCGCCCGTAAAGCGGCATAAAATCCCAGCCTGCCGGAAATGGACGCTCCAGGCAGGCCGCTGTAAAGCTCCATGCCGCGGATACGGAAGCAGTCCATCGTCAGCAGACACGAAATGTAGGAAGCCACCGGTTCTGTTCGGAACAGAACCGGTGGCTTCCGCTTGCCAACGAGACCTTCTTCCGGTTGCAGGCCGGAGAAAAATCGTGTATGATAAAGGGGAACGACAAAGAAGCGAGGTACTTCCCATGAAGATCATGGCCATTGACTACGGCGACGCCCACACCGGCATCGCCATATCCGACGCCACCGGCACGCTGGCCGGGTTTTCCACGGTCATCAACAGCCGCCGGGCGGAGACGGTGGCCCAGGAGATCTGCGCCCTGATCCCCCAGCACGGGGTCACGGAGCTGGTGCTGGGCTATCCCAAGAACATGGACGGCACTGTGGGTCCCCGGGCAGAGAAGGCCGCCGCCTTCGGCCAGACGCTGCGGCAGCTGACGGGGCTGCCGGTGACCCTGTGGGACGAGCGGCGCACCACCATCGACGCCCACAACATTCTGTTCAACAACGGGCAGAACGCCAAAAAGCGGAAGAAAACCGTGGATGCCGTGGCGGCGGCCCTGATGCTGGAGGGCTATCTCACCCGGAAGCGGCTGGAGGCGGAGAGATGACCGTGCTGATTATCGGCGGCGGCGCGTCGGGCATGGCGGCGGCCCTGACGGCGGCCCGGGCAGGCCACCAGGTGGTGCTGGCGGAGCGGCAGGCCCGGGTGGGCCGGAAGCTGCTGGCCACCGGCAACGGCCGCTGCAACCTCACCAACGAAAACGCCCGGCCGGACCGGTATCACGGAGAGGAGCCGGATTTCTGCCGGTTCGCCCTGGAGGAGCCGGAGCTTTCGGCGGCGGGAACGCTGGCCTTTTTCCGGCGCCTGGGCCTGGTCACCGTCACGGAGCCCGGCGGCCGGGTGTACCCTCTGAGCAATGCGGCGGCATCGGTGCTGGATGTACTGCGGTTCGCCCTGGAGCAGCAGGAGAATATCCGGGTGCGCACCGGCTGCGTCATCCGCCAGCTGAAGCGCCGGGAGGGACAGTTCCTGGCCCGGACGGAGGAGGGCGACACCATCACGGCCCAGCGGTGCATCCTGGCCGCCGGCGGCGCTGCCGGAGGAAAGCTGGGCGGCGGCATGGACGGCTATCAGCTGGCCCGGCAGCTGGGCCACCACCGGACGGCTCTGTATCCCTCCCTGGTGCAGGTGTGCACCGACCCCACCTATCCCCGGGGCCTCAAGGGCGTGAAGGCCCAGGCTGCCCTGACCCTGACCCGGGAGGGTGAGACGCTGACCGCCGGTCAGGGAGAGGTGCTGTTCACGGAATACGGCGTCAGCGGCCCGGCGGTGTTCGACCTGTCCCGCCGGATTTCCACCGGCGGCGACGGCATCGCCCTGCACCTGGATTTTCTGCCCGGGTGGAGCCGGGAGGATACTCTGACCTGGCTGCATAGCCGGCGGACGGCCCTGTCCCGGCAGGAGGCCGGTGCGCTGCTGACCGGCAGCGTCCATCCCCGGCTGGGACGGATGCTGTGCAAGGCGGCGGGCATCAACGGCGGCGCGGCGATATCGGAGGTAACGGACCGCCAGCTGGAGGCGCTCTGCCGCCGGGTGCGGGACCTTGCCCTGCCCGTCACCGGCACCTGCGGCTTTGACCAGGCCCAGGTCACCGCCGGCGGCCTGCGCACCGGGGAGTTTGACCCCCGGACCATGGAAAGCCGATTGACGCCGGGATTTTACGCCTGCGGCGAGGTGCTGGACGTAGACGGCGACTGCGGGGGCTTCAACCTGCAATGGGCCTGGGCCTCGGGCAGGCTGGCAGGCCGCCTTCTGTCAAACACATCACTATAACAGGAATATAGGAGAATTTGCCTATGCAGCGCCAAGCGCTATGGAATAGACTGTACCTGTCCGGCATCGACGGCCGGGCGGCGGACCTGGCCCGGGAAAACGGGCTGGGCCTGGAGATCGCGGCGTTCTGCTATGCCCCCAATCTGGAGGACCCGGCGGTGCTGTCCTCCGTCCGGGCGGATATGGCGGGGCTTCACCGCTTCTGGCTCCACGCGCCCTTTGCCGAGCTGTGCCCCTGCGCCATTGATCCTCTGGTGCGGCAGGTGACGGCCCGGCGGTACCGCCAGGCCATCGCCCTGGCCCGGGACCTGGGCGTCCGGCAGCTGGTGATCCACGGGGGCTTCGTGCCCCAGGTGTACTTTCCGGAGTGGTACGTGGAGCAGTCGGTTCTCTTTTGGCGGGAGCTTCTGGCGGAGCTGCCGCCGGATATGACCATCGCCCTGGAAAACGTCATGGAGCCGGAACCCCGGCTGCTGGCGGACATTGCCCGCCAGGTGGACGATCCCCGGCTGGGCCTGTGCCTGGACGTGGGCCATGCCAACACCTTCGTCAGCCGGGTGCCGCCTCTGGAATGGGTGGCCCCCATGGCCCCGTGGCTGCGGCACGTCCACCTGCACAACAACGCGGGGCACAATGACCTCCACGACCCCCTGGGCCAGGGGACCCTGGCTATGGAGCAGGTGCTGGACACGGTGCTGGCCCTGTGCCCCGCGGCCACGTTCACATTGGAAAATCAGGACTGCGGCCCGTCTCTCGACTGGCTGCGGCAGCACGGATACGGAGCGAACACATGACAAGGCAAGAATTGGCAGCATATATAGAGTCCATTCTCCCGGCAGACCGGGAGGCCATGGACGCCGCCCGGCGGCGGCAGGCGGAGCTGGCCAAGCCCCCGGGAAGCCTGGGGGCCCTGGAGGACATGTCCATCCGGCTGGCCGGCATCCGGCGAACGCCCCGGCCCCGGATCGACCGGTGCCGGGTAACGGTGCTGGCGGCGGACAACGGCGTGGTGGCGGAGGGCGTATCCTGCGCCCCCCAGTCGGTGACCCGACAGCAGGCGGTGAACATGACCCGGCACAAAACCGGCATGTCCGCCCTGGCGGCGTACTTCGGCGACCAGGTCCAGGTGGTGGACGTGGGCATCTGCGTGCCGGTGTCCTGCCCCCAGGTGCTGGACCGGAAGGTCCGCTTCTCCACCGGCGACATTGCCGCAGAGCCCGCCATGACGGAGCAGGAGGCCCTCCGGGCCCTGTCCGTGGGCCTTGATCTGGCCCACATGGCCAAGGAGGAGGGTATAGACGCCGTGGGCGTGGGGGAAATGGGCATCGGCAACACCACCACCTCCGCCGCCGTGCTGGCGGCCCTGACCGGGGCCTCCGTGGAGGAGGTGGCAGGCCGGGGCGGCGGCCTGACGGATCGGGGCTTCGCCACGAAAAAGCGGGTGCTGCGGCAGGCCCTGGCCCTGCATCATCCGGACCCCGGCGACCCGGTGGCCGTTCTGGCGGCAGTAGGCGGCCTGGACCTGGCCGCCATGACGGGGCTGTTTCTGGGCTGCGCCCATGAGGGGCTGGCGGCGGCGGTGGACGGATACATCTCCATCGTGGCGGCCCTGTGCGCCGTGCGGCTGTGTCCCCGGGTGCGGGATTATCTGTTCCTGTCCCACGCCTCCTATGAGATCGGCTACCGGCTGGCAGCCCGGGAGCTGGAGCTGGAGCCGTGTCTGCTGCTGGGCATGCGCCTGGGCGAGGGCAGCGGGTGTCCCCTGCTGTTCCGGATATTGCAGGGGGCCTGCGCGGTGCTGGACGGGATGGCCACCTTCCCGGAGGCGGCCATTGAGGACGAATATCTGACCCCCATCCGGCAGGGGGACGCATTTACGGTGGACAAATCATGAGAATTTTACTTCTTGGCGGCAGCAAAAGCGGAAAGAGCATGCTGGGCCAGCGGCTGACCCGCCGTCTGGCAGACGGCGGCCCCATGATCTATTGGGCCACCCTGGAGCCCCGGGACGGCGAGGACCGGGCCATCGTCCGCCGCCATCTGGCGGAGCGGGAGGGCTGGGGCTTCCAGACCCTGGAGCAGGGCCGGGAGCTGCCCCGGGGGCTGGCGGCGGTGCCGCCGGAGAGCGCCGTGCTGTTCGACAGCGTCACGGCGTGTCTGGCCTGCCAGATGTTCTCCGGCCCATCGCCGGACGCCGCTGCTCCGGAGCGAACGGCGGAGGAACTGCTGGCCGTCAGCCGGCGCGTCCGGCACCTGGTGTGCGTGTGCGACGAGATCTGGCGGGACGGCGTGACCTACGAGACCTGGACCGAGACGTATCGCCGGGGCCTGGCGGCGGTGTGCCGGGCCCTGGCGGCGGAATTTGACGCCGTGGCGGAGCTGAGTGCAGGCTGCGTGCGGATGTGGAAGGGAGAGCTGCCGGATGCGTGATTGGGTATACGGATTTTTCATGGCCTGGGGAATGTTTCTGGCCATCCCCTGCCCCAAAAAGCTATGGAGCGAAACGGCCCGCCGGAAAATGCTGGTGTGCCTGCCTCTGGTGGGCCTGCTGGTGGGCGGCATATGGGCCGGTGCGTGGCTGCTGCTGCGGGGCGCGCCGGGGCCGGTGCGGGCGGCGGTGTGCGCCGCCGTGCCGTGGCTGGTCACGGGGTTCATGCACCTGGACGGATACATGGACGTGTGCGACGCGGTGCTGTCCCGGCGGGACCTGCCTACCCGCCGGCGCATTCTGAAGGACTCCCACTGCGGGGCCTTCGCCGTGATCTGCCTGGTGCTGCTGGCCCTGGGCCAGTGGAGCCTGTTCCTGGAGGCGGAGAGCATTGTCTGGCAGGCGCTGCTGCTGATCCCGGCGGCAGCGCGGGCCTGCGCCGGGCTGGCGGTGCTGGGCCTGCGGCCCATGGACACCAGTCAATACGCCGCCATGGGCGCGTCCCGGGGCGGCTATCTGGCGGCTCTTGCGGTGCTGCTGGTGCTGGCGGCGGGACTGCCCCTGTGGCTGTGGGGCAGCTTCGCCCCCCTGGTGGCGGCGGCGGGCTATGGCCTGGCGGTGTGGTACGGCTACCGGAATCTGGACGGCATGTCCGGGGATATCTCCGGCTTTGCCCTGACGCTCGGCGAGCTGTGCGGCTGCGCGGCAGCCATTCTGTGGAGGTGACGGCATGGATCTGATCATCGGCGGCGCGTACCAGGGAAAGTGTACGTTTGCCGCGGAAAAATACCGCCTGACGGCGGCGGACATCTGCGACCTGGCAGCAGACGCTCCCGCCCCTGCCCGGTGCTATGTCCACCTGGAGTCCCTGACCCGGCGCGGCCAGGCGGCAGAGTCCCTGCCCCTGCTGCTGGCGGCGGAGGTGGTGGTGGCCCGGGAGATCGGCAGCGGCGTGGTGCCCATAGACGCCGGAGAGCGGGCGTGGCGGGAGCGCCACGGGCGGCTGCTGCGGCAGCTGGCGGAAAGCGCCGGTCATGTGTACCGGGTATTTTGCGGATTGACGGAGGAATTGAAATGAAGCTGACCCTTTTGCGCCACGGAGAGACCGACGGCAGCCGACGGGACCTGTACTACGGCGCGGCGGATATTCCGGCCCTGCCGGAGTCCCTGGCAGCCCTGCACGAAAACGCGGCGGCCTATCCCCGGGCCGCCCGGTACTACACCAGCGGCCTGCTGCGGACGGAGCAGACCCTGGCGGCGCTGTACGGCGACGTACCCCATGTGCAGCTGCCGGGCCTGCGGGAGATGGACTTCGGCGACTTTGAGATGAAAAGCTATCAGCAGCTGAAGGACACGCCGGCGTATCAGGCGTGGATCGCCGACGTGGAGCACAATCCCTGCCCTAATGGAGAGAGCGCCCCCCAGGTGCTGGCCCGGAACCGGGCCGCCATGGACCGGGTGCTGGCAGCCGGGGAGGATGCGGTGTGCGTCATTCACGGCGGCGTCACGGCGGGGCTGATGATGACCTGGTTCGGCGGTGGGCGGTATGACTACTCCGTAAAGCCCGGCACGGGCTTCACCGTCACATTTGAAAACGGCCGCCCTGTGTCCTACATCCGTGTGCCGGAATAATCAAAACCTCCGGCCAAATGCGGGTGGTCGTAAGACAGTTTCAGTCCCGGCAGTAATGTCTGCCGGGACT
>OMGX01001508.1_pt1 | contig 9980 bp, 8 predicted proteins | sample 1674381 | NCBI WGS metagenome assembly OMGX01 (sample SAMN05578582, study PRJEB25193) | human gut metagenome | biome: Human Microbiome; feature: human-associated habitat; material: feces | host: Homo sapiens | place: USA:Birmingham | reverse complement strand
ACACTCTTTCCCTACAGGACGCTCTTCCGATCTCCATGAGGGAGCCTGACGCCATGGCGCAGTCGAAGATGTTGGTATGGCGTCCCGCCAAAATCTCATCGTGGCGGGAGGAGTACTTGCCGAAGCGAAGGGTGGCGCGGCGGATGGCGCCGATTTGGGGCAGGGCCTCCTTGATGGCGTGGAAGGCGGGGTCGTGCAAGGGACGCATCGCCTCGAGCGCGACGACGCCCGTCTCGCGAGCCGCCTCGAATACCTCGACGGCCTCTCGTCGGTTGGCGCAGAAGGGCTTCTCGACAAGGACGTGCTTGCCACCCGCGATGCAGGCGAGCGCCTGGTCGTGATGGAGCGCGTTAGGGCTGCCGATGTAGACCGCGTCGACCCCATCGCTTGCGGCGAGCTCATCGAGCGAGGTGAAGGGGGTCGTCCCCCCATGCTCGGATGTGAAGGCCGCGGCTCTCTCGCGATCGCGCGAGAGGGTGCCGACAAAGACGGCGCCCTCCACGTTCGCCAGGGCGTCGAGCATGGACGCGGTGATGCGGTGAAAACGACTCACCGCAAACACCGCAAACCGCCAACGGTTTCACCCGATCGACCATTACCCGAGCACCGGCAAACGCACTTCTCTCCAAAACCATATTCAATGAAAATAAAAAAGCATCATTATCCACACCCGATAAATCGCCAATGGTTATCTCGATGAATCGAACCGAACCACCCCCATGTAGAGCCAGCTCTTTTCCCACCAGCTCCACCACGCTACAAGCCAACGACAACTCGTGCATGCCTCTTATCATTATGGTTCATCGATTGTTCTATCCATGCAGCTGTTACGGCCATTTGTCCCACGGCAATACCGGCATCGTTACAAGGGACGGAAGCTGGCAAATAGGGTTGTAACCCCAACTGCCTCAACATGGGCATCAAAATATCGACCAACAACTTATTTTGGAAAACACCCCCGCACAGGACGACTCTCGACAACTTTTGCCGGACAGCCTGTTTCGCTAATTCAACGCACCACATAGCCGCATAGGTTCGATGAAAAGCCGAAGCTATCTCAGAGCGGGGAACTCCTTTCTGTAAATCGTTCAAAACAGCCTTCACCAACCACGAAAAATCAAGAGGATTATCTTTGTCGAAAGAATAGATTTTCAAGATAAAACGGTCGGCTACTTGTTCCAACTTTTGAGGAGCTTCCGATCGATATCGATTGAAATCCGCTATACCCAATAGAGAAGCGACTGCATCGAACAGCCGGCCTGCCCCGGAGCTTAACGGAGTATTGATACGACGGGCAATCATACGACTCACCAATTTAATACGGTCCTCTCCTACCCGTTTTACGAAATCGTCGGGTAAAGGCATATTCTCTCCATACAACGAGTACAACAGTGATACGGCCATTCTCCACGGTTCACGAGCGGCAATATCGCCTCCCGGCATCGGCAAATAAAGATGGTGCGATAACCGCCTATATTCCGTACGAGAACACCGGATCAGTTCTCCGCCCCAAATCGTGCAATCATCGCCATAACCGGTTCCGTCGAGGCATAACGCCAATACATCGCCGGTGAGCGCATATTCAGCCATTACAGCTACGGCATGGGCATGATGATGTTGTACCCGATACACAGGTATATGCCTCTCGGCTGCACATCGTTCACCCCATGCCGTAGCGAAATAGTCGGGATGCAGGTCACAGACCACACACCTCGGTTCGAATCGAAACATTCGAGAAAAATGAGAAATCGATTCCTCAAAAAAAGAAAGGTTTTCCCGGCAAGACAACTCGCCTATATGTTGACCCAATAAAATATCTTCTTTTTTCCCTATCGCAAAGCAGGAAACCTGTTCGGCCCCGACAGCCAATATTCCTTCGGTAGCCTGCACGTTGCGTAATGGCTCGGGAGTATATCCCCGTGACCTTCGTATGGGACGACAAACTCCGTCATATTCCTGTACGACAGAATCATCGACCCGGTTGTAAATATCCCGATTGTACGAAACGACCGAATCGACTTTGGAATCAAACAAATCATGAGCCTCCTCATCTGCTATGACGATAGGACGTCCCCCCATATTCCCACTGGTTACCACGATTCGTCTCAATTCGGGAGCTTCTGTAAACAAATCATAATGTATCGCCATATAAGGCAATAGAACTCCCAAAGACCGATATCCCTCGTTCAGCCACGGCGCATTATGCACTTTCTCCTCCGCCAGCACGATAGGCCGCCTCCACGAGTTCAACGCTTTTCGCTCTTCATCGGAAAGATTCAAATCGACCATTACCTCCCGCTCGTCCCGATACATGACAGCCAAAGGCTTGGCATAACGACCTTTCAACTCTCGTATCCGGGCGACAGCCTGCTCATTATCGGCATCGCAGATGAGGTTGTAACCGCCCAAACTTTTCAAAGCGACGACACCTCCATTCGACAATACATCGGATATTCGCGAAACTATACGGATATAAACCGTATCCTCATTCCCTTCGGAATCCCGCAGCGTATAATGCGGGCCACATTCGTTACAAGCGATGGGTTGTGCATGGAAACGGCGATCATTTACATCGGCATACTCCTCCCGACACGTATCGCACATACCAAAAGAGCTCATAGTCGTAACGGCTCTATCGTAAGGTAATTTTTCGATAATGGAAAAACGAGGCCCGCAATGCGTACAATTGATAAAGGGATACCCCATGCGATGCAACTGGTGTTTCCGGTCTTTCAAACAATCGGAGCAAATAGCTATATCGGGGCTTATACGTGTGATTTCGTCGCCAGAACTACGGCTGGGAGCAATATCGAAACTTTCATATTTTTTCGAGACACGGCATTGTACTGTTTCTATATGTTCGATAGAAGCGACCGCCGGAGCCGATTTTATCAAAGCCTTCAAGAATTTCTCCTTTTGAATACAGGTAGATTGCAACACGATAAAAACTCCGTCATTACTATTATCCACGTACCCACGTAATCCCATCTCATTAGCCAAGCGGTATACATAAGGACGGAATCCTACTCCTTGCACAAGACCTCTGACATGTATGTGATATTGATTCATCTGCAAAAGTTTTTTCAGATTTCTTTCTAAACAATACAATTGTAAAAGTTGTTCATTATCCGTACCAAAACTATTACTCAAATTATGTGCTTGGCTATTCCCGGAAAAATTCTCGATATAGACACTTCCTGTTCCCTGCGTATGGCGACAGTCGATTTCGGCGGTATACATAAATCCATCTGTATACAATATGTCGACGCAGAACCGGGCGATTTCATCTTGGCTCACGCCGGCATGGCGATAGCCCGTCTCGATAGTGAAGAAGCAGAAGCTACATTGGAGGATTTCAAGATCCTCGCTGATAATCTTAATCCCGACAACCATGTGGTATGAAAAACAATTCAGGGATAGCGGTAATCTTACGACATTACTCCAAGCAATCCGACAAATAGCTACGTTCCCGATACGAATCATGGAAGTATGCGGGGGACAAACCTATGCCCTATCCCGGTATCGAATCGAAGAATTACTCCCCGACACGGTACAAATGATTCACGGGCCGGGATGCCCGGTATGCGTCACCCATGAAGATACCATATCGCAAGCTATCGAAATAGCTCGGAATCCCCAAACCATATTCTGTACCTTCGGAGACATGGTACGTGTGCCCGGGACAAAAGGAAGTTTACAACAACTCAAAGCCGAAGGAAAAGATATACGTATTGTCTATTCTCCTCTCGATACATTACGGATAGCCAGTGAAAATCCCGAAAAACAAATTGTCTTCTTCGCCATAGGATTCGAGACGACCACACCCCTATACACTTTGCTGTTGCAAGAAATCGTCTCCCGAAAAATAACCAATCTATCCTTGCTGACCTCCTTGTTCACCATACCTGCCGCCATATCGTTTTTAGCCCAAGACCCCGAATGTAAAATAGACGGACTGTTGGCTGCCGGACACGTATGCTCGATTACCGGGCTCCGAGAGTACGATGCTTTGGCCGAAAAATTGAAATTGCCCATCGCCGTAACCGGATTCGAACCGGCCGACTTATTATATGGCATTTATCAAGTTATACGGTTGAAAGCACAAGGCATCGACCGTACCATAAACGCTTACCGAAGAGCCGTACCTACACAAGGGAACAGAATGGCCCGACAAAAGACAGAGCGTTTCTTCACACCTTATGACGCCTATTGGAGGGGATTGGGAAAGATACCCGTCAGCGGATTGAGACTACGCCCCGAATATGAACAATACGAAGCTCGAAATCGTTTTTTATGCAAAGTAAAACCGGACATTCAAGCCACCGTATGTCGGGCAGGAGAAATCATGAAGGGGAAAATATCTCCCGAAAAGTGTCCCTTGTTCGGCAACCGTTGTACCCCCGATACCCCGTTAGGGGCATCTATGGTATCGTCGGAAGGAGCTTGCTCTGCTTTTTATCGTTACAGAACTAACTAAAAAACGAAATATGAATTTACCCGACTGTCCCATACCGACACAAAAATACGACCGAATCGTCATGGCCCACGGCGGCGGAGGACGAATGACAAGCCGTCTCATCGAAAAGATTTTCTATCCGGCCTTTCAAAACAAATGGCTCGAACAAGCTCATGACGGAGCGACATTGAATTTGCCTTCCGCCCGAATAGCTATCACAACCGACTCGTTCGTCGTAGACCCATTGTTCTTTCCCGGGGGAAACATCGGGGACTTGGCTATAAACGGGACCGTAAACGATTTACTGTGTTGCGGAGCCACTCCTCTCTATTTATCGGCAGGATTTATATTAGAAGAAGGCTTACCCATAGAGACATTGAAACAGATCGTACAAACCATGCGAAAAGCGGCCGGGAAAGCCGGTGTCTCTATCGTCACCGGAGACACCAAAGTCGTCGAACACGGCAAATGCGACAAGATCTTCATCAACACGACCGGAGTCGGGATCGTCCCCGAAAATATCGATATAGGACTTCACCGTATCAAGAAAGGAGATGCCGTAATCGTCACCGGCGATATCGGGAATCACGGAATCTGTATTCTCTCCACACGAGACAGTTTAGGTTTCGAGACCTCTATCCAAAGCGATACGGCGGCACTCACCCAAATCGTCTCTAATCTACTGGCCGGAGTTCCCGATGTACATATACTACGGGATCCCACACGCGGGGGATTATCGAGCACGCTAAACGAAATAGCCGAGGGTGCGAACGTAACCATCGCCATAGACGAGAACGAATTGCCCATCAGCTCGTCGGTCAACGCCGCATGCGACCTGTTAGGCTTAGACCCCCTGTATGTCGCCAACGAAGGAATCATGCTTGTCTTTTTACCGGACGAGTACGCCGAACGGGCTTTACAAATCATTCGAAGTGACATACATGGGAAAAACGCACGGATAATAGGACATGTAACCGAAGACAGACACCCGGAAGTAATTCTAAAACTATCCTTAGGACAAACACGGATTCTCGATATGCTGAGCGGAGAACAATTACCGCGCATTTGCTGAAACCATAAATCGGAAGAAAACAATGGAAAAAGAACAAACTTTCTATCAGGAGCTGAAAGCCAAAGGATACACCCGTCGGCAATTCCTTAAATTCTGCGGTATCATGGGAGCTATGTTGGGCCTTCACCAAACCGGTATAGCCCAAGTTGTCAACGCACTTCAAACCAAACCCCGCAAGCCGGTTCTTTGGTTTCACTTTCAAGAGTGTACTTGTTGCAGCGAATCATTCCTACGGTCGTCTCACCCGCTTGTCGGACAAATTTTGCTTGAAATGATTTCTCTCGACTATTCCGACACGCTCATGGCAGCCAGCGGTTTCCAAGCAGAAGAAGTCCGAACCCGTTCTATGAAAGAGAATTGGGGCAAATACATCATGATTGTGGAGGGTTCGATTCCACTGGGAAATCCGGGATACTGCACCATTGCCGGACATTCCGCTAAACAGGTATTCGACGAGGCTGCCCACGGAGCGAGTGCTATTATCGCATGGGGAAATTGCGCGTCCTCCGGTTGCATACAAGGAGCTTACCCGAACCCGACAGATACGAAACCCGTACATAAAATTATCTCTGGTAAACCGGTCATTAACGTTCAGGGCTGCCCTCCTATCGCCGACGTCATGGCCGGAGTTATCACTTACATATTGACTTTCGACCGGTTACCCGAATTGGATAATATGGGCAGACCCGTCTCTTTCTACGGACGGCGTATCCACGATACTTGTTATCGCCGTCCCGCCTACGATGCCGGACTGTTTGTCGAAGCCTTCGACGATGAAAATGCGAAAAAAGGATACTGCCTATATAAAATGGGTTGCAAAGGACCGAATACATTCAATTCGTGCGCAGTCATCAAATGGAACGAAGGGGTCAGTTACCCCATACAATCGGGGCACGGGTGCATTGGATGCGCCGAACCCGGATTCTGGGACGCAGAACCCATGTACCATCACCTCCCCGACATCAAAGGATTCGGCATCGAAGCGACGGCCGACCAAATAGGATTGGGACTGACAGCCGTAGCCGCTGCGGGAGTAACCGCACACGCCATCGTGACAAACATACAAAAAAGAAAACTCATTAAAAATCAGATGGACAACGACGATATCAATAAAGAAGAATTCGCCGTAGAAGAACATCAAATCGAACGGGAAGAAAAAAGACTCGGCCAAAAAGCTCATAAACTGGAAAAAGATAAAGATAACCGATAAAAATTCGAATTATGACTAAACGAATTGTTGTAGACCCTATTACGAGAATCGAGGGCCACCTCCGCATGGAAGCCGATATAGAAAACGGTGTCATCACCGATGCTTTCAGTACCGGGACGATGATACGAGGAATCGAGATCATTGTCAAGGACCGCGATCCTCGCGACGTTTGGGCATACGTGGGCCGAGTATGCGGAGTCTGTACCTCCATACATTCGCTCTGTTCTGTCAGAGCAGTCGAAGATGCGCTACACATCGTCATTCCGCCGAATGCCGAGCAGGTGAGAAACCTCATGCAATCGGCCATAACCATACAAGATCACGTTACACACTTCTATCAATTACAGGCTCTTGACTGGGTCGATGTCATGTCGGCCTTGAATGCCGACCCCAGAAAGGCTGCCGAAGTGGCGCAAAGCCTATCGGAATGGCCTAAAAACTCCATCGGTTATTTTGTCGAAATACAAAAGAAAATACGCACGTTCATAGAGACCAGCAAATTCAGTATTTTCTCCAACGGATATTGGGGACACCCGGCCTATAAACTTCCGCCGGAAGTAAATCTCGTGGCTTTGGCTCACTATCTCGAAGCGCTCGAAGTCCAAAAAGAAATCGTCAAAGTCCAAACCATTTTCGGAGGGAAAAATCCCCACCCCAATTTCTTGGTCGGGGGTATGGCCTGCGCCGTCAACATAAACGATCCCAACGCCCTCAACATGGAACGGTTGAATTATGTCGCTCAAATCATTGAACGTACGCAGACCTTCGTCCGCCAAGTCTACCTTCCAGATGTTCTGGCCATACTTTCCTATTACCCCGAATGGACGAAAATAGGCGGAGGGCTGCATAATTATATCGCCTATGGAGATTACCCTATGGGTAACTACGGGGAACTGTCAACCTATAAAAGTCCGAGGGGTATTGTCGTCGGTCGCGACTTATCGAAAGTCGTCGAATTCGATCCCTGGGCTATGGACGGGCTGTTGGAATTTGTCAACAATTCGTGGTATTCCTATACGCAAGGCAAAGATGTGGGGCTTCACCCGTCGGTCGGCGAAACTCATCTGAACTACACGGGTGCTACGCCACCCTATGAATACCTCGATAGAGACCAACCTTACAGTTGGATCAAAACTCCCCGATACAAAGGTATGCCTATGGAAACAGGGCCATTGGCCCGTAATATCGTAGGACATGCATCGGGCAACGAAGTCTATAAAGAAATCACACAACGGTGTTTGAAGCAACTGAATGTCCCCTACGAAGCGATGTACTCCACAGCCGGGCGTACTTTGGCACGAGCTATCGAAGCAAATTTATTGGCAGACTGGCAAACCGAGTTTTACACGGCTTTACTGCAAAACATAAAGAACGGAGACTACCGTATGTTCAACGGTATAAAATGGGAACCCGACACTTGGCCGGAAGCAGCGCAAGGTGTAGGACTTACCGAAGCCCCGAGGGGTGCACTGGCCCACTATGTAGGCATTAAAGATAAAAAAGTCTTCAATTACCAAATGGTCGTTCCTACTACATGGAACGCCTCTCCTCGCGACACCAAAGGACAACATTCGGCTTTCGAGGCCTCTCTCATCGGGACTCCGGTCATCGATCCCCGACTGCCGCTCGAAATCATACGCACCATACACTCATTCGACCCCTGTATGGCATGTGCCGTACATCTATATGACGAAAACGGTGAACACATACACCGATGTGAAATGTTATAATATAAACCCCAAGCAGTTGAATATATGATAAGCCGGAAAAAATCTTTACGTGAAGTCTACGTGTGGGAACTCCCCGTACGCATATTCCATTGGGTCAACGCAACAGCTATCGTCGTACTATGCGTTACCGGATACATTATCGGCAACCCACCCGCTATACAACATGCTACTCCACCCGAAGCAAACTATTGGTTCGGTTGGGTACGGTTTATCCATTTCGCTGCCGCATTTGTTTTCATTCTCAACTTTATTGTTCGCCTATATTGGGCTTTCGCCGGTAACTCGTTCGCCCGATGGAACAATTACCTCCCCCTCACCCGAAAACAGTGGAGGAGTATTTTCGATACCACCAAAGTCGATGTATTGTTGTTGTCGCCGAAACCGGTCTATGACATAGGACACAATAGCTTGGCCGCCTTTACATACTTCGGGGTCTTCGTCCTATTCATTATCCAAACCGTCACAGGACTGGCCATGTTCTGCGTGTCCACCAACAATGTTATGGAACCCTTTTTCACTTGGGTATTACTCAAATGCGGAGGGTTCTTCGTCGTAAGGCAAATACATCATATCGCCATGTGGGCATTCATTCTCTTTACGATTGCCCACATATATCTGGTATTTTACCACGACTATATCGAACGAAACGGAATAGCCTCCTCGATCATAGGAGGCTGGAAATTCGTTCGGGAGGATTTGGCGGAAGAGTACGAGACCGAACAAAAACAGCAACAACAACTTCAAAAACAAAAAGATGGAATCGCAAACGAAACAACCGAAAAATAATCCTACACCCGGTAAGATACTCGTTTTGGGAATAGGAAACCTCGTACTCAATGACGAGGGTATAGGAATACACGTAGTCAATGCTCTAAGCGAGATGGAGATACCACAAGGTGTGGACGTGCTAGACGGTGGAACCGGTGGCCTTGCCCTATTGGAAACATTGCAAAGTTACCGGCAACTTATTCTCGTAGACGCAGCACTCGACAACAATCCGGTCGGGACGATTCGGCGATTATCGCCCCAATATTCCAAAGACTATCCGCCCCTGCTAAGTGCACACGAAATAGGATTGAAAGAAATGATAGACGCCATGCTATTACTCGGACAAGCACCCCGTATCGAACTACTTGCCATCAGTGTGCGCAACTGTCATCACTTAGGCATGCAACTATCGCCCGAAGCAAGAAAAGCCATACCACAGGTATTGCAACTTATTTTCGAAATCATCAACGACCTGCAACATGATCGCTGCTTGATGGGAGCCGAGTAAAATCGCATATCCCGACTCGGAGCAATTAAAAATGTTATATTTCGTCGTAAACCGTCCCATCGTTATATCGGGCATTGTTACAGAACGATATATTTAGAAGCTGTTTTAAATTTATTGAGAAATAATATTATCATTTCAAGCAGGTATGTTCCGGCCCTATTGAGCCCCTGTCTCGCATCTAGAATCCCTTGATTTTTGTCAATAGCCCGCTATTGACTGCATATCTCGGACTCCAA
>OMGX01001506.1_pt1 | contig 9988 bp, 9 predicted proteins | sample 1674381 | NCBI WGS metagenome assembly OMGX01 (sample SAMN05578582, study PRJEB25193) | human gut metagenome | biome: Human Microbiome; feature: human-associated habitat; material: feces | host: Homo sapiens | place: USA:Birmingham | reverse complement strand
CAGCCGCGGCAGGGCGGCTGCTCCTGCGCCGGGACGGCAAAAAGCTGACCGTGACGGATATTGTGAACGAATGCCATATCACAAGACAGACGTTCTACTATCATTTTGAGGATATCCCGGATCTGCTGCTGTGGATGATGAAGCGAAACCTGAAGCGCAACATGCAGGAGGCCTCCATGCAGAGCACGCCGGAGGAGAGCCTGAAATACCTGATCACGCTGTCGCTCAGCTCCCGTCTGTTTGTGGAAAAGGCCATGCACGCCGGCTATCGGGAAGAGCTGGAGCGGCTCGTGACGCAGTCGTTTAACTCGCTCATCGAGCGCATCCTGCGGCGGTGGCATTTCCCGCCGGGCTGCACGCGCGAGCAGATGAGCCTGATGCTGCGCTACCATCTCAACGCTGTGGTGGGCCTGATGCGCAGCTGGACGGAGGAGGACTCGGCGCACATCGACGAGACCGTGCGCGATATCTACCGGATGATGGCAGCCAGCATGAACGCCTTTGCGCCGGGCGGTGCGACGCGCCTGCCGGAAAAATTGAAGGATTGAAGGATTTGACAGCTGAGTCGAAGTGTAAAAAACCTTTACACTTCGGCTTTTTTGTCTATACAGGCCTGCGAAAGTGTAAATTGTGTTTTTGGATCCGTCGGGGTAAAATACGGGAGCAAACGGAAAGGAGTGCTGGAATATGGAACAGGACATGCTGGCGGGAAAGCTGGCGGAGGTAGACGCCCAGCTTGCGGGCGTGCATGCAAAGCTGCGGTCAGCCGCGCAGATGGAAAGCGCCGAGCTGGATGCCGCCATTGCGCAGACGCGCGAGGAGACGGCACAATGCGCCCATGCGCTGGCAGAGCGCCTGCGCCACAGCCGCGCGCATCAGGTCAGAGAGATCGCCGATGCGTTTGAGGAGATCCGGAAAATTGTCCGCCGCGTGCAGACCGAGGTCCGCCGCGGCGATGAGAGCGGGGAGGAGATGCAGCTCCTCTTTGCGGAATATGCGATGGACTTTGCCATGCAGGCGGCGCGCCATGCGCTGCTTGTGGCGCTCGAGGCCATCCGCGATGAACAGAGGAAAGGAAGTGCTGCAGAATGAAGGAAGTCAAATCACCGAAAAAGCCCCTGCTGTATTACTACGGCATCGTGCTTCTGATCATTGCGCTGTTCAATCTGCTCGTGACGCCGCTGCTGAACCGCCGCAGCATCGAGGAGGTCGACTACGGCACGTTCATGAGCAAGATCGAGTCGCAGCAGATCGAAAAGGTCGAGATCGACGACGACGAAATTTACTATACGGAAAAGGACGGCAAGACCGTCTACTGCACGGGCATCATGGACGATCCGGGCCTGACGGAGCGGCTGTATGCCTCCGGCGCGACGTTCAGCCGCGATGTACAGAAGACGATGTCGCCGCTGCTGAGCTTCTTCCTGACGTCCATTGTGCCGCTGCTGCTGTTCCTGGCGCTTGGCCGTTATGTGGGCAAGAAGCTCGTGGAGCAGGCGGGCGGCAAGAACGCTATGGCCTTCGGTAAGAGCAACGCCAAGGTCTATGTGCAGTCCACGGCCGGTATCCACTTCAGCGATGTGGCAGGCGAGGACGAGGCCAAGGAGAGTCTCGCGGAGATCGTCGATTATCTGCACGATCCGAAGAAGTATACGGACGTCGGCGCCTCCATGCCAAAGGGCATCCTGCTCGTCGGCCCTCCGGGAACCGGCAAGACCATGCTGGCCAAGGCTGTCGCGGGTGAGGCAAATGTACCGTTCTTCTCTATTTCCGGCTCGGAATTCGTCGAGATGTTCGTGGGCATGGGCGCATCAAAGGTGCGCGATCTGTTCAGTCAGGCCAAGGAAAAGGCCCCGTGCATCGTGTTCATCGACGAGATCGACGCCATCGGCAAAAAGCGCGACGGCCAGTTCGGCGGAAACGACGAGCGGGAGCAGACCCTGAACCAGCTGCTGACCGAGATGGACGGCTTCGAGGGCAACAACGGCGTGATGATCCTTGCCGCGACGAACCGCCCCGAGTCGCTCGATCCGGCGCTGACGCGTCCGGGCCGCTTTGACCGCCGCGTTCCGGTCGAGCTGCCGGACCTGAAGGGCAGAGAGGCCATCCTGCGCGTGCATGCACGCAAAATTCGTGTGGGCGACGATGTGGACTTCCACACCATCGCGCGTATGGCGGCGGGCGCTTCCGGCGCAGAGCTTGCCAACATCATCAACGAGGGCGCGCTGCGCGCCGTGCGCGACGGCCGCAAGACCGTCACCGAGGCGGACCTTGAGGAGAGCATCGAGACCGTCATCGCGGGTTATCAGAAGAAAAACGCCGTGCTGTCGGATCATGAAAAGCGCGTCGTGTCCTATCATGAGATCGGCCACGCGCTCGTGGCTGCCCTGCAGACGGATTCCGCGCCCGTGCAGAAGATCACGATCATCCCGCGCACGTCCGGTGCGCTGGGCTACACCATGCAGGTCGAGCAGGGCGAAAAGAACCTGATGACCCGCGGCGAGCTTCTGGCCAAGCTGGCTACGCTGACCGGCGGCCGCGCGGCCGAGGAGGTCGCGTTCGGCGAGATCACGACCGGCGCTTCGAACGACATCGAGCAGGCCACGCGCATCGCGCGCGCCATGATCGCGCAGTACGGCATGACGGATGAATTCGACATGGTCGCCATGCAGACCACGCGGAATCAGTATCTGGGCGGCGATACGTCCATGAGCTGCTCGGAGCAGACGCAGCGCGAGATCGACCGCAAGGTCGTTGAGCTGGTCCGCACGGAGCATGAGCGGGCGCACAGCCTGCTGACGGAGCACCGCGCGCTGCTGGATCAGCTGGCACAGGTGCTGTATGAAAAGGAAACGATCACCGGTGAAGAATTCATGCGGATTCTTCACGCGGCGCAGAAGGAGGAAGAGCATCATGCGTGACCATTCCGGCTTTGGCTGGCTGGCGCTCATCGTCAGCATCCTGCTCGTGCTGCTCGGCATTGCGACCTTTATCTGGCCGGAGGCGGCGCTCGAGAGCTTTGTGATGGTCTATGGCGTACTTGCCGTGGCCACGGGAATCATGGACATTGCGTTTTATGCGCGCGTGGAGCGCCATACGGGCTTCGGCCCGATGACGGCGCTTGTCAGTGGTATTCTGAGCGTGATGTGCGGCTTCATGCTGCTGGTCTATCCCTCTGCCGGGCAGTGGGCCATGACCCTGCTGTTCCCGTTGTGGTTCCTGACGCACTGCATCTCCAACCTGACGCATCTGAACTGGGTGCGCCTGACGGCGGGCCGCGCGAGCTATGCAATTTCACTCATTCTGAATATCCTCGGCATCGTGCTGGCAACGCTCATGCTGCTGCACCCCGTGCTGTCGGCCGTTTCCATGAGCCTGACGATCGGCTTCTATCTCATCCTGCTGGGCGTGGACGGTATCGTGCTGGCGCTCAGCGGTATGGGCAGATAATTTCTGGAAGGAAATCCTGTTATGCTTAGACTACTCAAACAAATGAAGGCGAAACAGTGGATCATGGCGCTGCTGTGCGTTGCACTTATTCTGGGCCAGATCTACTTTGACCTCCGCCTGCCGGATTATATGAGCGATCTGACCGTGCAGATCAAAACGCCGGGCAGTACCGTTTCGGACGTGCTGCACACCGGCCTTGAGATGCTGGCCTGCACGCTCATCAGCGCGGTAATGGCCATCCTCTGCGGCTATCTCAATGCACAGGTCGCGGCAGGCTTCAGCTATCACATCCGCGAAAGCGTGTTCCAGAAGGTTGCGGACTTCGGTCAGAAGGAGATGCTGGAATTCTCCGTGCCGAGCCTCATCAACCGCACGACGAATGATATCACGCAGATCCAGATGTTCGTTGCCATGGGCATGCAGACCATGATCAAGGCCCCTGTCATGGCCGTGTGGGCGGTCATCAAGATCGTCAACAAGAGCTGGACACTGTCTGTGATCACGGCGGGCTTTGTCGTGGCGCTGCTGGCCCTGATGCTCATCGTGGTCCTCGTCATTCTGCCGCGGGTCAAGCGCGTGCAGAAGCTGACGGATAACATCAACCTCATTTCCCGGGAAAACCTGACCGGCATCAGCGTGGTCCATGCCTACAATGCCGAGGAATACCAGGAGGACAAGTTCGAGAAGGCCAACGATGTTCTCATGCGCACGCAGCTGTTCAACCAGCGCGCCATGGCGCTGCTGATGCCGGCGGTCGGCCTTGCCATGAACGCCCTGTCGCTGACGATCTACTGGGTCGGCGCGGCCATCGTGAACCGCGTATCTGCAACGGACCTTGCCGGGCGCATTTCGACGTTCGGCGACATCGTGGTGTTCGGCACCTATGCGACGTATATCATCATGTCGCTTATGATGCTCGTCATGATCCTCGTTCTGCTGCCGATGGCGCAGGTCTCTGCCGTCCGCATCAACGAGGTGCTCGATGCGCCGATCTCCCTGCATGAGGGAAAAACGACCGAAGCGCCGGAGCAGGGGACCGTGGAATTCCGCGATGTCTCGTTCCGCTATCCGTCGTCGTCCGGCGACGTGCTCGAGCATGTGAGCTTCCGCGCAAACAAGGGCGAGACCGTCGCCTTCATCGGCGCGACCGGCAGCGGCAAAACGACGCTTGTCAGCCTTGCGGCCCGCTTCTATGACGCAACGGAGGGCCAGGTGCTCATCGACGGGCAGGATGTCCGCAGCTACAGCTTCGATGCGCTCTACGACCGCATCGGTTATGTGACGCAGCGGGCCATTGTGTTTGCGGGCGACGTGCGCAGCAATGTGCTGTTCGGCGAAAGCGGCGCCCCGCAGGACGACGAGTCCGTGCAGCGCGCGCTCTCGCTGGCGCAGGCCACGGAATTTGTGGACAAGCTGCCCGGCAAGCTCGATGCGCCGATCGCACAGGCGGGCGCAAACGTCTCCGGCGGCCAGAAGCAGCGCCTTTCCATCGCGCGCGCACTGGCCCGCAAGCCGGAGATCCTCATCTTTGATGATTCGTTCTCCGCGCTGGATTACCGCACCGATGCCAGCCTCCGCGCCGGTCTGGCGCGCGAGCTGAGCGACACGACCTGCCTGATCGTGGCGCAGCGCATCGGCACGATCCGTCATGCCGACCGCATCGTCGTGCTGGACGAGGGCCGTGTGGCCGGGATCGGCACGCACGACGAGCTGATGAAGAACTGCAGCGTTTACCGCGAGATCGCCATGTCGCAGCTCTCTGCGGCAGAGCTGGAAAAGGAGGGAGTCTGATGGCAATGGGACCGATGGGCGGGCGCGGCATGCGCCCTGCTGAGAAGAGCAAGCGCGGCCTGCGCGGCGTGCAGCGTGAGCTGTTCTCTTATTCCGAAAAGATCAGGCTCCCGATGCTGATTGCGCTGGTGCTCGCGGCCGCGGGCGCGGTGCTGACGATCCTCGGGCCGAATCAGCTCAGCAAGATCACAAATCTGATCTCCGATTCTCTGATGGGGGAGATCGACCTTGCGGCCATTGGCCGCGTGGCGGGCGTGCTGCTCGGCATCTATGCGCTCAGTGCCATGCTGACCTATATCGAGCACTATATCATGGCGACCGTGACGCTCGGCCTCTCCAAGCAGATGCGCCGCGACCTGTGCGCCAAGATCAACCGCGTGCCCATGAGCTGCTTCAACCGCATTGCGCACGGCGATATCCTCAGCCGCGTGACAAACGATGTCAGCACGCTGCAGCAGGCTCTGTCCAACAGTCTGCCGTCCATGATCAGCGCCGTGGCCCAGCTTACGGGCTGCGTCATCATGATGTTCGTGACGGAGTGGCGCATGGCGCTGGCCGCCATCGCGGCGACGATGATCGGCTTTGTGTTCATGTTCATCATCATGAAGCGCTCGCAGAAATACTTTGTCGACCGGCAGGAGAGCCTCGGCACGCTGAACGGCTATATTGAAGAAATGTATTCCGGCCATGACGTCGTGCGCATTTCGCGCGCGAATGACAAGATCAAGGAGACGTTCCGCGGCATGAACCGCGCTGTCTATGAGGCGAATCGCAAGAGCCAGTTCCTTTCCGGCATCATGCAGCCGCTGATGAATGTCATCGGCAACCTCGGCTATGTCGCCGTGTGCGTGCTGGGCGCTGCACTCGTGATGAACGGCAGCATCAAGTTCGGCGTCATCACTGCCTTCATCCTCTATGTGCGCCTGTTCACCTCGCCGCTGACGACGATCGCGCAGGGCATGACGCAGCTGCAGTCCGCCGCCGCGGCGGGCGACCGCGTGTTTGATTTCCTGCAGGAGCCGGAGCTGCCGGATGAGTCGAAGAATCTGCCCGTGCCGCAGCCGGTGCGCGGTGAGATCGAGTTTGACCACGTCCGCTTCAGCTACCCCGATCACCCGGAGAAGACGATCATCCATGATTTCTCTGCCCATGTTGCGCCGGGGCAGAAGGTAGCCATCGTCGGTCCGACCGGCGCCGGAAAGACAACGATGGTCAATCTGCTCATGCGCTTCTATGATCTGGACGGAGGCGACATCCGCATCGACGGTATCTCCACAAAGGATATGAGCCGCGAGGAGGTGCACGGCCTGTTCGGCATGGTCCTGCAGGATACCTGGATGTTTGAGGGCACGGTCCGCGAGAATCTTGTCTACAACAGGACCGGCGTTTCGGACGAAACGCTGGAGCGCGCCTGCCGCGCCTGCGGTATCTATCACTTCATCGAGACGCTCCCGCACGGGTTTGACACGGTTCTCCGCGAAAACGTCGCCATTTCCGCCGGACAGAAGCAGCTGTTCACCATTGCCCGCGCCATGGTGCAGAACAGCCCGATGCTCATCCTCGATGAGGCAACGTCCTCCGTCGATACCCGCACCGAGCTTTTGACGCAGCGGGCCATGGATGCACTGACAGAGCACCGCACGAGCTTCGTCATTGCCCACCGCCTCTCGACGATCAAAAACGCGGACCTCATCCTCGTGATGAAGGACGGCGACATCATCGAGCAGGGCACACACGAGAGCCTGCTGGCTGCAGGCGGCTTCTATGCCGATCTCTATAACAGCCAGTTCGAGCAGGCGTCCTGAAACAGTCTCCGGAGCTTCTGCCGCGCTGACAGCCGATCTCCCATGAATACAGCCTCCCGGCTCGTCCTCCCACCGGTGGGAAGACGAACCGGGAGCTTTTTATCTGGGACGGCCGGATTCGACGCCGCAGCCGTTAATTTTACAGAATTTGCCCGGAGGTGTTTGTAACTCTGACGGATCCATGATAGAATATTTTATAGGAATTGATAGGCCCCTATCAGTCCCTGTTGGAAAAAGTGGTGCGCTGAGAGGATCGCCATTCCTTGCGGGCATCGAAAGCTCCCGGCGATTCAATGAGTAATTCGCCTATGCGCACCACCGAATAAATCCGATTTCTGGAGATAAACGATCATGATACGAGCATTTCAACCGGCAGACCTCAACAGTGTATGCGCTCTGTGGCTGGCTGCGAACCTGCAGGCACACAGTTTTATTCCCTCCGAATACTGGAAAGCAAATCAGGCACTGGTAAGGAAACTGCTGCCCCAAGCGGAGGCCTATGTCTATGAAAAAGGTGGGGAAATCCTGGGCTTTGCGGGGCTGGACGGCGAATATATTGAGCGTCCGCGCCCGGCGGACGAACCGGCATATGCGGCCCCGCACCCCGGTGCTCCTCACGAAGCTGTTTGCCGGGCCGGTCGATGACCGCAGGGCGCGGCGCACGGCAAACCTCCATGTGGAGGAAAGCTGCATTGGCTGCGGGCTGTGCGCACGGAACTGCCCGGTGCAGGCCATTGCAATGCAGGAGAAAAGGCCCGTCTGGGTCAGGGAGAAGTGCGTCATGTGCCTCGGCTGCCTGCACCGCTGCCCGAAGTTTGCCATCCAGTATGGCAGCCGGACAAAGAGGCATGGGCAGTATATCAACCCGAATGGGAAGGTGCAGGGCCGTAAAGTAAAGCAGATGGAGGAAACCAATGAACATCACGATCCGCCGCATGCGGCCTGATGACGTGGACGCGCTGTACCGCCTGCTGTCCGATCCGGCGGTCATGCGTTATCTGGAGCCGCCCTATGACCGGGCACAGGTCGAGGTGTTTCTGCACACGGCGGGATTGGCGGAGCCGCCGCTCGTGTATGCCGTCGAGGAGAACGGCGCTTTTCTCGGCTATGTGATCTATCACGCATATGATGCGGAAAGCGTGGAGATCGGCTGGGTGCTGTTCCCGGAATCCTGGGGGCGCGGCTATGCCTCGGCGCTGACAGACCTGCTGATCGGCCGCGCGCGGCGGGAGCAGAAGGACGTTGTGCTCGAATGTGTCCCGGCGCAGGAGGCCACAAAGCGGATCGGGGTCAAAAAAGGCTTTCACGACTGCGGGATCATCGACGGACTGGCGGTATACCGGCTATGCGGCAAAAATCAAAATGCGGGGAGCAGCTGATCCGTGCCGACAATCTGCAGGTCTATGACCGGCAGGGCTATCTCGACCGGGTGCTGTCCTCCTCGTATTCTCTGCAAGAGAGCGACGGGCGCTATGCAGCCTATCTGGAGGGGATCCATGCGATCTTTGACCGCTGGGCAGAGAACGGCCGGATCGTGATCCCGACGGAGACGGTCGCATATGTCGGGGCGTATTCGGCGGTTGGGGAATGAAGAATGAATCATGAAGACTGAAAAGTGAAGAATACAGGAAAAAGACCTGTCGACGAACGTCAACAGGTCTTTTTCCTGGCGGAGAACAAAGATTCGTGCGATAAGGAACAGGTGCCAAACTCGAAAAAACTAGAGAAACAAGCTAGTTGGATATCGAAAGATTATATGTACATAGATAAGACCGGTGTGCGTTTTGTGGTGAAAGCTGTCAATCCCACAGGGCAGAAAAATGGGTACGGTAGAATTTTGCCATCTCGTCCCCTTCGTCCGTAATATGATCCCTGATATAATTTGCGTGTTCCGTCTGCTCTGCCGGTTCTATTTCAGCATATCTGTGGATGATGATATTGCCAAGGGATTCCTCCCGCAGAATTTCGCTGTATACATCGGCAATGCTCTCGCATTGAGATACGGGAACATCATGTTCGCTCTCCCATGAGTGCCCTTTTCCGTGTGTCAGTCCATCCGTCGAGTCAAGAAGATAAATATAACCCTGCCGGCCCTTGTAGAGGGATTCCAGTTGATTTGGAAAACGCTCAAAATAGTGCTGCCTGCCGTCCGCACCAACGCCCATGGTGACAAAGTTTTCAGCCTTGATTCTGCAGCAAACCAGCGCATAGCATCTGTCCTCGCTGAAATATGCAACAAGTCTGCCGGTGGAATGGGATTTTGAATTTGCCTTGATCGTGTGCAGTCCGGATATACATGAACCGTGATAAATCATAATATTCCTCCCCAAATTGCATTATCTATCGTCATTGTATCACGCATGAACGCACCGTGCAATAAAAAACCACCGTAATTCTGTCAAAATTACGGCGGACATATAGCAGAGAACAAAATAACGTGCTTTGAACAGATGAATTTGAACTTATGAAAGAACGGTTTTGTGAAATATTTCGCTGGCGCAAAATATGAAATGCGCGTTGATACGCGCGTGAAATTTTCTGCTTTGCAGAAAGTGAAATAAAATCCACCCACCGCCGCAGCGATCTCACATGCCGGAGGCGGATATCACACAGCACAGCGGTATTTCCCTCACCCGCAAGGGTAGATTATACTGAAAAAGAGCACTTGCATCAGCAAGTGCTCTTTTTCCTGGCGGAGAGGGCGGGATTCGAACCCGCGAGACGCTTTTAACGCCTACACGATTTCCAGTCGTGCGCCTTCGGCCAGCTCAGCCACCTCTCCACTTTTGCGCCGATATCAGATCACTGAAATCAGCTTGCATATCATACTCGATTTTTCTCCAAAAGTCAAGTCTTTTCTGAGATTTTTTCGCGAAGTTGCGGGAAACTGCGGACTACCCATTGACTTTGTGGGTAAAATATGATATCAAGCTGATTTCAGT
>OMGX01001504.1_pt1 | contig 10004 bp, 9 predicted proteins | sample 1674381 | NCBI WGS metagenome assembly OMGX01 (sample SAMN05578582, study PRJEB25193) | human gut metagenome | biome: Human Microbiome; feature: human-associated habitat; material: feces | host: Homo sapiens | place: USA:Birmingham | reverse complement strand
AGCCAGCAGATCTCCACCGCCGGCAAGGAGGCCAGCGGCACCGGCAACATGAAGTTTATGATGAACGGCGCGCTGACCCTGGGCACTCTGGACGGCGCCAATGTGGAGATGCACCAGGTGCTGGGCGACGACAACATGTTCCTGTTCGGCCTCACCGCTGACGAGGCCGCCCGCCTGCGCCAGAGCTACGACCCCTATCTGCTGTATACCCGGGACCCGGTGCTGCACCGGGTGCTGGACCAGCTGAAAACCGGCTTCCGGGACGGCGTCAGCTACGAGGACCTGTACCAGCGCCTGCTGTACGGCGCAGACTGCCCGGCAGATCAGTATCTGCTGCTGGCGGACTTCGCCTCCTACTGCGCTGCCTCGCACCGGGTGGTGGATACCTATGCCGACCGGGAGAAGTGGAACCGCATGAGCCTGCACAACATCGCCCGCAGCGGCATCTTCTCCGCCGACCGCTCCATCGCCGACTATGCCGACACCATCTGGCACGTTCCGTATAAGAAATAAGCAAAGCACACAGCCCCTCCGGCCATGCCGGAGGGGCTGTAATCGTTTATGGGGGGATGCGCTCAGCCTTTTTCCAGCTCGGTGTGAACGAACATGACCAAAAAGCTCACCGCCAGCAGGCCGCAGGATACCCAGATTCCCCGGACGGAAAACGCGCCGGACAGCAGGGCACCCAGCCCTGCGCCCAGGGAAAACAGACCGATGACGCCAAAGTACGTCAGGGCATTGCGAAGTGCCTCCGGCTCACGGGTGTGGAAATAGGCGCACAGTGCCTCCGTGCCGTTGCGCATGTTGCCGATGCACATGGTGCTGGCATAGGCGTGGCCGCGGACCTTGCGGAAGGTTTGCAGCTGCATGGCGCAGGAGAAGGACACCAGGGCATTGGCCACGGTGTTCAGCGTCTGGGGCAGAAAGCCCACCGCAAACAGCACCGCGATCTCCGCTAAGAGGATCAGCTGCCGCCAGTGGACCTTTTCCATGGACTTGAACCGGCGGTGGATGCACTCGGCGGCAAAAATGCCCGTCATAAAGGACAGCACCGGGACCAGGTACCGCAGGCACTGGTCCCACGCACCGTCAAACAGATATGCGCTGAACAGCACGATGTTGCCGGTCTGGCCATTGGCAAATACCTTGCCCCTGCAAAGGTAAGTATAGGCGTCCTGGAGGCCGCCGGACAGAATGACAAAGGAAGCAGTCAGCATGGATTCGGACATCTGACCGCGCAGCTTGTGGAAAGGAGACATTTTGGCACCAGTCTTTCTGAAAATAGGCCGCGGTCTGCGGCCGGTAGGCAGCCATGATTATACGACAGGTGCAAAAATCCGTCAAGTGCTGCGGCTCATATACCGTGAAATCTTTCCAAAGCACAAACGTCAGACTCTCCGCAGGCCTGTCGTTGACGCAGGCTATAGATCAGCTCCCCGGCATCCGGCAGCAGGCTGGGATGCCGGCACAGCGCAGCGGGCATGAAAACAGGTCCGGCGCACAATGCGCCGGACCTGCTGCTATTATAGGGCTTGTCAGATGAGGCCAAGGCCCCCGGCCACCTTGCCGATGAAATCCTGGACATTGGTGACCATGGTGGTGGCGGACAGACTGCCGCGGTCCAGCAGCTTATTCACCACGAACTCTGCGGCGTCCACCGCGTACAGGTACACCGGGCGGATGGACCCGTCGGGCATTACCCGGAAGGAGGGGGTCATGTTGCCGGTGGCGATGGTGTGCAGCATGGTGGCCAGGCAGATCACCGTGGTGGACTTGCGCACCAGCTCCCGCATAGCGGACGCGCCCTCGTAGGCGTTGGCATACACCTCCGGCAGGGGACCGTCGTCCCGGATGGAGCCGGTGAGCACAAAGGGAACGTGGTTCTTCACACAGCCGTAGATGATGCCGTTGTCAATGTGATACTCCTCGATGAACTTGGGAATGGACCCGCAGCGGCGGACCTTATTCAGCACATCCAGGTGGTTGTAGTGTCCGTTGGGCTGAGACTGCTGGGTGTAGATATCCTGGCCCAGTGCCGTGTGCAGCAGTGCGCCCTCCAGATCGTGGGTACCCAGGGCGTTGCCCGCCAGCAGGCCGTGGCAGTAGCCATTGTCGATGAGGGCCTGCATGGCCTTGCGTGCGCCGTCGTCAAAGGCGAAGGCGGGGCCCATGACCCACACGATGTTGCCGTGCTCCTTCTCGTGGCGCAGCAGCTCCACCAGCCGGTCATAATCCTTGGCATAGGAGGTCTCGCGGCTGCGGCCCTGCCGGAACACGAACTGATCCTCCAGCGTCTCGCTTTCCTGGGAGAAGCCGTTGCAGTGCATATAAATGCCGTCCTCGCCGTGCTCGGTGCGGCCCAGCATGACCCGCTGCCCCTTCTTCAGGTTGCGGCTCTCCACCACGGAGAGGGTGCCGTCGTCCTCCAGCACCACGCAGCTGTCCATGCGGCTCTCCTCGGCCAGGGTCCACTTGCCGTTGATCTTGAAATATTCGGGGTACATGGACGTGCTGTGGTAGTCCTCCGGAGCCACGCCGTCCTTCTCTGCCGCCTCCCAGCGGGCATCGGGAGCGTTCAGCAGGGCGGGCTGGGTAAAGTCGGGGTGGTGATAGGCAGGAAATTCAAAAGCCATGGGGTGCTCCTTTCTCAGTGCAGGGTGGCGTAGATAACGGCCTTGATGGTGTGCATCCGGTTCTCGGCCTCGTCGAACACCACGGACTGTTTGCTCTCGAACACCTGGTCGGTGACCTCCATCTCGGTGATGCCGAACTTCTTGGCAATGTCGGCGCCGATGGTGGTGCGGGTATCGTGGAAGGAGGGCAGGCAGTGCATGAAGATGGCGCCGGGGGCGGTCATGGACATGACCTTGGCGTTGACCTGATAGGGGGTCAGCAGGCGGATGCGCTCGGCCCACACGCTGTCGGGCTCACCCATGGAGACCCAGATATCCGTGTAGATCACGTCGGCGTTGGTGGCGCCCTGGGTCACATCCTCGGTGAGGGTCACGCTGCCGCCGGTTTCCTGGGCGATGGAGCGGGCCTTTTCCACCAGCCACTCCTCGGGGAACAGCTCCTTGGGCGCGCAGGCGGTGAAGTGCATGCCCATCTTGGCGCAGGCCACCATCAGGGAGTTGCCCATGTTGTTGCGGGCATCGCCAAAATAGGTGAAGCGCACGCCCTTCAGCCGGCCCAGCTTCTCCTCGATGGTCAGCAGGTCCGCCAGCATCTGGGTGGGGTGGAACTGGTCGGTCAGGCCGTTCCACACGGGCACGCCGGCGTAGTCGGACAGCTCCTGCACCAGCTCCTGGCTGAAGCCGCGGTACTCGATGCCGTCATACATCCGGCCCAGCACCCGGGCGGTATCGGCAATGGATTCCTTTTTGCCCATCTGGCTGCTGCCGGGCTCCAGATACGTCACACCCATGCCCAGGTCCATACCGGCCACCTCGAAGGAGCAGCGGGTGCGGGTGGAGGTCTTTTCAAACAGCAGCACGATGTTCTTCCCCTCCAGCCAGCGGTGGGGCACACCGGCGCGCTTCATGTCCTTGAAATTGCGGGACAGGTCCAGCAGATAGCGGATCTCCGCGGGGGTGTAGTCCAGCAGCTTCAAAAAGCTTCTGCCTCTGATATTCACAGCCATAATGATGTTCTCCCTTTCTATTGATAAAATAAAATTTGGATGGATTCAAACCCCGTCACGCCACAGGGGCATGCTCATGCAGCGGGGGCCGCCCCGGCCCCGGGACAGCTCGGCACTGGGCATTTTCAGCACCCGGATGCCGCTGTCCTCCAGGATCTGGTTGGTGACATAGTTCCGGTCGTACACCACTACCACGCCGGGGGCGATGCACAGGGTATTGGAGCCGTCGTTCCATTGCTCCCGCTCGGCTGCGATCTGACTGCTGCCGCCGCAGCGGATCAGCTGCACCCGGTCCAGGCCCAGATATCCGGCCAGTACCCGGTCCACGGAACCGCTGACCTCCCGGGTGGTGACGTTGCCCTGTCCCCGGCCCGTCAGCTCGAAAATGCGCAGGGTGCCCAGGATCCCCGGATGCACCGTGAATTTATCCACGTCCACCTGGGTGAATACCGTGTCCAAATGCATGAACGCCCGGGTGCTGGGGATCTCGAAGGCCAGCACCGTGTCGATCTCGGAGGCTTCGTCGGCAAAAATAGTGGCCGCCAGCTGCTCGATGGCCTCCGGCTGGGTGCGCTGGGAAATGCCCACGCCCAGCACCCGGCGGCTCAGGTTCAGGATATCGCCGCCCTCGATGCAGAAATACTGGTCCGGCGTGTAATACAGGGGCACCTGGCCGGCGTAGTCCGGGTGATGCCGCAACACGTAATCGCCATACAGCGTCTCCCGGTTGCGGGTGGCCGTAAACATATGGTTCAGGCTGACGCCCCGGCCAATGCAGGCAAAGGGGTCCCGGGTGAAATACAGGTTGGGGATCGGCGGCATCAGGAATCGCACGCCGGTATGTACCAGGCTGGACAGCCGTCCCTGCTCATTGGGGAACACATCCTGATAGGACACGCCCTCCATGGTCTTGAGCACCAGGCACAGCGGGTCCTGAATGTCCAGCAGATACCGCTCCAGATCTGCCCGGTAGCCCATGGCGGTGCTGCCGGCCCGCCGGATGGTCTCGGCCACAAACTGACGCCGCAGGACCTCGTCGCTGGCCAGCACCTGAGCCGTCAGGTCCTCCAGGTATACCACCTCGGCTCCGTTGTCCCGCAGGATCTGGGCAAAGCAGTCGTGCTCGCGCTGTGCGCCATACAGATAAGGAATATCGTCAAACAGCAGCTGCCCCATGGTATTGGGACTCAGATGCTCCAGCTCCCGGCCGGGCCGCTGCAAAAGCACCCGCTTCAGGGGTCCGATCTCGCTTTTCACGCAAATGGGCATGGAATTTCCTCCTCTCCGATTGCACTCTATTTTACCAGATTTCTGCGCCCTTTTCTCACCATCCGGCGGGCCGATTTTTGTATTTTAACCGGTGTTTTCCTTCTGCACTTTGACGCTTTATTGTAATAATACTCATTCCCTGCCGGTCCCCCCTGTAAGTTCATGCGTTTTTTTGATGTGCCGTCCGGGGAAAGTATCACAATTTTGTACAAGATTTTTTTCACAAAATGTCCGATTATCTCTTGGCAAGACAGACCCGCCGTGGTACAATAGCCCCCATAAAGGGGGAATTTCCATGAAGCAGACCATTGCCCTGCAAACGCCTGGCCGCTCCGAGCTGGACCAGAGCAGCCTGTTTTCCTATGACCAGCTTACCGCCGCCCGGCCCACGGCCCCGGTGATCCACCGGGACGCCCGTTTTCTCCTGGTGCGCAGCGGCAGCGGCATCCTGCGGCTCCAGGGCCGGGAGTATCCTCTGGCCCCCGGGACGCTGGCGGCTATCCTGCCCTGGCAGATCAGCGAGATCACCCGGGTGGACGAGCCCGTCACCTACAGCCTCATGGCCTATCACTTTGATACCGTGGCCCGGGCTGCCCATCTGTTCCGGGGCGAGGATGGCCAGCCCATGCCCATGGCCCGGCTGATGGAGACGGTGCCGGTGCTGGAGCTGTCCCCCCGGCAGCGGGCGGAGGCCGGACGCATTGCTGACGGCCTGGCCCGGGAGCTGGGTCTTGCGTCCCTTCAGGAGGAGGGACAGCTGTTTTCCAGTCTCAATGCCGTGAGTCTGCTGGTGCAGCTGACGGTGCTGTTTGCCCGACAGGCCCTGTCGGCAGACCGTCCCGCCGACGCTCAGGGGCCCGACCACCGGGAACTGCTGCGGTACATGTACCTGCACTGCGGCCAGAAGCTGACGCTCCAGCAGCTGGCGGATGTGTTCGGGTGCAGCCGGTCCACCGTCAGCGCCCGGATCACCGCCATGACGGGCCTGTCCTTTTTCGACCTGCTCAACGAAATGCGCATCGGCAAGACTGCCGACTATCTGCTGTACACGGACCTGACCCTGAAGGAGCTGGCAGAGATCCTGGGCTATGTGGACGAGTCCCATATCTCCAAGGTGTTCGCCGCCCGGCTGGGCACCCGCATCGGCCAATATCGGGCCACCTATCAGAAGGTGCAGAACATCTGCCAGCTGGAGGAGAGCCGCCTGGGGTGCAGCCTGGTGAACCACATTTACCGCCACTACCGGGAGGACCTCAGCGCCGCCGGAGTGGCCCGGTCCTTCGGCATTTCCGTGCAGCAGCTCAACCGCACCCTGCTGTGCCAGGTGGAGCAGAATTTTGAGGATTTCCTGGCCATGGTCCGGGTGAACCGCGCCTGCCAGCTGCTGACCACCACCCGCATGACGGTGCTGGATATCGCCCTGGAGGTGGGGTATCACAATGCCAAGACCCTGAACAGGAGCTTCCTGAAATACCGCCTTATGACCCCCAGTGCCTACCGGGCGGCGGCACAGCCGGGGGCATAAAGAGCCTGAGAGGCCGGGGCGGGTATATTATGCGCAAGCTGTATCCGCCGGACAGCCGCAGGGGCTGATTTGACATTTCGGGTGCCATGTGTTACAATTTGGTTACATTTATCTGTAAAAAAGGAGAAGAACTATGTCTGAAGTGAAAAAGGGCAACGGCCTTGTCTATAAAAATCATCCCCTGCGCCGCATCGACAATCTGATCTACTATGGCAGCATGGCCGATAAGTATATCGTTCTGCTGCAAATTCTGGATACCAAAAAGGAACAGGATATGGATGTGGCCACCCGCGTGTCCGTCCAGCTGCAGCTGACGGACCCGGATCTGAAGTCCCGGGACCGGGTGGTGAAGAAGTCCGAGAAAGACAGCCTCTACGCCGCCATGGACGTGGGCTGCATCTGGCTGGAGCGCGCTCTGGCCGGTAAATAAGCCGAAAATCCACACCCGATAAGGAGTCCTGTCCATGAAGTTCAGCCGCAAGGTCGCCGTTATCATGCTGACGGCGGCGCTGACCCTGTCTCTGTGCGTCATCTCCGTCCTGCCCGTCCGGGGCAGTCCGGGGATGGACGCCATGACCTATAACATCGACACCCTGCCTGCCCGGGACCTGATCCCGGCGGCGGGTGGGCCGGTGGACGAGCCCGACTACACGCCTCCGGCCCGGACTGTCTCCGCTGAGGCTTTCGATCAGCAGGAGGCCGCCGAGTCTGCCGGATCTTCTGCGCAGAAGGAGGCTGCCGCCAACCAGGAAACCGCTCCCGCAGCACCGGCTGTACCCGCCTCGTCCACGTCTGTTCTGGCTGTGGGCATTGCGGCGGACAGCGTCCGCCTGCGGTCCGGCTCCAATACCGGCAGCTCTATTCTGACGGAGCTGTCCCAGGGCACAGCCGTGTCTGTTCTGGGCCGGGACGGCGACTGGTACCGGGTGAACTACGACGGTAAGACCGGCTATATGGCCGCCGCCTATGTGACCCTGCGCGCCTCTGCCGGGGACCTGCGGTGCGTGGCCCGGGTCACGTCCGATGGGCTGAACCTGCGGCCCGCTGCCGGTACGTCCGGCGGGGTGCTGGCCTCCGCCTCCCGGGGCGAATATGTGGATGTGTCCGGCTTTGAAAACGGCTGGTTCCGGGTGCAGTACAGCGGGAAAACCGGCTACATGTCCGGAGATTATCTGACACTGGCCGCCGCGCGGCCCGCCGCTTCCGCGCCGTCTCCCGCGCCTGCGCCCAGCGTGCCCGCCTCCGGTAACGGGGCCGATATTGCGGCTCTGGCCCGGTCCTTTGTGGGCAAGGCCCCCTATGTATACGGCGGGGCCGGTCCCGGCGGCTTCGACTGCTCGGGCTTTACCATGTACATCTATGGCCGGTTCGGCATCCGTCTGCCCCACGGGGCCACAGATCAGATGCGCTGCGGCGCCGCCGTGGACCGCAGTCAACTCCAGCCCGGGGACCTGATCTTTTTCCACGACGACAATTATTCCACCAGCCCCGCCTCCCACTGCGGCATTTATGTGGGCAACGATCAGTTCGTCCACGCCTCCACCTATGGCAGCGGCGGCGTGCTGCTGACGGCGCTGAACGGCAACCCCTATTATTCCGCCCACTACATCGCCGCCCGGCGCATGGGCTGAGCCTGACAAAGCAAATGAAAACTCCGTATCCATTTGGATGCGGAGTTTTCACTATGTGTCTGCTTTTTTGACAGGTGCAGGTCAGAAGTACCAGCGGAATGCGGACAGGAGAATCAACAGGTCAATGCCCATCAGAATACACGGCAGGACAGGGGACGCCGTTTTTTCATCATCCAGCCGGACCACGGACTTGATAAGCCAGGCCAGCAGAAACGGAAAGACCATACAGGTGATGATCATCAATGCGTCGTTCATGGGAGACTCCTTTCTGTCTTATCCAATTGTGTCTGGATCCTATTTCCGAATTATAGATAAAAATTAGCGACTTGTCAATCTTTTTTTGCAATATGTACCATGCGTGTACATTTCAATCAGCAAAACATACAATCTATGGAGAAAAACAGGACGGGAACACCCCAGGGGATGGCTGCTGACAGGGGAGCAAAGGACGCAGATGCGGCGGTGGCGCTTCTGCGCCAAAGGTTACATTTTGTAACAAGTGATACAAAACGGTTTCAAAACGATTACAGTTTGGACACAATATACAAAAATCTATTGCATGGTTCGGGGATGTATGCTATCATGCAGACAGCTCAAGGAAACACGACCTATAAGGAGGCTTTCTTATGAAAAAGCGGATTTGCGCGCTGCTGCTATGCCTGGCGGCCCTGTTTTCCCTGGCAGGCTGCGGGACCAAGCCAAAGACCCCGGTGAAGGGGCAGAACGAACCGAACCCGGTGAAGGCGCAGGGCCTGCCGGAGGCGGAACCGGGCTGCGTTCCGCTGCTGCTGATCTACACCTGCGGCGAGCCCGGCAGCCAGGTGTTTCAATACTATTCCGCCACCTGGAACATCCAGCGCAATACCCTGACCCAGGGGCAGCTGTTCTACACCGGCACCAGCTACGGCTTTGTGCCCGACGGCTGGCGGCAGGAGCGAGCCACCTTTGACGGCCAGAGCTTCACCTATATCCGGGAGGGGCAGGAGCGCCGGGAGCCGCTGCCGGAAACCACGGAGGACCGGGGCAGTCTCCAGTGCGCTGCGGCGGACGGCGACACGGCGGTGGTGGTGTATATGAGCCATGCAGGCGATGACGCTCCGCTTACCGTCAGCGTGGGCCGCTATCCCCTGGGACATCCGGAGCAGGCGGCCTGGGTGCAGGCTCAGATCAGCGACAGCGCCGAATGCTACGTCAGCACGATCTTCACCGGCACGACGCTGTATACCGGCGGCCAGGTGTGCCTGGCGGCAGGGGAGAGCATCCTGCTGATGGACCCTGCCTCCGGCGAAGTGCGGCAGCTGGACCTGTCGCCTATGAGCGCCCCGCTTCCGGACGGCGTGTCCCACACGGAGGACAGCTATCTGGGGGCCAGCGTCATCGGCAGCTATGGCGACATCCTTCTGGTGGGCAAGGCCCTGTATCAGGAGGGCGTATGGGACCGGTACCACTATGTGATGGCCGCTTATCAGGACGGGAAGCTGATGGCCATGCTGGACCAGAACAGTGCCGACTCTGCCCAGCTGACCCTCTACGGCCCCGACGGAAAGCCCGCCGGAAGCAGTCCGCTGATGACGGAGGACTATGTGGCCTCCGGCGGCACGGCTTTGCCGGTGGAGTACATCGGCCAGCTGTTCCCTCTGCAATAAACGCCGCCGCCCGGGCCGGATGGGTCCGGGCGGTATTTCCCGCAAAAAATACAAATTTTCTGCCGGAAAGTCCTTGACGGCCCCTTGCACATGTGGTAAACTTAACCTTACCTGTGAGCATGGGGCTTTCTTTTTGCGCGCTTTTCGCTTCGGCGCTGGAAAAGACGCCCTATCCGGCAGGGAGGCAGAGAGCGGCCTTCGGCCGCCAATCTAATAAGGAGGTGCCGTTAGATGCGCGTGAAGATCACTTTGAGATGCAACGAGTGCAAGCAGAGAAACTACAACACGATGAA
>OMGX01001496.1_pt1 | contig 10055 bp, 6 predicted proteins | sample 1674381 | NCBI WGS metagenome assembly OMGX01 (sample SAMN05578582, study PRJEB25193) | human gut metagenome | biome: Human Microbiome; feature: human-associated habitat; material: feces | host: Homo sapiens | place: USA:Birmingham | reverse complement strand
GGCGACCACCGAGATCTACACTCTTTCCCTACACGACGCTCTTCCGATCTAGTCCTTGATGGGCAGGCGGCGCACGCCGTTTTTGCCGGTCAGCTCCACGATGGCCTCCCATGCGTGCAGCGTGGAGGCGGAGTCGGCGGACGTCACGCCGTTGCAGGTGTTGCCGCCGATGGTGCCGATGTTGCGGATCTGCGGGCCGCCGACCATGTCGACCGCCTCGCCGAGCACGTTGATGTATTTCCGGATGATGGGGTCGCGCGTGATGTGGGAAAAGCTCGTCAGCGAGCCGATGCGGATGTTTCCGTCCTCGTCGATGCAGATGCCGCGCATGGCGTCGATGCCGTAGATGGAGATGAGCTCCGCCCCGGCACGCTTGCCCTCGCGCATCTGCACGAGCACGTCCGAGCCGCCTGCGATGATCTGCGCCTCCGGATGCTCCAGACGCAGGGCGACGGCCTCTTCCACGGAATGCGCCTCATAGAGCGCTTTCATATCATACATGGGCGGTTTCCTCCTTTTCGAACAGGCCCGCCTTCTCGAATGCGGCGAAGAGAACGTGCGGGGTGATGGGCGCGACGTCGATGCCGATGCCCGTGGCGTTCAGGATGGCGTTGCGGATGGCCGGAGCGCCGGAGCAGGCGGGCGGCTCGCCGAGGGCCTTCGTGCCGTAGGGGTTCGTCGGCTCGGCGTTCTCCACGAACTGGGCCTCGAGATGCGGGTGATCCATCATGGTCGAGAGCTTGTAGTCCAGCAGGTTGTTGTTGAGCGGGCGGCCGGTCTTCGGGTCGAACTTCAGCTCCTCGGACATGCCGTAGCCGATGGCCATGGACATGCCGCCGTGCACCTGCGCCTCAGCAAGCTGCGGGTTAATGAGCTTGCCGCAGTCGTGCACGTTGATGAGCTTCAGCAGCTTCACCTTGCACAGGGGGATGTCGACCTCGACCTCCGCGAACGAGCAGCCGAAGGAATAGGCGTTGTTCTTGATCTGGTAAGTAGATTCCGCCGTCAGATGCTCGGAGTGCGACAGGCTGTAGAGCGCCTCCGTGGCAAGCTCGCCGAGCGTCATCAGCACACGGCCGTCCGTTTTGCGGATGATCCTGCCGTCGACGATGTCGAGCAGGGCGGGCATCTGGCGCGTCAGCTCGCAGGCGTACTTCAGGATGCGCTCCTTGAGCAGCGCACCCGTCTGGGCGATGGCGAAGCCGCCGACGTAGGTCTGGCGCGAGGCGTAGGCGCCCGTGCCGAACGGCGTGACGTCCGTGTCCTGCGCCGTGACGACGTGCACGTCCGAAACGGGGATGCCCACGGCATCCGCCGCCATCTGGGCGAAGGCGGTGTCGCAGCCCTGGCCGATCTCCGTCTCGCCGGTCTGCAGCTGGATGGAGCCGTCCTGATTCAGGACCATGCGGCACGAGCAGCTTTCCAGGCTGATGGGCCAGACGGCCGTGTTGTACCAGAACAGGGCGCAGCCGACGCCGCGGCGCACGGGACCGGTCTGGTTTTCGTATTCGCGGTGCTTGCGGCTGTAGTCCATCCACGCCTCGCCCTTGTCCAGCACCTGATTGAGCGTGTCGGAATGGTTCTCGTTCTTCGAGAAGCCGTCAACGAAGCCGACGGGCATCATGTGCTTGCGGCGGTACTCCAGCGAGTCGACGCCGAGCACGCGGCAGACGTCCTCAATGTGGGATTCGCCCGCAAACATGGCCTGCGGGATGCCGTAGCCGCGCATCGCGCCCGCGGCGGGGCGGTTCGTGAACACGGTGTAGGCGTCGCCGTCGACGTTCGGGCAGGGATACAGCTGCGGAAACGCGCCCATGCCCTTGGCGACGATGCCGTGGCCGTGGGAGGCGTAAGCGCCCTGGTTCGAGAAGCACTCGATCTTGCGCGCGGCGAACGTGCCGTCCGGCCGCACCCACGAGATGATGTGCGTGCGGATGGCGTGGCGCACGCGGTTGCAGACGAACGTCTCCTCGCGCGTGCAGTCGAGCTTGACGAGGCGGCCGCCCACGACGGTGGAGAGGTAGGCGCACAGCGGCTCATACAGCGCGTCCTGCTTGTTGCCGAAGCCGCCGCCGATATACGGCTTGACGACGCGGACCTTGCCCCAGGGGATGCCGAGAGCCTGCCCGACGACGCGGCGGACGATGTGCGGGATCTGCGTGGAGGAGTAGATGACGATGCGCCCGGCCTCCATGGAGGCGAAGCACATGTGGTTTTCGATGTGGCAGTGCTGCACGGTCGGCGTGTCGTACCAGCCCTCGACCTTGATAAGGCCCGGCTCGCGGCTGGCCTCCTCATAGTTGCCGTTGCGGATGGTCGTGTGGGCGAGGATGTTGTTCGGGAATTCCTCGTGCAGCAGCGGGGCATCGGGCTTCATGGCCTCCTGCACGTCCAGCACGAAGGGATATTCCTCATATTCCACGCGCAGCGCGCGCAGGGCCTGCGCGGCGGCGACCTCATTCTCCGCGACGACGGCGGCGATGTCATCGCCGTAGAAGCGCACGCGGGACGTCAGCAGCAGGCGGTCGGCGACGTCCTGATGGTGCGGATCGGTCGACCACGGATGGCCTGCCGTGGGGAATTTGATCTGCGGCACGTCAAAGCAGGTGACGATCTTCACGACGCCCTCGATCTGCTCGGCGGCGCTCGTGTCGATGGACTTGACCACGCCGTTTGCGATGGTCGAATGCAGCACGCGCGCGACGAGCGCACTGCGGTCACAGAGGTCATCGCAGTACTTTGCGCGCCCGGTTGCCTTGTCGAATGCGTCCACACGGCGGACGCTCTTGCCAACCTCCATGGGGGACCCTCCTTTTGGATCGCAGCAGAATACCGGCAATGTGCACAGATTCTGCGAAAAATTTCTTTGTAATTTGAAGTATAGCATAAATTCCACAGCGTGGAAAGCGAAAACGTTATTCTATGTTATAGATAACGGATAATTCGGCAATGGCGAACGCTCCGGCTGGAAAACCCCGCCGATTGCGGATATACTATAGATAAAAACGGAAAATGCAGGGGAGCGGACAGCCGGGCCCGGCGCTGCACGAACGATTCGCACGGGCTATCGCTAAAACGGTGATGGCTCCCGGATTTGTCATTGCGAGGCCCCGAAGGGGCCGTGGCAATCTCGCAGTACCATGTCGGATATCAGGAAAGCCCAGGCGAAAACGTGATCGGTTGCGTGAGATTGCCACGTCGGCCGTTGGCCTCCTCGCAATGACAAACTTGGCGGCCATTGCCTTTTTAATATTAGCCCGCACTTCCCGCCGGTGCAGTGCCGGGAGGGGCATGCCCCTCCCCTACAATACTGCATGCGGTCGGCGATGGCTTGTACGGGCTGCAACTGCCTTCCCGAGATTGCCACGTCGCTTTGCTCCTCGCAATGACACATCAAGGGGCGTGCGCAGGGAACGGTGCACGGCATCGATTTGGCTGTCCTTATGCCGCTTCGCGGACGGGCCTGGCTGTCCCCGCCCCTACAACGCACGACCGGTGCCCCTGCGAAATTTTCCATATTCCATTATCCCTTTTACTGGAGGTATCACCATGCTCGGTTGTGTCATCATGGCGGCGGGGAACGCCGTGCGCTTCGGCGCGAACAAGCTCGAGGCGGAGCTGGACGGCAAGCCGCTCATTCGCCGGGCATTCGAGGCCGTTCCGGCCGGAGTATTCGACCGCGTCGTCGTCGTCACGCAGTATCCCGCCGTTGCAGCCCTCGCGCGGGAATTCGGTTTCGAGCCGGTGCGCAACGACCGGCCCGGCGACGGGCTGAGCCGCACGGTCCGCCTCGGCACGCAGGCGCTGGCGCAGTGCGACGGCATCGTCTTCCTTGTGGCCGACCAGCCGCTGCTGTCGGCATCGGCCGTGCGCGCGGTCGTGCGGCAGTGGCGGGAGCATCCGTCGTGCATCGTGGGCGCGGCCTGCGGCACGCGGCGGGGCAATCCGAACGTGTTCCCGCGGGAATTTTTCCCGGCCCTGTGCGCGCTCGAGGGAGACCGCGGCGGCAGCGCCGTCATCCGGCAGTATCCGGAGCGCTACCTTGCCGTCGACGTCCCGCCGGAGGCGCTGGCCGATGTCGATACCCCCGAGGCCCTGCGCGCCATCCGGGATCATCTGTAGGGAACGGCATACAGCAAATTGAAAATGGGAAAGGAACAGGAAAAAGCCGCGCACATCCGCCGGTTGTGCGCTGTCGGGGAGAGGTATGCTTCTTCCCTGCAAATTATATATCATAAAACAACGAACGGCACGCTTTGCGTGCCGTTCCTGTTATTTCTCATTCCACGCGGAGGCGGGCGGGGAGGGCGGCATCCGGAGTGACGAGCACCGTGCGGTAGCGGTCATACACGACCATGCCCGGCTTGGCCCCGTTCGGCTTGCGCAGGCAGCGCACGGGCGTCACATCGACGGGGACGTTCTGGCTCTCGCGTGCCTCGGAGTAGTAGGCCGCAAGCTCGGCCGCTTCCGTGATCGTCTCGTCCGGCGGCTGGATGCCTGCGCACGCGATGATGACATGCGTGCCGTGAAATTTCTGCACATGCAGCCACAGGTCGTCGCGCCGCGCCGTCTTGAGCGACAGCTGGTCATTCTGGCGGTTGTTGCGGCCGACAAAAATGTCGAAGCCATCCGACGAGCGGAAGTGCATCGGCTTGGAGGGCTGCTGCTTGACCTGCTTGCGGCGGTCCGCCGGGCGGACATAGCCTCCGGCCTCCAATTCCGCTCGAATCTCGCTCAGGTCGCGCTCATTTTCGGCGCGGGCCAGCTCCTCGAGCACGCCGCCCAGATAGGCCTCCTCGATCTCGCCCTGTGCGATCTGCTGCGTGAGCACCTGCTCGGCGTGCTTGGCGCGGGCGTAGTCCTTGTAGAAGCGCGCGGCGTTCTGCTGCGGGGAGAGGTTCGGCTTGAGCGGAATTTCAATTTCGCGCAGATTCTCATCATAAAAATCCTCTGCGCGCAGCAGCGTCTGCCCGCGTGTGATGGCGTGCAGGTTCGCCGTGACGATGTCGCCCTGACGGCGCAGCTGCTCGCGGTCGTGCGTGGCCTCCAGCTCCTGCCGCTGCAGCTCCAGCTTGCGGCGCGTGCGCTCGTGCAGGTTCGAAATGGCCTTGCGCAGCGTCTGCGACCTCTGCCGCATGCGCTCGGCGTGGTCCGTCTCGGTGTAAAAGCGGTCGAGCAGGGCGGAAAAGCTCTCGCACGGCTCGGCGCGCAGATAGCCGCCATATTGCTGAATGTCGCGATAGGTGAAATCCGTCGGTGCGCCGTCCTTCCACAGCAGCATGGGCTGCATCTGTACGGGCGGCAGGGCGGCGAACTCCGCCGTCAGGAATGCCGCCAGCCGCGCGGCGTCCAGCGTGGGGATGGGCGCGTCCGTCTCGCCCGCAAAGCGGAACGACAGCTCGCGCGCGATGAGCGGCGACAGGCCCGCAAAGTGGGCCAGCAGCCATTTGTCCAGCCGCATGGCCGCGTCGGGCCGGTCGAGCAGGGCAAGAAGCCCGGCCTCCGTCGTCTCCTGCGGGATGCGGCGGTTCTGCCGCGGCGGCTCGTGATAGAACAGGCCGGGCAGCAGCTGGCGCAGCTCGGACATTTCAAAGTCCACGCGGCGCAGACAGTCGAGAATGCGGCCGTCCGGCCCCGTGAGGATCAGGTTGGAATTGCGCCCGACCAGCTCGAGGATCAGGTGCTTGCGGCAGGGCACGCCCAGCTCGTCCGTGCAGTCGAACGTCAGGTCGAGCATGCGCTCGGCCGCGGGCTGGCGGATATCGGCAAGCCTGCCGCCCGCCAGATGCTTGCGCAGCAGCATACAGAACATCGGCGGCTGCGCGGGGTTTTCCAGCTGCGCCTGCGTCAGGTGGACGCGCGGCCGGCTGCCGTTGGCGGACAGCAGCAGCCTTCCGCCGCCGTCGCGCCCGCGCAGCTGGAGCACGACGGTGTCGCGCGCGGGCTGCTGGACCTTGTCCACGCGGGCCCCGACGAGGGCGGGGCGCAGCTCTGCGGCGACGGCCGTGAGAAACATGGCGTCAAATGGCATGGTCTTCCTCCATCATGGCGGCAAACAGCGCTTCGATGCGCGCGGTCTGCCCGGAGAGATACAGCGCGCCGAACAGGGCCTCCAGCCCCGTTGCGCGGGCATATTCGCCCGGCGTGGCGTGCTTCGGGATGCCGTGAGGATGGGCGTTGCGGCCGCGGCGATAGACGGCGGCCTCCTCCGGCGTGAGCAGGGGCTGGATGCGCAGGGCAAAGCGCGCCTGCGCCGGGGCCTGCACGAGCGCGATCGTCGCCTGATGCAGGCGGCCGTTCGTTGTGCCGCCCTCGACGCACAGCTTTGTGCGCACGAGCAGCTCAAACACCGCGTCGCCGATGTGCGCCAGCGCCAGGGACGACATGGCCAGCAGCTCCTGTTGGGTCATTTGCGGATGAAAATAGTCCTGCATGGCGCAGTCGCCTCCAGAATGATCGAATTTTGAATGTTTATGAGTGATATTGCCGGGCTGTCAGTCGTGCGTTGTAGGGGAGGGGCATGCCCCTCCCGGCACAGCGCCGCCGACCCGTACAGGCTTTCGTTAAAATGAAACCGGCCTCCGATTTGTCATTGCGAGGAGGCCAACGGCCGACGTGGCAATCTCGGGGAGGCACTTCCGACTCGTACCGGCCGTCGATAAAACGGTATGCACCAATTGCGTCTGTAGCGGCGCTCACTGAGCGCCTTGTACAGAGACATTCAACGGCAGGAGGGCACTGGTGCACCACGGCACTCCCCTGATGTGTCATTGCGAGGAGCGAAGCGACGTGGCAATCTCACAGTACAATGCCGGATAACAGGGAACTTCCGGCGAAAACGTGACCGGTCGCAGGAGATTGCCACGGCCCCTTTGGGGCCTCGCAATGACAAATCTGGGAGCGCGGCGCTGACAATGGTGCTCTGCACCGAATGGGCCGTCCTTATGCCGCTTCGCGCTCAGGGCGCCGCGTCGGCCGTTGGCCTTCTCGCAATGACAAATCTGGGAGCGCGGCGCTGACAATGGTGCCCTGCACCGAATGGGCCGTCCTTATGCCGCTTCGCGGACGGGCGAGGCATGCCTCGCCCCTACATTTGGCCTTTAATGCTTCCGCCATGTTGCGGGGCTGAGGAGCAGCAGCACGGGGAACAGCTCCAGCCGCCCGAGAAGCATGTCGAGCGTCAGCACGACCTTCGACAGGGCGGAGAAGCTCGCATAGCTGCCGAACGGGCCGACCTCGAGGCTCAGGCCCGGGCCGATGTTGTTCAGCGTGGCGAACACGGATGTCACGCTCGTCTCGGCCCCGAAGTTATCGAGCGAGACCAGCAGGATGGACACGACGGCAATGGCGGCATAGCAGATGAAGAACGCCATTGTGCCGCGGATGACCTCGCTGCTCACGCGCTTGCCGTCCATCGTCATGACCTCCACGGAGTGGGGGTGCAGCAGGTGGCGCGTCTCGGCGCGGGCCGTCTTGGCCAGAATGAGCACGCGGCTGACCTTCATGCCGCCGCCCGTCGACCCGGCGCACGCGCCGATGGCCATCAGGATGAGCAGCACGGTCTTGGAAAATTCCGGCCATTTTGCAAAATCCGCCGTGCCGTAGCCCGTCGTCGTGATGACGGAGCCGACGGAGAAGGCCACATGGTGGATCGTCTGGAACACGGTGGAGAAGAACCCGCCCGTGAGCAGCAGGTTGGCACTGATGAGGACGATGGCCCCGAAAATGATGATAAAGTACCAGCGCACTTCGCTGTTGTGCCACGCGAGCCTGAAGCGGCGGCGCAGCAGGAAGAAATACACCGAGAAATTCACGCCGAACAGGACCATGAACACCGTCGTCACGGCCTGCAGGTAGGCCGAGTAGTCCGCAAGGCCGCTGTTGCGCACGGAAAAGCCGCCCGTACCGGCCGTGCCGAAGGCAAGGCACAGACTGTCGAACCACGTTATCTCGCCCCAGCCGAACAGCACGCCCAGCCGGTAGAACAGGATCTGCAGCAGCGTCATGGCGCAGTAGATGGCATAGAGGATCGCGGCGGACGTGCGCATCTTCGGCACCATCTTGCTGACGGACGGGCCGGGGGACTCGGCGCGCAGCAGATAGATGCTCTCGCCGGACAGCGGCACGATGGCCAGCATGAATACGAGCACGCCCATGCCGCCGAGCCAGTGGGTGAAGCTGCGCCAGAACAGCAGGCACTTCGGCAGGTCCTCCACGGCGCGGAGGATGCTTGCGCCTGTCGTCGTAAAGCCGGACATCGTCTCGAACACGGCGTCGAGATACGACGGGATCGCCCCGGAGGCCGTGAAGGGGACCGCGCCGATGAGCGAGATGAGGATCCAGCTCAGCGCGACCATCACGAAGCCGTCACGCGCGTGCAGCTCACGGCGGCGCTTCGGCCGCAGCAGGATAAAAAGGCCGCCGAGCAGGCCGCTGCCTGCGGCCGTGGCAAGCAGGGTCCACAGCTCCGGCTCACCGTAGATCACGGCGACGATGCACGGCAGCAGCAGGAAGGCCCCGATGACCAGCAGCACGTCGCCCAGCAGGGAGAGGATCATGCGGTAATTCATGCTTTCACTCTCCGCTTGTCCAGAATGTCGTCCAGATCGTCCAGGCCCGTCGCCGCCGTCACGACGACGACGGTGTCGCCCGGCTCGATGGTGTCGCGGCCGCCGGGGGTGATGATCCGGCCCTCGCGGTTGATGGCTCCGATGAGCAGGTTCGGCCGCGTGGGCAGCTCCATGAGCGGCCTGCCGCAGACGGCGGATTTCTCCGTGGCGCGGAACTCCAGTGCCTCGGCCTTGTTGCCGACGATCTTATAGAGCGTCTCGACGTTTGAGCCGAGCGAGTTCTGCATGGCGCGGACGTAGCGGACGATGTGGTCGGCCGCGATATAGCGGGGATGGAACACGCTTCCGAGGTCCATACCCTTGATGATGTGGGAGAATGTCGTGCGGTTGATTTTCGTGACGATCTTCGCGCTCGAGACGCTGCGGGCATAGAGGCTCATCAGCACGTTTTCCTCATCGATGCCCGTCAGCGAGGCCACGGCGTCCATCTTTGCAATGCCCTCCTCGGCGAGCAGCTGCTCGCTCGTGCCGTCTCCGTGGATGATCGTGGCCTCGGGCAGACGCTCTGCCAGCGAGTCGCACACGGCGGCGCTGGATTCGATGATCTTCACGCTCGCGCCGAAGTCCAGCATCTGCCGCGCGAGGTAGTAGGAGATGCGCCCGCCGCCAAGCAGCATCACGCGCTTGACGGGGTTCGTCTGCACACCGATCTTGTGGAAGAACTTTGCGGCGAGCTTCGGGCTTGCCACCACGCTGATGCGGTCTCCCGCCAGCAGGGTGAAGCTGCCGTCGGGGATGTACACCTCGTGCTGCCCGCGCTCCACAACGCACACAAGCGCGCCGGACTGCAGGCGGCCGAGGTCCGAGAGCTTCATGCCGTCGAGTATGGAGCCGGGGGCGATGCGCATCTTGTGCAGCTCCACGCGGCCCTTTGAGAATGTGTCGATCTTGATGGAGGCCGGGGCACGCAGGATGCGCGCGATCTCCGTGGCGCTGGCCAGCTCCGGGTTGAGCGCCATGCTCAGCCCGAGGTCGTCCTGAATGAGGTGCAGCCCGCTCGTATATTCCGGGTTGCGCACGCGGGCGATCGTGTTGCCCACGCCGAGGCGCTTGGCAATGAGGCACGAGAGCAGGTTCTGTTCGTCCGTGGACATCACGGCGATGACAAGATCGGCAGAGGGCACGCCGGCCTCTATCTGCGTGTCCATGCTGATGCCGTTGCCCTCGACGGTCATGACGTCGAGCGTGTTGCCGATGGCGTCGAGCGCAGCCGTGCGCGTGTCGACGACGGTGATCTCGTGACCCTCGCGGAGCAGCTGCTCCGTCAGCGTCGCGCCGATCTTGCCGGCTCCGATGATAACAATGTTCATTCCCGAAAAGACTCCTGTATGGTGAATTTCAAAATGATCCAATTGATTTGATTACAACTTTGTAGCGGCGGTCACTGCGCAGCCGTTGGCGGCTTTGCCGCCTTACGGATGCGGC
>OMGX01001482.1_pt1 | contig 10124 bp, 5 predicted proteins | sample 1674381 | NCBI WGS metagenome assembly OMGX01 (sample SAMN05578582, study PRJEB25193) | human gut metagenome | biome: Human Microbiome; feature: human-associated habitat; material: feces | host: Homo sapiens | place: USA:Birmingham | reverse complement strand
AGTCCTTCTTCAAACCGCCGAATTTGGAATCCGCATTTATCTTTATAACCTCAATAAAACATTTGATTATAAATGAATAAAAATATTATTCCAATTCATCTCAGAGCTCAAATAAAGGGAAAATTCCGGTTCGGAAAACAAGGTTTCAGCATCCTTTTTCAACCAATTTTAGGCTTGCATGCACCCTCCGCTTTTTATAAGGTTCAGAGATAAGAATTGGCTTTTCGCCTTTCCATATTAGTGGATGGCTTGGCAACTCCAAACTAATAGGAAGACGTCTCGCTAAAAACCATAGCTTTTCATGAAGATCAAACCTTCCAAAAAACGCCCTATTAAACACGTCAGCAAGGGTTTCGCTCTCATTGCCACCATCACCTTGATGATGCTCCTGGCCCTCCTGAGCGTAGGCCTTCTTACCATCGCATCCTCCCAGGTGCGCATCTCCGAGAAACAGCTTGCAGCCGCTGAGGCCAAGTCCCTGGCCAGATTCTCCCTGGAAGTATCCCTGGGACAGCTCCAGTGCGAGCTGGGACCCGACCAGCGCGTTTCCGCCAACTCCGGCATTCTCTCTTCCGGCACCAGCGAAGGAAGCTCCCCCTACATCCTGGGCGCCTGGAACAGCTGGGACACCTGGCTCAACAGGAATAATTCCTCAGGCATGAGCATCGCTTCCACTTACGATACCGGCAGAAGCGCCATGTTCCGCCGCTGGCTGATTTCCGACCCCGACCTGCGCAGACTCAGCACCCTGGAAGCCGGAAAAAACCTTCTGGGCCAAAGGACCCGTTCCAACCGCAATTTCCGCAGCGTCTGCCTGCTGGGTCCCGGCACCGCAGGGACTCCGGTGGGAGCCCGCAACCAGGACAAAAAGGAAATCTACGCCCGGCTGGTGCGCGTGGATGATTTTTCCAGGAATACGGGGCTGAAAAAGAATGCCAACACGCGCAAGTACATTGCCTGGTGGATTACGCCGGAAAACCAGAAGGCGCGCATCAACCTGATGCCCCATGCCTCCCAGGAAAGCACCGACACGCTGACCGTTTTGCGCTCCACCTGGGATACCCCCGGCCCGGATCTGGACACCCTCAATATTGCTTCCTTGATGCCGTCAGGATCCGGTGACGACATGTCGGAAACCAGGAAGCTGATCTCCCGTGACACGCTTCTTGCCAACAGCAAAAACGGCCGTCTGAAAGACCTGGGAGAGCTTTACCATGACATCACCCTGGTTTCTTCCAGCCTCCAGACGGATTCCAAATTCGGCGGTTTGAAGAAGGACTTGAATATTATGCTGTCCCAGGAAAAACTGCCTGAGGAGTTCCGTGGAGATACGGCGGACATCGGCCTGCGCCCGTATGCCACGGAGGACGGAACCCCGACGGAACAGAACCGGCCGATAGGCTCCTGGAACCAGCTCCACCTGTGGGCCAATGTGTGGGACTCTTCAACCAAAAGGGACGGCCAGGATGCCTCCGCCACACTGCAATGGAATGGACAGACGCCCAGCACGCTGGTAGCCGCGGACGCTTCCGCCAACATGGGAATGATGGACAACCGCTACACCTACATGCGCCATCCCATCCTGCTGCGTTACTACAATTTCATTGGGACCTATCTGACAAAGAACGATTTCCAGGCCCAGAACGGCGGCTGGATCAACACGTCCGTCTCCGTCATCCCCGTCTTTGTCTGGTGGAACCCGTACAATGTGGACATGAAAATGGAAGGGGCGTCCGGCTCCCCGTGGGGTTCCTACTTCGGGGAACACCGTTTCATGCCCATGCTGTTTGCGGACAATGTCAACGGAAGCAGCCAGCCTCTTTCCGACTTGAGAAGATATACGGAACATCCGCTGACTCCTTACACCCAGGGCTCCTATGGCGCCGTAAATGACCGCCAGATTGCCGACTTCGGCGCTTCCTACAGAAAGTCGGCACGCCTGAACGACAGCACCGGAGAGGTAAACAAGGGGGACGTATCCATCCTCAAGGCCGGGGAAATCGTCGTCTTTGCCCTTCCCTCCACCACGCGTACCGACAAAATCCAGCAAGGAGCCGTTTACAAATCCAAAATCAACGGGAATGACATCCGGACGGACAACTTCGCCCTTCGGGAAGGCTGGCCGCAGGACCTGAGCGAGATGGCTTCCTACGGCGTCAACATTTATACGGGACTCCAGTACCAGTATTTTGAAAACACCGAATTCGACACGCCTACCAAATATACGTTCTGGGCCCGGTTTGCGGAAACGGATGATGAACTGGTGGGCAACAATGGCAACAAATCATGGGGCACTCCTCCCGACCATGTTCTGTGCCATAAGTATACGGACGAGTTTTCCTCGGCATCCAAAAAGCTGCGCACGTTTGTCATGGGCGCCGGGCTCATGAACCCCGGCCAGATAGGGAAGCCTACGACGCTCTCCGGCTCCTCCACAACCGATCCGGAAGTTTTCGCTAAAATCTCCCCTGCCATGCTCAACCTGAACTGGGGATTTGAAGAACAAATCATCCAGGCCACAAGGATTCCGACGACCGGATGGACCAACAATACCAGCGGAGACTCCAATGAAAACGATTCCAAGCGGGGCAAATTCGCAGAACCGGAATCCGGAGGACCGTATCCCTACTTCATCGCCTATTATGGAGTCTCCGCCAAATGGGGCAAGACTCCCGTCGTAGGCGCCTACCCGGAAGGCAAGGACTACCGCGCCAAGACTTGGCAGCACTCCAGCCCCCTCTTCTGGGGCGGCCAGATGCCCACCGCATCCGAACTCGGACGATCCTACAGCCCCTACCAGTTCGAGGTCAAGCAATCCAACAGCGACTTCTTCCAGATCACCATCTCCAACATCCTCTCCAACGACGGCACCCGCCTCTCCCCCTTCGGCGGACCCGGCGCCGAACAGGTCAACAAGATTGTGGCCGCCGAACTCCCATTCCAGCAGCCCTCCAGCCTCGCCGGATTCGCAGGATTCAGGCTTACTCCCGGATGGTACAAGACCGATTCCAGGGCTGCCATCGCCAAGCGCTTCGCCTACCAGTCAGGCGTTCCGGGCGTGGGCATCGGAAACTCCTTTGCCGACCCCATGCTGCCTGCCGACAAGGTATTCTCCCACAATGAAATCATGGGCGACGCCTCCCTGGGCGACTTCTGGGACCACGGACTGATGATCAACGACGCCCTCTGGGACTCCTGGTTCACCTCATCCCTGGCCGCGCGGCCCCGCAGCATCGGCGGCTCCGCCAAAGAGGACCTCAAGGCCGTCCTCAAGGAGGCCTTCTCCACGGACACTTCCTCCGGCAAGGCCGCAGGCATTGCCAACAGGCGCCTCTCCCCGGACCTTCAGGGCAAGCCCGCCGAAGCGGTCATCGACGAACTGGCCAAAACCGACGAGGGCTACAAGCTCTCCGCCAAGTACCTTCCCATCGCCGGGGGCTTCAACGTCAACTCCACCTCCCGGAGAGCCTGGGAGGCCATGCTCATGGGCCTCAAGAACCGCAAGCTCCTCTACTCTTCCAACGGCAGGCCCTCGGTGCTGAGCGGCAACCAGGCCAATTTCTCCCGCTTCGGGGTGGCCAGCAGCAACAAGTCCCACGTGGACGACTACGGCTCCATTGGCATCACCAACGGCATCCCCGACGGGGAGGCCATGGCCTGGTCGGACCTGCGCACGCTCAGCGACACGCAGATCCGCGCACTGGCCGACAACATGGTCAAGGAAGTCAAGAAGAGGGGCCCCTTCCTGAACATGTCCGACTTCATCAACCGCCGCCTGCAGAGCGGAGAGATGGGGGTGAAGGGGGCGCTTCAGGCGGCCATTGACGAAAGCTCAATCAACAGCACCTTTGACGAACTCACGGACATGGTCATCACACCCAAGGCGGGTTATCCGAACGCGGATGCGGCCAAGGGGTCGGTCTTCACGGCGGCTCCCGGCTACCTGATCCAGTCGGACGTGCTTGCGGTGCTGGGCAACATCCTGACGACGCGCGACGACACGTTTACAATCCGCGCCTACGGGGAAGTGACGAGCCGGGAGGGAGTGGTGCTTTCCCGTGCGTGGTGTGAGGCGGTGGTGCAGCGTGGCATCAACTACGTGGACCCTGTGAACAGTCCCGAGACGGCGGCGACGAAGGTGAACATGAAGACCGGGGCGCTGGAAACGACGGATTTGAGTGCGGTGAACAAGGCTTTTGGCCGCCGCTTCAACATTGTTTCCTTCCGCTGGCTCTCACCTGAAGAGGTGTGATGCGTGGAGAAAAGGAGAGGGGTAAAGGTAACAGCGTTTGTCCGGAGGGAGTCCGTGGCACGCGTCGGGTTCCTTGCATGTCCCCAGGTTTTTCTTGTCCGTAAATTGTGATTCCGGGAAGGAATAATGCCCTTTAACGGGGAAGTTCGTGACGGCTGCGGAAGCACAGTCCGACGAAGAATGTTGCCAGGGTGCCGATGGTGACGCGCCAGGGAAAGGCTATTTCCGGAATATGCTGTTCCCAGGAAGCCGGGAGAGGAATGAGTCCGGTCAGAACAGCTATGACGATGAAGCCTGCCGCCATGGCAAGGATGTTGCCGGTGTCGTTGCCCCTGGTGCGGGTCAGCATTCCCAGCAGGAAGATGCCGAGCAGGGATCCATACGTGTAGCCGAAGATGCCGAGAGCAATTTGGATAATGCGTACTTCCGGATGATGTACTACGTACCAGGCCGTGACGGAGCCCACCATAATGAGCAGCAGGGAAAATCCCACCGTGCCCCACCGCACGCACCGGAGCAGCTGGCGTTCCGTGGCGTCCGGCTTGAAGATGCCCTGGTACCAGTCCTTCGTGGCGGTGGTCGCTAGGGAATTGAGTGCTGTGGACAGAGACCCCATGGCGGTTGCGAGCAGTCCGGCGATGAGTAGCCCGCGGACTCCGCCGGGCAGTTCATGAATGATGAAGTAGGGGAATACGTGCAATTTGGGCGTGTCTGCGGGCAGGGCTGCCGGATTGTACTGGTAAAAGACGTACAGGAGAATGCCCGTGAAGAGGAACAGGAGGACGATGGGGAAGTCCATCAGGCCGGATACAATGACTGCGCGGGTTCCGGCCTTGCTGTTTTTTGCAGCCAGCATGCGCTGGACCATGTCTTGGTCCGTCCCGTGTGTAGCCATCGTGATGAACGTAGCGCCCAGAAACGCTGCCCATACCGTATATTCCTGTCCCAGAATGTGGGAACACTGTTCCAGGAAGCTGAGTCCTTTTTCCGTTCCCCAGGAAAAGAATTTCCAGTCATCCCCTCCGTTCATGACGGCGGAAATGGAGTCCCAGCCGCCGGGAATGTGGGAGAACAGTATCCAAAGGGCGGAGAGCATGGAGACGCCGAGTACCGCCGCCTGAAGTACGTCTGTCCAGACGACAGCTTTCAGTCCGCCTATGGCCGTATAAATGGTGGTGGCAATGCTGATGATGACCAGAGCGGCGATGTAGAGCAGGACTATCTGTTCGGAATCTGCCGGAGTATTGGTGATAAACTGATAAGCAATGACAAGCAGAATGCCTGCAAAGTAGAGCCTGGTTCCGCTGGCCAGAACCCGGCTGATCAGGAAGACCATGGAGGCAGTGCGCCGGGTCAGCAGTCCGAACCGTTTTTCCAGATATTCATAAATGGAGACTACCTTATAGTCGTAATAAGGTTTGAGGAAGAGCTTGCCGACGATAATACGGCCCAGAATCGTGCCTATGCAGAGCTGGGCATAGGTGAAGTTGCGGGTATGGTAGCCTTCCCCCGGCGCTCCCAGGAAGGTGGCCGCGCTGATTTCCGCAGCCAGGATGGAGGCCAGGATGGCCCACCAGGGCAGGGAACGGTTTCCCAGAGCATAATCCGTCAGGGTTTTTTGTTTGCGGCCCGCGTAGATGCCAATGCCGAAGATGGCCAGAAAGTAGGTGGCTATGACGAGGGAGTCCGTAAACATGCCGGGAGAGGAAGAGTTTTTCCGGAATTTCAGCTCCGGAAAAATTCTTGCAGGTCAGGGATGGGATCAGGAGCGGCTTTTATATTCCAGCGCTGCAGAGACCAAGCCGGAGAAGAGCGGATGAGCCCTGTTGGGTGCTGACTGGAATTCCGGATGGTACTGGCAGGCGATGAAGAAGGGGTGGGTTGGGAGTTCCACTACCTCCACCAGTCCGTGCTCATCGTTGATGGCGCTGATGACCAGACCCGCTTTTTCCAGATCTTCACGGTAGGCTGGGTTGAACTCGTAACGGTGGCGGTGGCGTTCGTTGACGTTATCTTTGCCGTAAAGCTTGTGTGCCAGGGTTCCCGGTGTGATCAGTGCCTTGTAGGCGCCCAGGCGCATGGTGGCCCCCATGTTTTCAATGCCTTTCTGTTCTTCCTGAAGGCAGATGACGGGGTAGGGCGTAGCCTTGTTGAATTCCGTGGAGTTGGCGTCGTCCATGCCGCAAATGTGGCGTGCATATTCAATAACGGCTACCTGCATGCCCAAGCAGATGCCCATGAAGGGAATGCCCTTGGTGCGCGCATATTGTACGGCTTGTATTTTTCCTTCAATACCCCGGTCGCCGAAGCCGCCGGGCACCAAAAGGCCATCCACGGAACCGATCAGGGCTTCCGCTCCCTTTTCTTCCAGTTCTTCCGCATCCACCCGCAGGATTTCCACGCGGGCGTCATTTTCCGCGCCGGCATGGGTAAAGGATTCATAAATGGACTTATAGGCATCCTGAAGGGCGATGTATTTGCCGACAACGGCGATTCTTACGGAATGGCTGGGGCTGACGACCCTGCCTACGTAGCGCTGCCAGTCCGCCAGATTCGGGGGAGGGACGTCCAGTCCCAGGCGTTTTGTCACGATGCGGTCGATTTTGTCCTGGCTGAGGTCCAGGGGGCATTCGTAAATGGTGTTTTTCACGTCACGGAACGCAATGACATTTTTAGCCTCTACGTTGCAGAACATGGCGATTTTGCGGCGTTCGTCCTCGCTCATGTCGTATTCCGTCCGGCAGATGATGACGTCGGGTTGAATGCCGATTTCCCGGAGTTTTGCGACGGATTGCTGCGTAGGCTTAGTTTTCATCTCCCCGGCCGCCTTGATGTAGGGGAGCAGGGTGACGTGGATGAAACAGACGTTGTCCCGGCCCACTTCTAGGGCAAATTGGCGGAGGGCTTCCAGGAAGATGTGGCCTTCCATGTCTCCTACCGTGCCTCCGATTTCCGTGATGATGATGTCCACGTCGGATTTTTCCGTCACTTCATAGAGCCTGTTCTTGATTTCATCCGTAACGTGGGGGATGTATTGGACCGTCTTGCCCAGGTAGTCGCCGCGGCGTTCCTTTCTCAATACGTTTTCAAAGACTTGCCCGGAGGTGAGGTTGTTGAGGCGGGAAAGGCTGCAATGGACGAAGCGTTCATAGTGCCCCAGGTCCAGGTCCGTTTCCGCACCGTCATTCAGAACGTACACTTCTCCATGCTGGAACGGGCTCATGGTGCCCGGATCCACGTTGAGGTAGGGATCGAATTTCTGCAGGGTCACTTTCAGTCCGCAGCGTTCCAGCAGAGTGCCGATGGATGCGGCTGCCAAGCCCTTGCCCAGAGATGATACGACGCCGCCTGTGACGAAGATGTATTTCATGATAATGTCTGTTCCTAGTGTGTATTTAATAAAATCTGTTCGACCTGGGCCGCCTGTTCCGGCGTATCCACTCCCACGCTGACATGGTCCGTCAGGATGACTCTGATTTTGGCCCCATTTTCCAGTGCGCGCAATTGTTCCAGGGATTCCGTGAGTTCCAGGGGGGTAGGTTTCCAGCAGACATAGTTTGCAAGGAAGTCCCGGCGGTAGGCATAAATGCCAAGATGCCTGAGGGGCGGGGAAATACGTGAATTGCGGGCGAATGGGATGGCGGACCGGGAAAAATAAAGCGCATCTCCGCTGCCGGCAAGAACCACTTTTACAATGTTGGGATTGTCCAGGTCTTCTTCTCTGTCAATGGGGCAGGCGACAGTGGCCATGGGAAGGGCGGGATCTGTTGCCAGCACATCAGCCAGGCGGTCGATCAGGGCCGGATCAATGAGAGGCTCATCCCCCTGGATGTTGACGATGTGGGTGGCGGAAGGAAACGCTTGGACGGCTTCCGCCAGACGGTCACTGCCGCTGGGATGGCCCGGAGAGGTCATGATCGCCTTTGCCCCGAACGCCAGCGACGCCCCAAGGATACGTTCGTCATCCGTGGCAATGGCCATGTCGTCCAGCCGGCTGCAGCGGGCAACCCGCTCCCATACGTGTTGGACAAGTGGTTTTCCGGCAATGGGATGAAGAGGTTTGCCGGGGAATCTGGAAGAACCCCAGCGCGCCGGGATAAGGCCAATGATGTGTTGGAGACGGGCGGATGCCATGGAGAGGTTAAACGTTTCGGGACCTTATCAATTCCCCTCCGAATAGTCCAGCCTCAAGCAATGAAAGAAGACGGTTTTTCTGAAAAATGAAATGGAGTATTCAGCAGGGAATTCCGGAAGGGCTGGGGAGCGCGGCTTTTTCTTTCTTCTGCTGTATCATGAGAGGAACATATTCCCTGCGCATATGGATGGAAACGTACAATCCCTCTCTTTTGGCACAGGAGAACAAGACCTTGATGATTCCCAGTGAAATGATGTCCTCAGTAATAGAAGTACTTTCCCCGAAAATGAAAAAGAAACCCAGAGGACGGGTAAGGTAAATGGCTGTAACGAACAGAATACCTAGGCTGTATTTGCTGTAGCGGTAAATGCGGCCGACTTGCCATGCATAGACCATGCCAATGATGGATATGATGAAATATAATGTGAGACCTACATATCCAATGGTCTGAATAGTAGATACCAGGCCGCTGTGCCATAATCCGTTCCAGGCAAAGGAGAGCTGCTGGTTATTGGTGAGATGGTAAGCTTCTTCGTAAATGTTTGCTTTGAGGATATTGATGTCGCGCGCGAATCCATCGCCGAACACCTTATCCTGAATGAATCTTTCCCTGTCGTCAAAAGCCCATTTCCACATTTCAACTCTCCATTCGGTGGAAGCCAGTGCATTCTCCCTGGCCTGGGAATTGACTTCGAGAAATGGGAGGACAGATAAGATGCGTTGTATCCCAAAAGGAAGTTCAAGCAAGGTTTTTGAGGAAGAGAGAAGCATAAGCATACCTAGCCCGAGAAGGGGGACTACAATGCTGACAAACCATCGCTTGTAAAGTAAGCAGACGATAAAAAAGAGCAACAGGATAACGGCAAGGGTGGAACGGAACCCACTAATTAAAATGCCTGCGCATGCCGAGGCTGCCAACAATCCCCACCAGGGGCGTTTAATCATCTGCCATACAGAGTATTTTAAGATAAGCACTTGAAGTACCAGTGTGGAAATGGCCAGAAAAGATGAATTTCGTCCATCTTCATTCATTTCTGTTCCCACATTCCCCGCCATGCCTTCTGCTGACTCGGGAGAGAGTAATGCCCTTGCCGTTTGGACCAGTGTAAAGAAAAGGATCAGGGCAATAGCCCATTGGAGTACTTTTCCTAGCTCCTGGCTGCTTGTTTTCAATGAAGACAGACATACATATGCCAGCAGCGCCTGCAGAAACATGATATAGCCCTTACCTCCATAGTAATCTTCCAGAATGTTTATTCCCAATCCAAAGGGATGAGTCAGAAAAACATAGGCAACATGGATGAAAAGAAGGAAAATTAAGGTATCCAGCAGAGGAATAGAATTCCAGGTCAAGCTGGAGCGTCTGAGCATGACATTCCATAAATAAAAGGGCAGCACGACAGAATAGGCGAATAGGGGAGCATAGGAATTAATTGAAAAAGGAATAAAGAGAGGAGGAATGAGTATCCAGAGATACCATACCTTTTCCTTCATCATGTATAGTCCTGCCAAGGCGAACGGGGCTATGGCAAGGGCAATGGAAACTGGATCGCCGTCTGCGGATACAAGGCCCCCGACAATGGCGAGAAGAATGGCAATGACTGAAATCAGTGTAATCTTGAATAAGTCGCCATTCATAACGCGGTCTGAAATTCTGTACGGGACAAACCGGCAGCAGAAAAAGATGGATGGTGGAGTATAGGGGATTCGAACCCCTGACCTTCTCATTGCGAACGA
>OMGX01001475.1_pt1 | contig 10180 bp, 9 predicted proteins | sample 1674381 | NCBI WGS metagenome assembly OMGX01 (sample SAMN05578582, study PRJEB25193) | human gut metagenome | biome: Human Microbiome; feature: human-associated habitat; material: feces | host: Homo sapiens | place: USA:Birmingham | reverse complement strand
TTCGTAACTATCTTCCTTTCCGAAGGCAGAGGCAATCCTATTTTTTTGACAGTCTGGCACAAAAGCGGACGGCTTTGAAGCCGTCCGCTTTTGTGCGTATATGGTTACAGGTTCTTCTCGTAGGACTCGATCATCTTCTTGACCATCTGGCCGCCCACGGAACCGGCCTCGCGGGAGGTCAGGTCGCCGTTGTAGCCTTCCTTCAGGTTGACGCCCACCTCGCTGGCAGCCTCCATCTTGAACTTATCCATGGCGGCACGGGCCTGGGGCACGTTCAGCTTGTTGGTATTCTTGGTAGACATGATTGCGTTCTCCTTTCTTGCGTTTTCAGCGAAAACCGCTGTTCGGGTATCGCAGCCATAGCTTGTGCCGCTGCGTCCGCGAATATGCGCTGTCGGACCTTGGTAAATTTTGCAGCCCGCACTGCGACATTATAAAATAAAAACAAAAAAACAAAGGGTCAAGGCCCATCCGGGATCGGTTGGCCTTGGCCCTTTGCTTCATTCCCCGAATTCCCGGGTCAGATTCCGGTCCAGCAGCGCCCGCAGCTCCTGCATGGGGTCCGCGCCGCAATAGAGAACGCGGTGCACCGCCTGGCAGATGGGCAGCTCCACGCCGTACCGCTGTCCCAGCAGCACCAGAGCCTCCACGGTATAGTATCCCTCCGCCAGGTCCGTATACGTCTCGCCCCGGATGAAGGACTCGCCGAACTGCCGGTTGTGGCTGTACCGGGAGAACACCGTGGCCTCATAGTCCCCCAGGTGGCACAGGCCATAGGCCGACAGCTGGCTGCCGCCCATGGCTTGGATCAGCCGTGCCACCTCCCGGGTGCCCCGGCTCATCAGGGCCCCCTTCAGGCTGGACAGTCCCTTGCCGTCCAGAAAGCCTGCGGCAATGCCCACCACGTTCTTGGCGGCGGCTCCCACCTCGTTGCCGATGAGATCGTCGCCATAGTAAAACCGGATCAGGTCGCTGGAAAACGACTGCACCAGGCGGCGCTTCACGTCCTCCCGGCGGCTGTCGATGACCATGCAGTTGGGGATGCCCCGGTAAAACTCCTGGACGTGGCCGGGCCCCAGCCACACCGCCACGGCGTTGGAGGGGTCCAGATTCTCCTCGGCGATCTGGCTCAGGCGGCGGCCCGTGCCCTGCTCCAGGCCCTTCATGCACAGAACGAAGATCCTGTCCCGGAGGGACAGAGGCTTCAGCTGGTCCATGAGACCCTGGAGCCCCTGGGAGCCGATGGAGATCACCACCGTCTCCGCCTGCCGGACGCAGGCCAGGTCCGTGGACAGGGCAATGGACTCCGGCAGGGTCAGCAGGTCATTCTGCCGGGTGGCAAGAAACCGCTGCATGTGCCGGGAGCCCGGGCGGCCGTACAGCGTGACCCGGTGGCCGGTGCGGTCCAGATACCAGGCGATCAGCGAGCCCCAGCGCCCGCATCCGATAACGGTGATATGCATAAAAATACCTCCTGTGGCATGATACACTGCTTCTCGTCTATCATGCCACAGGAGCATCCCGTTTGCAAGCTAAAAAAATGCCGTGCGGTTATTTCCGCTTCCGGGCGTAGGCCAGGGTCTGCTTCAGGGCGCTGTCGTGGGGGATACCCGCCAGGTGCAGCTTGTGGGCATAGTCCAGCAGCTCCCGGAACCGGCTGTCCGGCGTCAATCCGGCGGCGATCAGCTCCGCCCCGGTGACCTGGGGCCGGGCCATGATCTCCCGATACAGGGCCAGCCGCTGCCGCAGCCACGGCTCCGTATCCTCCCAGGGCCAGCGGCCCCGGGTGCCCCGGCCGTCCGCCGCGGCCAGCAGGATCAGATCCTCCGGCTCCACGGACCGGTCAAACATCCGGTTGCTGGCCTTCACCGACGCATCGGCTCCCACCAGGGCGTTGGGCTTCATGTGCAGCTCCACCATGTTCAATACATAGGCCGTCACCGCCTTCTCTCCCACGATCCGCCGCAGCAGAGCCTCCGCCAGGGGGACCCCCGCCGTCTCATGGGCATAGGCGTGGATGCGTCCCCGGACCCGCTGTGTGGTGACGGTCTTGCCCAGGTCGTGGGTCAGGGCCGCCAGCATAAAGGCAAAGGGCCGCCGCGCCCGGCTCCGCAGGGCCGCCGCCTGGTCCAGCACCAGCATGGTGTGGTTCCACACGTCGCCCTCCTGATGAAAGCCCGGCTCCTGAGGAACGCCGATCAGGGCCTCCACCTCCGGAAACCAAGGGGACAGCTGTCCCATGTCCCGCAGCGTCTCAAAAAACAGTGAGGGGCGATCCGCCTGCAAAAGCGCCTTGCACAGCTCCCCCTCCACCCGCTCCGGCGGCAGGGCGGCCAGGTCGATATCCCGGCACAGAGCCACGGTTTCCGGGGCCACGGCGAACCGGAACCGGGCCGCGAACTGGGCTCCCCGCAGCACCCGCAGCGGGTCCTCCGGAAACGTCCGGCTGTCCACATGGCGCAGAATACCCCGGCGCAGATCGTCCAGTCCGTGGAAGTGGTCCAGTACCTGCCCCGTCAGCACGTTTTCCATCAGAGCGTTCACGGTGAAATCCCGCCGCCGGGCGGCCTGCTCCGTGCCCAGAAACGGGTCCACGCTGACCTGGAAATCCCGGTGGCCCCGGCCTGTGGCCCGCTCCCGCCGGGGCATGGCAATGTCCAGGCCATAGCCCTTCAGGCCGTAAATGCCGAAGCTGGCCCCCATCTCCAGGCGGCCCCCCATACCGTCCAATATCTCCGTCAGCTGCCGGGGGGTGACGCCGTGGACCTCGATGTCCACGTCGGTGTTCTCCCGGCCCAGCAGCCGGTCCCGGACGAAGCCGCCCACATAGTATGCCGCGCCCCCCAGGGACGCCGCCTGCCGGGCAATGTCCCGGGCGGCCTCCATGTCCCGGGCCGGGTCCCGCCGGCCTGTCATGCCCGCCGCCGCCGGGCCAGCAGATGATCCAGCCACACCAGCACATAGCCGAAGGCCAGAAACGCCGCCGCCATGCCCAGGAAGATCAGCAGCACCTTGCCCCAGCCCAGAGCGTCCACGTCCATGAAGGGGTAGGGGTACGGCGAGCCGTTGTAAAACCGGAAGCTGCTGACCCGGGCCCGGATCATGGTGTATACGAAGTAGGCCGCCGGGAAAATGCCCCACAGGAACGGCTCAAACCAGCGGTACCGGCCCTTTTCGTCGAACAGCAGCCAATCCAGCACCGTCAGCAGAGGGGCGGCGGTGTGCAGCAGATGGTTGGTGATCAGCTGGGTGGGGCCCATGCTGAAGTCCCCGGCGGCCAGCACCAGGTGGAAGGTGATGCCCGTGATGGCCATGGCCATCACCAGGGCCCCCTTGCACACCGGCAGCCAGGTGCCGCCCCGGCGCAGGGTGTGCACGGCGGCGCCGGTGAAGTACACGGCGCACAGGATGTTGCTCATCAGCGTGAAGTATTGCAGGACGGCCAGGTTCAGCTTCCCGCCGATAAAGCCGCATTGCAGCACCACGCCCACAGCGGCGCACAGGGCAGTAAGGATATGCACGGCCGCCGCTGCGGCCCTGGAACGGATAGGCATCATGAAAAATCTCCTTTTGCGAATGCTGCGGGCCGGAACAGGCAGCGCCCATACCGGCCCGGAATTGTGTGTGCGTTATTGATTCTGGCTCTGCTGCCAGCGCCAGGCGTCCCGGCACATGTCGGCCAGGTCCTTTTTCGCGTGCCAGTGCAGCAGCCGCGCCGCCTTGTCCGTGGCGGCATAGCAGGTGGGCAGATCCCCGGCCCGCCGGGGGCCGATGCGGTAAGGCACCGCCACGCCGTTGACCCGCTGAAACGTCTCCACGATCTCCAGCACGCTGCTGCCCCGGCCGGTGCCCAGGTTGATGGCCTCCCAGCCCGGGCTGGTCCGGGAAAACTCCAGCGCCGCCACATGGCCCCGGGCCAGATCCACCACGTGGATATAGTCCCGGACGCCGGTGCCGTCGGGAGTGGGATAGTCGTTGCCGAACACCGTCAGCTCCGGTCGGATACCGGCGGCGGTCTGGGTGATGTAGGGCATCAGGTTGTTGGGAATGCCGTTGGGCAGCTCCCCGATAAGGCCGCTTTCGTGGGCTCCCACGGGGTTAAAATACCGCAGGCACACGGCGGACAGGGCCGGATCGGCCTTGGCCGCATCCCGCAGGATCTGCTCGATCATCAGCTTGGTCCAGGCATAGGGATTGGTGCAGCCGCCGGTGGGCATATCCTCCCGGCAGGGAGCCGGGGCGTCGCCGTACACCGTGGCCGACGAGCTGAAGATCAGCCGGTGTACCCCGTGGTCCGCCATCACGTCCAGCAGGGCCAGGGTGGTGTCCAGGTTGTTCCGGTAATAGGCCAGGGGCTTCTGCACCGACTCGCCCACGGCCTTGTATCCCGCCAGATGGACGGCGGCGGCAATGGGATGCTCCCGGAACACCCGGCCCAGAGCCGGACGGTCCGCCGCGTCCATGTGATAGAACGCCGGGGCCCGGCCCGTGATCTGCCGGATGCGCTCCGGCACGTCCGGGCGGGCATTGGACAGGTCGTCGGCAATGACCACGTTATAGTCCCGCTGCAAAAGCTCCACGGCAATGTGAGAGCCGATGAACCCGGCTCCGCCGGTAAGCAAAACAGTCTCTTTCATGGTGCTTCCTCCCGAATCCTGTGATTTACTGCGGCGTCTGCTGCACCACGCCGGAGAACAGATACACCCCGGTGCCGTCGTACAGGGGAGCCGTCAGGTGCTGGCCCAGGCCGCTGTGGCGATGGGGATAGTACAGGGGAATGACCCAGCCGTCCTCCACCAGCATCCGCTCCGCGTCCTCCAGATAGGCGTCCCGGACCTCCACCCGGCCCGAGGCCTCTGCTGCCCGCAGCAGCATGACATAGGCGGTGGAGTGGAAGCTGCTGCCGCTCTGCCACCAGGACAGCAGACCGGACGCATCGCCCCGGTCAGCGGTCAGGGTCGTCAGCGCCACGATGTATTCGCCCCGGTTCACAGCCTCCGCCAGCTCCTGGGCCGTGGCGCCGCGCATAACGGCGATGATCCCCAGCTGGTGCTTCCAGGCGTCCCGGACGGCCATGGCGGTATTGGTCGCCGTCTCGTCCGAGGTATCGTACAAAAGGGTGATCTGCCCCACGGCCTTCACGCCGCCTGCCTCCTCCAGCAGGGTCTGTGCCTGCTGGCACAGAGCCTTGTAGTTATCGGGGGCGTTGTCCACCAGGCTGCCGCTCTCCGTGCGGAAATCGCCGCCCATGGTATTGCGCAGGCCCGGGGGCACAATGCCCTCCGCTGCGTCGCAGGACAGGCCCTCCACCAGCGCGCTGCGGTCGATGACCAGACTCAGGGCCCGGCGCAGGGATTCGTTCTCCAGGCTCTCGGCCCGCTGGTTCAGCAGCAGCACCGTGGTCTGGGGATAGGGATCGGAGGTGTCGCCCTCCGGCAGGTTCATGGCAAAGTCCACGTCGCCGTGCTCCACCAGCTCCGCCCGCTTCTGGCCGTCCGTCTCAAACCGGAATTCCAGCACGTCCGGCCCCAGACGGCGGGCGTCATAATACCCGTCGGCGGCCAGGGCCGTCAGCCCTGTCTCCTCCCAGGCGGTGGCCCGATAGGGCCCGTCGGTCAGCAGCGTCTCGGAGTGCAGGGACCAGTCCTCCTGATCCGCCGCATCGCTGCGCACCGGCATGGTGGCGCTGGCGGCGCACACGTCCGTCAGGAAATAGGCGCACTTATACGACAGCTGCACCACAAAGGTGAAGTCGTCCGGGGCGGACACCTGCAAAAGGCTTCCGTCCTGCTTTTCCCGGGCCTGACTGTACCCCGCCACCATATCCAGCAGCGCCGCGTGAGGCGAGCCCGTGGCCGGATCCGCCAGCCGCTGCCAGGCGTAAACAAAGTCGTGGGCGGTAACGGCCTTGCCGTCGGACCACCGGGCATTCTGCCGCAGGGTAAAGGTATACGTCTCCGTGCCGTCCAGGTTATCCTCCACGGCATAGGACTTGGCCACGGCGGGAGCGGCCTGGATGCTGCCGTTCTCCCCCCGGGAGAGCTTCATCAGATTCTCAAACAAATGGGACACCACCGTGCGCTCGGCGTCGGTGGCCGCCATAGCGGGGTCCAGGGTGGCGGGCGCGCTGTCCAGACACACCCGCAGGGTCATGGTGTCCCGCTGCTGTGCGCAGCCGGTCAGGGCCAGCAGGCATACCGCCAGCACCAGGGCCGTCCACCGTATCCGTCGTTTCATAGGGGCCACGCTCCTTACTTGGATTTGTTTTCCGCCGGCGTCACCTGGCCGTCCTCGCCCAGAACGGCGGGGATGATCTGGCTGCGGGTGTTGCGGGCGATATCGTCCAGCCGCATGCGGGACGGGAAGTCCGACAGCAGGGTATATGCCACGCCGTGCTTCCTGGCCCGGCCGGTGCGGCCGATGCGATGGATATAATACTCGTTCTCCTCCGGCACCTCGAAGTTGAACACCGCGTCCACGTCGTCCACGTCGATGCCCCGGCTGGCCACGTCCGTGGCCACGAACACATGAAGCTCCCCGTCCCGGAACCGGGCCATGACCTCCTCCCGCTTGCGCTGGGGAATGTCGCCGTGGATGCATTGGGCGTCCAGTCCCCGCAGCTGCAAAAATTTTGTCAGCCGCTCCGTGGAGCCCTTGGTGTTGCAGAAGCAGATGACCCGGTCCAGCTGCTGGGCCCGGATGATGGCGGCAATGGCGTCCACCTTCTTGTCCGACGGCACCTCGATGCGGTATTGCAGGATGTCCGGCTTATTTTCCCGGGTGGCCTGCACGGTGATCTCCTCCGGGTCCCGCTGATACACCCAGGAAATGTCCATGACCTCCCGGGAGATGGTGGCGGAGAACATCCCCAGATTCCTCCGGTGGGGGATCTTGTCCAGAATGCGGGTCACATCGTGGATAAAGCCCATGTCCAGCATCCGGTCCGCCTCGTCCAGCACCACGGTCTGCACCTGGCCCAGAGTCACGGTGCGGCGCTTCATGTGGTCGGACAGGCGGCCCGGCGTGGCCACCACGATCTGGGGCCGCCGCTTCAGGGCGTTGATCTGCTTGGCAATGGGCTGTCCGCCGTAGAGGCACACCAGGCGGACCCCCTCATGGCACACGGCGATCTGGCGCATTTCGTCGGTGATCTGCATGGCCAGCTCCCGGGTGGGGGCCAGAATCACCGCCTGCACGTCCTCACTGTCCGGGTCGATGCGCTCGATGATGGGGATGCCGAAGGCCATGGTCTTGCCGGTGCCGGTGGGGGCCTTGGCGATCACGTCCTTTCCCGCCAGCATGGGGGGGATGCACCCGGCCTGAACGGGGGTGCTGATCTCGTATCCTTTGTTCCGTATGGCGCGCATGGTGGCCTCGGACAGGCCAAAGCTGTCAAAGGGCGCGCCCTGTGTAAATTCCATAGCAGTTTCCTCTTTTTTCTATATAATCAGCCATGTTACATTATAACATACCTGTCAATATGTCCCCATACCGCTCCAGCAGCCACCAGGTGATCCGGGCCGTCAGCCCCCACAGGGGATACGGAAGCCCCTCGTATACCGGCACCTCCATGTGCCCGGCCTGCCAGGGATAGTCCGCCGCCGCGCCCACCTTGTCATAGGGAAAGTCCGCCCCGATCTCCGGCCGCAGGGGGTAGCGGTAGATCGCGGGCGGGTGAGCCCGCAGAAAGGACAGGGGCACCGTGAATGTGTCCCGCACCTCGTCGGGACTGGGGCGCAGAGGCGCCGCAGGATCCAGCCGGGCCAGCACCGGGTACATGAGCCCCTCGGACCGCAGATAAAGAAAGTCCAGGTCCCCCAGAAGCTCGATCCGCTCTGCCGGGATCCCCAGCTCCTCCCGGGTCTCCCGCAGGGCGCACTGCCGGGGCGTCTCTCCGGGCTCCATCCGTCCGCCGGGGAAGCACACCTCCCCGCTGTGGTGATGCAGCTTCGCCGGGCGCACCTCATACAGAAGACTCAGCCCCTCCGGCCCCTCCACCAGCGGCACCAGCACGGCAAATTCACCCCGCGCCTGCTGCAAGGACGGCCGGTGCTCTGCCAATTTCCGTCGCAGCGTCTCCTGGTCCATACAAACGCCCCCTTTCCCCCTCACTATACCACGTCCCGGGTCAAAGGAAAAGCAAAACCTAAAAAACAGCCGGAATTCACAAAAAGTTCTTGCAATCGGAAAAATCCGGGGATATAATGTGAAGGTTGAGAGATTTGCTATGCAAAAGCATAGCAAAAAATAGAATGTGCCATTCCCTCGCCCCTTCGGGGCAACCGGGAATGATGCACAAAACTTCATGCACAGAAGAGTTTGCCTGTTTTCGTGGTGCGCCGCACAGTGCATGAATTTTTATACCCAAAAGAAAGGGGTTTTTCCTTTGCAGAACGAAAAACTGAGAAACGTAGCCATTATCGCCCACGTGGACCACGGCAAGACCACCCTGGTGGACCAGATGCTCAAGCAGGGCGGCGTGTACCGCGAGAACCAGGAGACGGTGGAGCGGGTCATGGACTCCAACGATCTGGAGCGTGAGCGGGGCATCACCATCCTGGCCAAGAACACCGCCATCCAGTACGGCGACACCAAGATCAACATTGTGGACACCCCGGGCCATGCCGACTTCGGCGGCGAGGTGGAGCGCATCCTGAAGATGGTCAACGGCGTTATCCTGCTGGTGGACGCCGCCGAGGGCCCCATGCCCCAGACCCGCTTTGTGCTCAGCCGCGCCCTGGAGCTGGGTCACCGGGTCATCGTGGTGGTCAACAAGATCGACCGCCCGGACCAGCGCATTCACGAGGTCATCGACGAGGTGCTGGAGCTGCTGCTGGACCTGGACGCCACCCCGGAGCAGCTGGATTCCCCCATGCTGTTCTGCTCCGCCCGCCAGGGCATCGCCTCCTACTCCCCCGACGTGCCGGGCACGGACCTCAAGCCTCTGTTCGACACCATCCTCAGCTATATCCCCGCTCCCGAAGCGGACCTGGACCAGCCCTTCCAGATGCTGGTGTCCGCCATCGACTATAACGAGTTCGTGGGCCGCATCGCCATCGGTCGGGTGGAGCGCGGCGTCCTGAAGCAGAATCAGGAGATCGCCGTGTGCAACTATCACGACCCCGACGCCCCGGCTAAGAAGGCCAAGGCCGTGTCCATGTATGAGTTCCAGGGCCTGGGCAAGCAGCCCATCACCGAGGCCACCGCCGGCAACATCATTGCCATGTCCGGCATCGGCGACATCACCATCGGCGACACCATCTGCGCCCCCGACTGCGTGGAGCCTCTGCCCTTTGTGAAGATCTCCGCCCCCACCATGGAGATGACCTTCTCCGTCAACGACTCCCCCTTCGCCGGCCGCGAGGGCAAGTTCGTCACCTCCCGCCAGCTGCGGGACCGCCTGTTCCGGGAAACGCTGAAGGACGTGTCCCTGCGGGTCACGGAGCTTGAGGGCGCCACCGACGCCTTCAATGTGGCAGGCCGCGGCGAAATGAGCCTGTCCATCCTCATCGAGACCATGCGCCGGGAGGGCTACGAGTTCCAGGTGTCTCCCCCCCGGGTCCTGTACCGCACCATCGACGGCAAGAAGTGCGAGCCCATTGAGCGTCTGGTGGCCGACGTGCCCAGCGAATGCGTGGGCGCGGTCATCGAGAAGCTGGGCTCCCGCAAGGGCGACCTGATCGAGATGACCCCTGTGGGCAGCCGCATGAAGCTGGAGTTCCTGATTCCCGCCCGGGGCCTGTTCGGCTATCGCAACGAGTTCCTGACGGACACCCGGGGCGAGGGCATCATGGCCTCCGTGTTCGACAGCTACGCCCCCTATAAGGGCGACCTGAACCGCCGCAGCACCGGCTCCCTGGTGTCCTTTGAAACCGGCGAGTCTGTCAGCTACGGGCTGTTCAACGCCCAGGAGCGCGGCGCTCTGTTCATCGGTCCCGGCGTCAAGGTGTACGAGGGCATGATCGTGGGCGTGTCTCCCAAGCAGGAGGACATCACCGTCAACGTCTGCAAAAAGAAGCAGATGACCAATATGCGGGCCGCCGGCTCCGACGAGGCCCTGCGCCTGGTGCCTCCCCGGAAGCTGAGCCTGGAGCAGTGCCTGGAGTTCCTGGCCGACGACGAGCTGCTGGAGATCGGAAGAGCACACGTCTGAACTCCAGTCACTTAGGCATCTCGTATG
>OMGX01001469.1_pt1 | contig 10217 bp, 10 predicted proteins | sample 1674381 | NCBI WGS metagenome assembly OMGX01 (sample SAMN05578582, study PRJEB25193) | human gut metagenome | biome: Human Microbiome; feature: human-associated habitat; material: feces | host: Homo sapiens | place: USA:Birmingham | reverse complement strand
CAGAACATCAGAAGCACCCCAGCAACCCGTGGATGTTTCCGTCCCCGAAGACAGGCGAAATGTACCACCCGGATTCGGTGGTCAACATTCATAAGAAAATCCTGAAAGACGCGGGACTGGAACACCTGAGATTTCATGACTTGCGACACACATTCGCAACCTTAGCACTGCAAAACGGCGTAGACGTGAAAACGGTATCCAGTATGCTTGGACACTTCGACGCGGGATTCACGCTAAGAACCTACACCCACGTCACACGCCAGATGCAGGAAAGCGCAGCCGAAAAGATGGGCAATTTCATGGCACAAGTGATGTGAACAAGCAGAAAAAACACAGAGCGTCGGAGAGGATACCAAGCATATCCTCTCCGCCGCTCTCTGAACATTTCCGCGTGTGGGTCACGGTGTGGGTCAGGCAAATTCGCCACCTGAAAAACCGAACAAATAAAAGAGAAAACCGGTGAAAATCTCTCGATTTTCACCGGTTTCTGGAGCTAGTGGCCGGACTTGAACCGGCGACCTGCTGATTACGAATAGTAGAAAAGCTATAAAAACAACGATTTTTAGACGTTTTCAGCACTTTCTGCTCGGAAATCAATGCTCTTTGCCCCTCTTGTTTCCACTGTTTCCATCCGCTCCTTTCGTCGTGTGGGTCAGCGTGTGGGTCAAACCAGAAAACCCAGCGCAAAAACTGCGCCGCAGTAATCAAAGAATAGCGGGGTTAAAGCAAGTGCATTTCAAATTGTGATTCTTCCTGTGGCAGTTCATCTCCAAATGCATGATCATCCAATGTTTTCATACAAAGTGTTTCAACTGTGTCCAAAACAGTATCCCAGGTAATCCCGGCAGCATAGTCGAAATCTGTTTGATATTTCATCCATTGTGTGCGCATTGCACTGCTCTGACGTACTCCGTCAAGAATAGACGCATATGTATGAAGCAGATCCTCGTGTCCGCGCGTTCGACAGGTTGCAAGCAACGCATAGCGCAGTGCATCAGGTGTTACGACGAAATCCTCTCTTTGCAGGATATACACATCATAGAAATCACGCAGCCGTGTATTTGCTTCCCCGCGTGAAAGGATCGTTTCCAGCTTTTCAGCGAGAACTGTCTCAGGTGGATATGCCAACAAGGGGATTGTTCGGTTTTCAAACATCAGCTGGTACGAAAACGATATTTCACAAGGGGTAATGACATCGCCGGTGGAAATATCGATTTTCAAGGGAATCCTCGTTTTGTCCAGATACGCATCAAGCGAGAGCCGCACACCCTGGTACTCCGAATCTTCCATAATTTCTTCTGTTTTCTTGATTACAAAGCTGATTTTGTCGTCAATTTCCACATCGGCGATCTGCCGGACGATCTGCTCGGCGCTTTCGCAATTCAAAGGGTAGTTGCGCAGGGTGGTGTCAATGTCCATCGTCGCACGGCTGTCGATCCCGACCATTGCGGAAATCAACATACCACCCTTTAAAATAAAACAGTTTCTATACTTAGAGGCAGAAAGCCGCTCCAAAAATCGCTCCATCGCATAGTTCCGGAGAAACAGCATGGATTTTGCGCTGTCTCCATGCGCACGGTTTCCAACCAGATCTTTCAATTGCTTAGATGTCTTGATCATTCAGAACAGCACCCCCATTTTCTCACGAAGCTTTTTCTCTACACGAAGCGCTGCTGCGTAACGAATCAGCTTTGCGTAATTCTTATCCCTTCGTTTTGTGTACTCCCTGACTGCATAATTAAATGCAGACACATCCATCATTTCACTGCGCCGAATCACGTCGCAGATCGTGCGTTCCATGTCGTAGGCGTGAACCAGATGACCACCAAAAGAAGGGATCTCAATTAAACCAAGTGTGTACCACTCCGGTTTCACGTAGTAGACTTTCACGCCTTTCCGCGTCAGTCCGGTGCTGTTGTAACTCGCAGGAACGGTCACTGTCAAGGGAATCGGTTCATATTCGCTGAGATCGTGCAGATAAAGCGCCGCCTCGTGCGAAAAAATAGCGCGTGGAAACTGTGCCTGCAATAAGTACAGTTCGTCCGTTAGCATATCCGCAGACACATAGATGCCGTGTGCGGCTTTTTCTAATTTCGCAGAATTGACGTATTCGTAAAACTGAGATTTTGTAATACCGCGAGCCAACGCATCTGACGTTCGCAGAATTCCGTTCCGCTCATGCAGCAAATCGTCGAGTGTCTCAAAACACATATCTGTCACCAACTTTCATGCTGATATTATAACCATAAATCAGCGTGAAAGTCAAATCGAAGTTAAGCGTCTTTCAAAAAAGGCGAACAACAAAATGCAATCCCCGCACCGTCACGCCTGTGTCGGCAGTTTGTGCCGTTTTCAGGACACAGCCGAACGCGTACACGCCGAAAGCCTGAAAACCGGACGTTGTGCCTCTGTGAAGCAGCATTGCGGGAACGGCAAACGCAGAAGAAGGGCTAGCAACCTCCCAGCAAATAAATTCCAAAACCAGTATAACTCGAAGTGCAGCTGAATACAAGCTGCTGACTTGATGCCGCTGTCCGTTTGGACGGTGGCTATTTTTGCCATCGAAAAAATTTTCAAAACAGGCTGTTCAAAACGCGGTTTTCTGTCGGATCAAATAGAAGGACTTTTTCGGAGGGACGCAAACAGGCAGCGCAGGCGCGGAAATGTAAATGATCTGTGAATTTTCTCGAAAAGGCTTCTAAAAATCGCGTTCCCGTGGCCTATGCAGTGAGGGGACTTTTTTCGAGGGACACCGCTCAAAACGCAAAATTCTGTCGGATCAAATAGAAGGAGTTATTGAAGGGCGTAAAATATCTTCTTTCCTGAATTAAAAAATTTGCAGAGAAGGGTGTCAAAAACGGCTTTTAGTGTCGGATTAAATAGGGGGTGTTTTTCAGAAGGACAAAGTACAGACAGAAAAAATGAACACGAACAAAGGAGGACAACATGAAAGAATCAATCTACAAGAATTATGACGAACTGCCGCTGTTCCTGAACGCGGCGACAGTAGCGAAAGTGCTGGGCATTGCGCCGTCCAGCAGCTACGAACTGATGCACGAAAAAGATTTCCCCGCGCTGCGGATTGGCAGCCGAATTGTTGTGTCGAAGGAAGCGTTCATCCGGTGGGTGGAGCAGCATACAGGAGGGTGCGAATGAAGCGCAGTCTCTGGCCGACACGCGATTCGGTCAAGGACTACTTCCCACTGCCGAAAGAAATTTTCTCGCTGGGTCTGAGCGCGGCAGAGATCGCGATCTACGCCTACCTGCTGTTCTGCGAGGACAGGCAGACGTTTCAGTGCTGGCCAAGCCACCGAAAAATCGGTGAAGCGGTTGGGCTGAGTCCGAACACGATCCGCAAACACATCCGGTTGCTCGAAGAACGCAGTCTGCTCATCACAGAGCCGACGTTGGTCACAACGAAAGATGGAAAAACGCGCAATGGCAACCTGCTATTCACAATCCAACCGATTCAGGCGGCACTCCAGCAGGATTATGACCGGCAGATGCAGAAGCTGGATGAGGACATGGCAAAGAGGAAATATGCCGATTTTATTGAAAACACAGATTGAACGCACAGCCAAAACGCCAGTCACAGCCCGTCGCGCCCGTGTCGGCGGTTTGTGCGGCTTTTGCGGCACAGCCGAGCGCGTACCCGCCGGAAGCCACAAAACCGGACGTTGCGCCGCTGTACGGGAGCGTTGCGGAAATGGCAAACGCAGAAGAAGGACGCCTGCAGGCGGGGTTCAGCAGAGGGAGAAGCCGTAAGCGGCGAAGCAGGAGAAAGACCTGACGCTTTTCTGCGTCCGGCCGTCCACTTCTGCCCGCAGTGCGGGCTGTTTCGGGGGATAAAAATGACGCTTTTCTGCGGCTGCCAAAAACGGAATGGCGCTGTTATTCCCCAAAAGCCGCAAAAAGCCAGTAAAATCAAGGACAATTTTGACGCTATTCCGATTTCAGGAGGGTTTGACCATGAAAACAGAAGAACGAAGCCGCCACACAGTTTGGGTGGAAGACACTGTTTGGCAGCGGGTGCAGGAACACTACAAACGCGACGGATGCAGCACACAGAACGAGTTTATTGCAAAGGCAATTCTGTTCTACTGCGGCTATTTACAGAGCGAGTACGCTGGAGACTTTCTGCCGAAGATCCTTGGTGAAACGCTCGAAGCCATTCTCAGTATGTTCGGAGATCGCATCGGCAAACTGCTTTTGAAACAGGCTGTCGAGCAGAATATTTGCAATCATATCATTGCATCAGATACGGATATTGACGCGGCAACATACCAGAAAATGCGTGGCATGAGCTATCAGGAGGTGCTGCGAACGAACGGTCAGATCTCGTTCCCGGAGGTTCTGCGTCAGCAGAATCGGCTCTGAGGTTGCAGCAAAAGGCAGCTTGCAAGCCTAAATACTTGCAAGCTGCCTTCTAAAAAATCTGCGCTTTACTGCACACGATATCCGGCCAAAATCAGGCTGACGATCATCTGCCAGAAATCGTGCTCCTCCGCGCTGTAGTACCGACTGTCCGAAATCTCGTGAAAGGACACAATACGGTTTTCTTCATCCAGCCAGGCTTCATTCTGCATACGTTTCATAATCCCTTTGCAAATGAATTTGTTCCGCATTATTGCGCCGCCGCGCCATCCAGCGGGACATAGCGGGCGCTCTCAATGTAAAAATCTCCGGGATAGCACAAAAGCGTATATTCCTTGCGCGCGAAAGGCTCCGGTCCTACCTGCAAGTCATCCAGTACGGGATAAAAATCAACGACATAGGTCACTTTGTGCCCGTCCATCGTCTTTGAGACTCTCTGCAACCGTAGATTCCCGGGTTCGAGAGCCGCCGTCTGATCGACAACTGTACCGCTTTTCGTGTCATAACCCGCGCACTGCGTGATATCAAAGGAGTATCTTCTGAAATAGCAGTCGAGCGTCCGGTGAATGGCGCTGCTCGGAAAGTAGAACCATCCGTCGTCCGGATTCCTGTATTTCTCCAGCGCGCTGCGGTTTGTCCACCAGAGAAAGAGCCGGAACAGCTCGTCGGAGGAAAGCTCACCCGGGTTGTCAAAGGTAAAGCCGTCGTCTGTCTGCACAACCTCGGTGCCTGATAAAAACGCAAGCAGCAAATCATCCGGCAGCTTCGACAGATCTGCCGTAAGCTCCTCGCGCAGCGCAGAGTCGCGCAGGAATCCTGCGTCCACAGCCTGCCACGGATTGGTGTCCTTCAAGTTTTCTTCGGCAGAAATTGTGATTTCAAACACACGCTGCTGCACGCGGGAAAAGCCGATGGTCGCGCGGCGCTGCCCATGCAGGAAGAACGACAGCGAATAGAAGCTGTCTGCAACAAAGCTCAGCTCTGCGTAATTGTCTGTGTCCGCCTCGCCGTAAACATACTGCTCCGCCCATTGCTTCAGTTCCCGGTCCACGCACGGGAATTTATCCAGCACCTCGTCGATTGTATCGCCGAGGCAGATACCGCGGAACGCGGGCGTATCCTGCGCCGTCACATAGAAAAGCTCATCGTTGCGCACATCGCCGCTCCAGTTCATTTCCATCAGCTGCGGTGTCTGGTAACCGTTCTGCCCGAAGCTATAGGAAACATTCTGGCTGTCCAGAAGCAAATAGCCGTATTGATCGGTTGTAAGAGGACCTGTGATTTCTTCCACCTGCGCCTGCGTCATGCCGGTCTGCACGCCGTTTGTGCGCGTCAGCTCCCATTCCTGCAAGGGCTGCGTCACATCATACGTTCCGTCGTTCGGAAGCGGCGTGAAGGGCGGCTCTTCGATGTTCAGCTCCGTATGGCTCAGAAAAACCGGCTCGCCGTCCTGCATATAAAAGCTGAGCGTGTCCTCCCGAAGCCCAGACAGGTCCTGTGTCTCGCCGCTAATAATTTCATCGCGGTACCGATTCCACTGCACATCATCGAGCAGATTGCCGTTCCCCATCCGGCTGTACTGCACATAGTAAATCTGTTTTCCGCCGATATTTGCCGTCAAGACGCTGTCGAGCCGTGTAAGTGGTCGGTCATTTACGCCACCTGAAACCGCTGCATAAACCTCGCCGTCATAATCCCATGCCTTTGAAAGCCCTTCATGCATCAAGTTTCCAAGCTCAAAATGCGTTTTGATCTGCGTCTCAACATACTCCTTTGTCATGCTGCCCTGTTCCTTCAGCGCGTCCATATTCCGCGAAAAGACCCACATCAGATATTCCGATGTCGATGCAGGTGCCGCGCCGCGCGAAAATACCGGCAGATAATCCAGCCGCCACCGGTCCGCAAAGTCGAACCACTCCGCCCGCGCGGTCTCATCGACCGGAAGTTCTTCTTCCAGCGATGTGCGCTCCGGCTGCGTTATTTCCGCAGTTGGTTCCGGCGCTGCTTCGGCTTGCGGCTCCGTTTTCGGCTGCGCTTCTTCCGTGGAGGATGCAGGCGCGTTCGTTTTCCGGCGCGTGAGCTCTGCAAACGAGCAGCCGGTCGCGCTTATGGTGAGCGCCAGCGCCAGAACGATGCAAAGAAAGCTCGTTTTCTGTTTTTTCGTCAGGAACAAAATCCGCTCCTTCACAGGGGGGGCCGCCAGACTCAAAGCGGCTTTTTTCCGTGGCGCCTGCGCAAGTATCGCCCGCGCGTAGGCGATGCGCTGCTCGGGCTGTAAGCCTGCCGCGACGGCTTCATCGCACGCAAGCTCTGCGTCGCGCTTGGAGAAAATCGCCGCCAGCCAGATGAGAGGATTCCACCAGTAGACGATCACTGCGATTGTCCGGCAGAGTGACCACAGGAAGTCCAGGTGATGCAAATGCGTCAGTTCGTGGCGCACAATCAGCTCAGTCGTATCGTTCCTCAGCACGTCTTCCGTCAGGTAGACTGCCGGAATCAGTCCGGCTAAACACGGCGATTTGATGCGCTTTGAGACGTAAATGTTTGTCTTTCCACGCCTTCCAAGGAATTTCTGGCTTTTGCGGAGCCGAATCGTAAACGTCAGCCATGTACCAAACAGCCAGAGACCGAGCAGTGCGCTGCCGCTGAACCAGACGATTTTCAAAATCTGCGCAGCGGTCAAAGGCTTTGCCGTAGGTCTTTCCGGCTCCTGCGCAGCGGGCACTGCGGGCTTCGCAACCGGCTCCTGCGGTTGCTTCACCGTCTGTTCCGGCTGTGCCGCTGTCTGCGTCGGTATGGTGGACTGAACGCCGGGTGTTGACGGCGCTTGCACCGTCGGCGCATTCGAAACCGCAGGCAGCGTTGCTTCCTCCACCTGCGTGATTTGTATGGTATTTACAGGCGCAGCCACTTCCTCCGTCGGAAGAACCGGCAGAGAAAACAGCGTCCCTGGCAGGCACAATTTCAGCAGCACGACCAGCCAGAGGCAATAAATCATCCGCTTCGGCACGCGGTTTTTGAATATTGCCCGCACCAGAAAGACCGCCGCGATCAAGCCTGAGAGTGTCAAAATCTCTTTTGTCACCGTTTAACTCTCCTCCCACAAGGTTCCGCTTCCTCCGTCACAGCGAATCCATGTCTCCGCCATGCCCGTCCGTGCCAGCCGTCCGCGCGCAAAGACCTGTCCGTTCACAACAAACAGACCGTCGACAAGTTCGTTAAGCGCCATCGGCCAACCTTCTTCGTTCACCGGGATGCTGTCTGCGTCATAATTTCCATTGCGGTAGTCGACCTGCGTGATGCCGATGGGATCACCGAATGCGTCGTACATCTCCGGCGACAGCGAGAGGATCGCTTTCTGCTCGCCTGTCTCCACGTCCATCGCGTAGCAGCAATCATAGTCGTAATTCTCGCCGCCATAGGCGACATAATAGACCGTGCCGTCATAGTAATTGAAATAATCGCCGATGGGGCCCTGATGCAGGGCAGTGATCTCCTTCGTTTCGGGGTCAAGATGGCAGTAATCGCACATATCGTCCCAGAAATATATGCCTGTGTCGTCTGCGCTGAAAAATGCCGCATTGTATTTCCCTTCGAATAGAATCTCGCGCTCCTTTGCTTTGGTACCGTATGCGTACAGCGTTCCGCTTCTGAAATCATACAGATACAGCTTACCCTCATAGTACGTGGTCGGCGCACAGCTCTCGTACAGAAGCGTTTGTGCGCTGCCATCCAGTTCCGCATGAAAGGTTCGCATGACGTTGTTCTCATCGCGGCAATCAAAATAAATGCCGCTTTCCGCTACAAGGAACGTATAGCAATAACCATCCACGAGCTTTTCTGCTTCACTTCCATCCGTGCGCACACGCCAGAGAGAAAACCCATCCCGGAAGTTTGAAAAATAGACCCAGTCACCCAGTACATTGATGCTGCTGGGCGCATAGTCCTCTGGCGGCAGCAGCTGCGTCTGTTCGCTGCCGTCCGTGCGCGCCCGGTAAAGGCCCCAGTCAGATTCGCTGCGGTAATAGACCCACTCGCCGTCTCCGGCCATCAGCCCGCCCTGCCCGATGTTCGCACCGGCAAAGCCCAGCCGCTCCGTGTGTACTTCGGCGGTCTTCCACTGATCCGCACCGTCTTCCTCGCCGTAGATTTTCCGAACTCCCTGTAGACGAGGCTCCCGCGTCAAGTCATTATAGGAGGACTGCGAATCCTGCGATTCGGCTTCACACGGCGTTTCCTCTGCCTGTACTGCGGGCAGAGCCTCCGGCGTTTTCTGACAGCCCGATAAAAGAAGGGCGATACAGAGCGTCAAAAAGAGAATCTGCTTTTTCATTGCGCGTGCTCCGTTTCTGCTGCGTCCAAAATGGCTTTTAACTCCTGAATCTCCTGTTCGGACAGCGCACCGCGGTCGACCAGATTCGAGACCATCATTCCCACGCTGCCGCCGTAGACCTTGGACAGAAACGATTCCGTTTCCTCCGGCTCGACATCAGAATAGGTGATCGCAGCGCTGTATTTCTGAAATTTTCCGCTGTCGTCCATCGTGACCGCGCCTTTGGCAATCAAACGCTTGAGCATCATAAAGATCGTCGCCCGGCTCCAACCAGTGTCCGCGTCCAAAGCAGTCACCAGTTCCGCCAACGTTTGCGGCTGCCCCGCCCAGAGCATTTTCATCAGTTTCCATTCGCCGTCAGACAGTTTGAGATGTTCCATTGCATACCACCCCTATTGCAAATATTAACGCACGTTATATTTGGAGAATATCATGAATGATAACGTTTGTCAATATTATTTATCAGAGTCAAAAACTGCGCCGCAGGAAACAAAGAATAGAAATTTCCAGCACACGCGAAAGCGGCAAAAAATATTCCGATCTTCCGAAAAAATCAGTAGACCTTGTGCCTGTTCTGTGGTAGTTGTTTGTGCTACCAAAACGAAGGAGGCACAGACATGGCAAAGAAACGGGCAAATGGGGAAGGCAACATCCGAAAACGAAAGGACGGGCGCTGGGAAGGGCGCTACACTGCCGGATACGATGAAAAGACAGGGAAACGGCTGATCAAGAACGTCCTCGGCAAAACACAGACAGAAGTAAAAGAAAAGCTGGCAAAGGCAGTCGCGGAAGCGGAAAGCGTCGATGTGCGGAGAGCAGACGAGTACACGCTCGGCACATGGCTGCAAACGTGGTATGAGCTATACGCAAAGCCACACCTGCGATTCTCGACTGCCGAATACTACCGGCGCGGCATCGAACTGCACATTGTACCGCGTATCGGAGACATTCCGCTGAAAAAACTGACAGGCCGCGACCTGCAATGGCTCTACAAAGACCTACAGGAACACGGGCGGCTCCGCGAAGCGCAGAAAGGCAAGCAACCGGGACTGAGCGCCTCCACGATTCGCGGCATCCACACGATGCTGCACAATGCGCTCGACCGCGCGGTGAAAGAGCGCCTGATCGTCCGAAATCCGGCGGATGACTGCATCCCGCCGAAAATCCAGAAGCATGAAATGAAAATTTTGCCACCGGAGCAAATTCGGTCCTATCTGACCGCAGCCGACCAGCGTGGTGTCCTGCCGATGTTCTATCTCGAACTCATCAGCGGCTTACGCAAGGGCGAGCTGGTCGCGCTCCAATGGTCAGACTTGGACATTGAGAACAAAACCATCTCCGTCAGCAAGCAGGCCGGCCGCAACAACGCAGGCGAGCCGGACATCACGCGCCCGAAAACGGAAAACTCCATCCGCAAAATCTCGATTCCACAGGATGCCGTCGATCTGCTGGTCGCAGAACATCAGAAGCACCCCAGCAACCCGTGGATGTTTCCGTCCCCGAAGACAGG
>OMGX01001468.1_pt1 | contig 10219 bp, 5 predicted proteins | sample 1674381 | NCBI WGS metagenome assembly OMGX01 (sample SAMN05578582, study PRJEB25193) | human gut metagenome | biome: Human Microbiome; feature: human-associated habitat; material: feces | host: Homo sapiens | place: USA:Birmingham | reverse complement strand
CATACGAGATGCCTAAGTGACTGGAGTTCAGACGTGTGCTCTTCCGATCTCGATGGAAAACCCGTCCGGCACGACGACCGATCCCGAACCGACTTCCATCGACCAACTCACAGAACAGTATAAGGCGGCCGTACGTCGCCAACAGCAGAGCCTCGACGACCAGCGGGTCGAGTTGATTGAAAACGAATTCGACCGGGAACGGGAAGCGATCCGCCTCAATTACGAGAAAAACCGTCAGGAATATGAGCGGCAGGAACAACAGACGCTCGCGCTGATTCGCAAACTCCGGGAGTCGGGGGCCGATATCGATTCGAATGCGGAGAAAACCTTTATGGCCGGCACGGCCGCTGCAATAGCCCAAGCTGCGGAAATTCGGGACAGAGAGCTTGCGGATGTCGATAAGAAAGAGGAGGCTTCATACGCCAAGTTGCTGGAGAAGTACGAAACCTACCAGCAGGGGCGTCTGCGAATCGCCCGGAAATACGATCAGGATATTGCCGCTCTTGCCTCAAATCCGGAGGCCCAGCAACTCGCTCGGGAAGCCAAACAAAAAGCGCTCGACGACTTCACGGAACAATTTGCAAGCCAGTTCCCGGAATTCGAAGCCTGGGCCGACCGGGTCGTCACTGCCTCGGTCAAAAAGCTGGAAAGCCTGGTGATCGAAGCTCAGGAAGAGCTGGAGAACCTGCAAAGCGAGACGCCGGATGATGGTAATGCCATCGCCGTTGCGCGGGCCAAACTCCGCAAGGCCGAACAGCAACTGGCGAAAAAACAGAACCAAACGGAACAGGAAACTACCGATACGACTTCCTGGACGGAGCTTCACCGCGTATTGACCGACGTTATCGGCACTTTCAATGAGGTCGGCGATGCCGTCGGGGGAGCCGGAGGAACCATCATCGCCACCGCAGGAGATATCGCCGGCTCTACCCTGCAAATCATCAATGCCGTTCAGGCATACCGGAAAGCTCAAGCCGCATCGAACACGCTCGGCATGGCCTCCGGAATTCTCGGAGGCATATCTGCCGGTATCGGTGCGCTGACCACTATTGTCAATTTGTTCGAGGGCGGTGAAACTTCGATGGAGCGCAACCTTCGTCTGGCCCGCGAGTTCAACGAAGAACTTCGGATCATGAAAGAGCGCAGCCGTATCGACTCCGATGAATTCGACAATATCTTCGGGGATCGGGTGTACGACCGTTACAAGCAAAATATCGATGTAGTGCGCACCTCGCTTGAAGAGCTGGAGAAAGTCCGGGAGAGAATCCTCTCGCGCGGGGAAGAAAAATATCAGTTGCCGGGAGAGTGGCGAGGCGGAGCCGGCACGGGACTTTCGGGGCTGTTCAGGTATGAAAAAACTTGGGAGAACATTGCCGATTCGATCGCCAACATGCAGGTTCAGACACGTCACTCGACCTGGTTCCGCTCGGCAAAATATCAGTCCCTCGGTTCGCTGCTTCCCGAATTATTCACGGATGGCGAAGTCGATATGGACGCGCTCCGGCAATTCGTCGAAGAGGGCGGAGAAACTTTCCAGCACCTGGCACGGGAGAATCAGGAGATGCTCCGCGAAATGGTGGACGACTGGGAAACCTACGAAGAGGCATTGACTGCGGTCCGGGATTATTTGCAGGATATTTTCGGCGATCTGGGCCGTACGCTTACCGATGCTTTGGTGGATGCTTTCGAAAACGGCACCGATGCGGCGGATACTTTTGCCGACAGCGTCGGGCAGGCCCTGCGCTCGCTGGCCAAGGATATGATCTATTCGAGTACGCTCGGTAAGGTATTCGAAGATGCCCAAAAACGCATCGAAGAGGTCATGCAGAGCGACCTTTCCGACGAAGAGCGGTTCGCTCAATGGAGCGAAACGATGAAATCGCTGGTTTCGGATGCCATGGAGCAACAGGACGATTTCAATCGTCTGTGGGAAGAGTTCCGCCGCATTGCAGAAGAGAACGGACTTTCAATCGACGAGGAAGCCGGCACTTCGCAGCAGAGCGGTAAGGCAGGAGCCATTCAGACCGTAACGCAGGATTCGTTCTCCCGCGTCGAAGGACTGGTCACATCGGTACAGATCCATTCCGCGAAGATCGACGAAAACATCGAAGGTATTGTCCCGGTTCTCAAAGGGTCACTCGAAGCGATGAATGCCATCCGGGAAAATACCGAACCGATACCCCAAATCTATGAACTGTTGCAAACCATAAAACGCGACGGATTAAAAGCGATCTGATTATGGCTGAAATACTCGAAGGACTGTTGCTGATCAACCAAACGGATGTATATGCCCGTTTCGGGGCTTTCCTCGCGGAAACCGCTGAAGACAGACACGACAACTACGATTCGCTGCTTGCACCTCCGGCTCTCAAGCAGCAGGCGGAGGTTTCCATTCAGGAGGAGGACGGTGTCCGTATGCCCGATATACTGACGCAGACTTATGAAGCCCGCGATATCACGCTGCGATTCGCCATCGTCGCCTCGAACGATGTTTCGTTCTTCACGCGCTACGCCTCGTTCGTGAAATTTCTCAAGGAGGGCGACGACGGGTGGCTGGCGCTCCATCTGACGGACGTAGGGCTGAAATTCCGGGTTTATATGACCGGATTTTCGGATTATTCACAACTGGCGCCATTCGGAAAGGGAGAGGTCGCAGCGACCTTCTCGGTGAAATTCCGGGAGCCGAAGCCGACATTCGAACTCGCTGCGTCGATCTAAAGGTCACGTTCAAATCTTCAAAAAATGGAACTCAAAATATATTCGAAAGAAGGGAATCTGAAGCTGACGGCCTCTCCCGATAGTAACAGTGCTGCAACCTGCGGCATACAGGAGGAGAGTGTCCTCTCGCTCTCCTTCACGGCCTTCGAATGCGTCACGCTCGAAGTTTACGATTATGCGGACTTCCTCGGACGGCGTTATTGGATTCTCGAACGTTATCAGCCGAAGATGAACTGCGACAGCGAATGGAGCTACTCGGTGCAACTGTCGGGGGTCGAAGGACTCACCACGCAGGTCCTGATGGTCAATCCGGATGATGACGACAATCCGATTCTGACACTCACGGCACCGGCACGCGAACATGCGGCGCTGATTATCGCTAACATGAACCGCAAAATGGGGACGACCGAATGGAAAGTCGGAGAAGTGGTCGTATCGGAGTACATCGATATCGAATATACGGGAAAGTACGCCTCCGATGCTCTTTCGGAACTGTCGTCTGCCGCCGGGACGGAGTGGTGGTTCGACGGGATGACGCTCAACATATCCCGCTGTGAGTTCGGCGAGCCTGTCCCGTTGTCTTACGGCAACGGATTGACCGGAGGAATCGAACGGAGCATGGCCGATGGCGTGAAATTTTTCACTCGGCTCTTCCCGGTAGGCTCCTCCCGCAACATCGATCCGGATCGGTACGGATATGCCCGGCTGCAACTGCCCGACGGGGCGAAGTACGTCGAACAGGATACCCACCTCGGTATCATCGAATATTTCGAGCAGGAAGCGTTCGATGCGATATATCCGCGCCGGATCGGTACGGTCGGTTCCGTACGGTCCGAAGAGCGCACAAGCGATGACGGCTCGCCGTTTACGGTCTGGTATTTCACCGATCCCGACATTCCGTTCGATCCCAATCAATACGAAATAGGCGGCCTCGTCAAACGGGTGACCTTTCAGACCGGAGAGCTTCGCGGACGGGAGTTCGAAGTGAATTACGACTCGGAAAAGAAGGAATTCGAGATCATCACCCAATGGCCCTACGACAACGATATGCAGTTGCCGTCGGAACCGTTGGTCCCGGCTCCCGGGAACGAATACGTGCTCTGGAATATCAGTATGCCGGACAGTTATTATCCTGCGGCCGAACAGGAATTCAAAACTGCGGTAGATACCTTTATGGCCGACAGCCGTAAAGATATATCCGTGTTCCAGGCATCGACGGATTTTACGGTTGTCGATAAAAGAAACCTCGATTTGAAGCCAGGGCAACGGATTCGGCTCGGAAGCGACAAGTTTTTTCCCGATACCGGATATCGCGATATCCGTATCGTCGCGATCAGTCGCTCCGTCGTTCAGCCCGGAAGCATGACTCTTAAAATGAGCGATGTCCTCTCCACAGGCCGTATTTCCCGCATCGAAAATCAGATTTCGGAAGTGACGCAGATAACCCGGCAGGTTTCATCGGAATTTCCTGACATCATTAAATCGTGGGAGGAAACACCGGCGAGCGACACGACGCTCTATTCGTCGCGTAAGAGCGAACGGGAATTTCTGAACAAGCGCCGGGGAGGTACGGTCGAAGGAATCACCCGATTCCTTAAGCGGCAGCAACTCGACGAGGGATTCCGGACAAGCGACTTCGCCAGCGGCATCACCGGCTTCGGTGCACAGATCGACGGACGAGGCGCCGGCGAGCTGGAGAGCCTCTTCATCCGTCGTTTTCTGGAGGTTCCGGAGCTTCGGTACAACCGCGTGGGCATCAGCGTCGGGGACGACTGGAGCGCTCCGGGCGCCGGGGTGATCGAGAGCGTGGACAAGGAGCAGAAGCTCGTAACGCTCAAACTCGAAGAGGGCGAGATCGGCGCCGTAGCTGTCGGAGATATATGTATGGGCATCTTCCACGACTTCGACCCGTCGAACAATGCGACGGCAGATTCCGACGACGGCCGAGGCAACCGCACTTTCGCAGGCTTCGCCACGGTCTATTTCCGTATCACGGAAGTCCTGGGCGACCGTAACGAGCAGTTCCGCTACGAGCTGCGCCCCCTGTCGGCCACCTTTACCAAGCAGATCGATCCGATGGAATCGATGACCTTCGTGGCCTACGGCTCGTTCACGAATACCGCCCGGCGGAGCTCGCGCTACTCGACGCGCACCTACCAGCGTTATCTCCGCAATGTCAGCGACTGGGAGTTTACGGCCGAGAATATCGCCGCGCAGTTCGGCGACCTTACGAACCTCTCCGTCTTCGGGATCCAGATGTCGGGCTATTCGGCCTATCTGGATAATATCTATCTGCAAGGTATGATCAGCAGCCTGGACAAGAAGGCGCTGCTGGACACCCGGAGCAAGCTGTTCCGGCTGGTAGGCGACAACGGCGTCGGCGTGGCCTTCACCCCGGAGGCAGGCTGGAAGCAAGGCAAGCTCTACGACCCCGCGACGGGACAGTTCCAGAAGGAGTTCGACATCGAACAGATCGATCAGACGGCCACCGAAGCCCAGGCCACTGCCAATTCCGCCGATCGCAAAGCTCAGCAAGCCAAAGATTACATCGATAACACGCTGCCCGGCGAATTGTCCGAGATCAACAAACGGCTGGACGGTGTCGTGGAAAACTGGTTCTATCCCTATACTCCCTCGCTTTACAATGAACCGGCCCAAACATGGATAGCGGACGGCGAGCAGGAAAACCATATCGGCGACACGTTCACCAATACGCTGCCCGCGAATTTCGACCCGACGGACGCAGGCTGTTGGGAGCAGGGCAGCATCGGTGCATCCTATATCGACGGCATTAAGACCTGGGATCAGATCAAAATCGCCGACAGCACCCGCATCCGGCTCAAAACTCCGGTCGGAGGAATACCCAAAGGCGCCGTACTGTCGGTGGGCGAAGGCTATACGATGGGTTACAATCCGATAGCGTCATCCGGAGCGGTTATAGCAAGTTACGTATGGAGCCAGAGCTATACCGTCGGAAGCGACAATCCCTACATAGCTTTTGTCATCCGCAAAACCGATAATGCCAAAATCACTCCGGCGGAATACCCGCAGATTCACTTCACCATATCGAGCGACGAGACGACGAACCCCGATGCGGGCAAATCGTGGCGGTGGGTAAAAGAAGAGGACGGAACCTATAAATGGACGCCGATCGCCGACAGCGATGCGGTAAAGGCCCTGCAAGAGGCGGCGCGGGCGCAGGACACGGCCGATGCCAAACGTCGTGTATTCGTCGTAACACCGACTACACCCTACGATGTGGGTGACATCTGGACGCAGGGCGAAGGTGGCGACATCATGCGCTGTATCGAATCCCGTGCAACGGGTAATTTCGAGAGCTCGGATTGGGACAAAGCATCTAAATACACCGATGATACGGCAGCCAACGAAGCCAAAGACGAGATTGCTAATCTTCAGTTCGGCGCCCGCAACTATATAGCCCGACAATTCCTCTATGCGTGGAACAGCGCCAAAGAGGGTGTTTCGGACGTGGTGACTTCGGGATCGGACGCAGACGGAGCCTACATGAAGATCGATGCCAACAAAGCGAGCAATGCAGGGGTAGCTATTGCGGCTACGAGCCAGATCGTAAACTGGACGGATTGCTTCGGGGGTAAGATCACCTACAAGGCCGGCATGTCCTATGTCTTCAAGGCACGCATCAAACTGCCGGAAACCAAGACCGGCTGCGTGTTCTGTGCCGTTTATGAAGACGGATACGACATTATATCACGCCCGCCATCTGCTCCATATTCTGATGTGTATGAAGCCGTTTATACGACCAAATCCGGAAAGTCCTTGTTAAAAATCGTACTTTACGTCGATTATTGGCGACCGATTTACATTTACGACATCCAGCTCACGGAAGGCAACAAGGCCCCCACGGGATACATCACGGCCGAAGAGGATGTGCAGGCGCAGATCGAGCAGGTGAAGCTGGATGTGGACTACATTGCCTCGGATTCGAGCCTGACGCCATCCGACAAACAGCAGGTGGCTAATGAATGGGTGCGGATTCAAGGCGAATACTGGAGCATCATGGCGAATGCCGAAAAGTATGATGTCCCCACGGATTCATTTACGGTCTATTTCCAGGCACTCGAAGATTATCTCACGCCCCTGCTGGCCGATATGAGTACGACATCCGAGATAACCGGCACCGAGTTCAGAAAAGTATTCTCCGATTATTATGAAATAAGCAGCAACATGTCGGACTTGATCGACGACGCGATAGACGAATCCATCAAATCGACAGAGTACCTCAAGAAGGCTATGGAAGACGGAAGTACCGAGGTGAAAGGCGGTCTGATAATGACCAATGTGATGTTGCTGAAAAATGCTGAAGGCGACGTGACGGCCGGCGTGAGCGGCTTGCAGGAAGACGATGTGCCCTTCTGGTCGGGAGCCGACTACACAAACCGGAAAAAAGCCGTGTTCAGAGTACACGCCGACGGGGAAGTACACGCAACCAAAGGAACCGTCGGAATCCTGCAGGTCAAAAACGATTCCGTAGAGGTGAGCGATGCGGCCGCAAGCGGAGATAAAATCATACTCACCCCATACAGAATTACGTCCATATCGCAGGTTCTGGGTGCTGTGAGTGTACCGGGTGTCATAGAAACGAAAGAAGTGAGCGCACTGGCTACGGGACAAAGCAATCCTTTTGTCCGAAATGTTTACGAGTCAAGTCCGCCGTTTACCTGTGGGCAGGGAGTACAGATGTCAGCCCGGATTACAGCCCGCATCACAGGCAATGCCGAAGGAGGTGGCGGGGGCGTAAAGATCGAGGTGGTAAACGCTTTGACGGGGAAAGCCGATCCCCTGTACCGAAACAGCACGGCTGAAGCCCAAAACACGAATTTGAATATCGACGAGACGATTTCATATCTTTTCACTGGAGCAGCCCAGAAGTACTACATCCGGATTACGGTCGAAGCATCGGCAGCCGGAAAACTTACGGCCTCTGCAACGATGAATGCCGCCCAATTCAACTTCGTGAAAGACATCCGCAAGAACCTGATCGCTCCCAACGGAGTAGCCGTTGTGAAAGGATCGAGCAACTATGCGGTATTCACGGGAGATATTTTCGAAGTCCTGATCGGAAAAGCCGGATTACGTATTCAAAACGGATATGTATATAAGAAAGATACCGACCATACGACATGGACAAAGATTTGAGAACCGCCATTGGAGACAGTCGTAAATTAATTGAAGAATTTTTAATGGCTGCGATGGACCATGTATGGAATACGTCGGTTGTCGGCAGAAAAGTGAAAGACGAAGTAGACGGTCAGCATCGAATCTGACAAATAAAGTCCTTCGGGGGAGGACACAAAAAATCCCCCGGTTTGTTAGCAGTCATCTCACCTACATACCAACAAATGCACGATTACTCGCAGCGACCGGGGGATAAAACCTCCTGCTGCGAGTAATTTTTTGTGTCGTTTCCTGTACAGGGGACGGCTGGTATGTAGATGAGATACGCAAAGATACTAATTTTAATAAAATAGCAAACTATGAGAACCCCTATTTCCTACTATGGCGGCAAACAGACAATGCTCAAGCACATTTTGCCTTTGATCCCGTCGCATAAGATCTATACAGAGGCATTTTGCGGCGGTGCGGCCGTCTTGTTCGCCAAACGGCCCTCCGAAGCTGAAATCATCAATGACATCAACATGGAGTTGACAAACTTCTACTGGTGTATGCAAGTTTACTATTCAGACCTCAAACACGAGATTAACAAAACACTACACAGCCGGGACCTGCACGCCCATGCCGGACATATCAACTCTTATCCGCAGTTCTTTACTCCCGTCGAACGGGCATGGGCCGTATGGGTGCTCTGTAAAATGTCGTTTGCGTCAATGATGGACGGGACATTTGGATATGACTTCAGCGGCACAATGACCAAGAAACTGCGTAACGCGAAGGATGAGTTCACAGAGCGGCTTTGTCAGCGGCTCGAACGAGTGACTATTGAGAACCGAAACGCTCTCGACGTGATCGACTGCTACGATGCTCCCGATACCTTTCATTTCGTCGATCCGCCTTATGTGAACTCCGATTGCGGACACTATGAGGATACATTCAACGAACAGAATATGGAGCAACTCTTGCAATTGCTTGAAACCGTCAAGGGAAAGTTTATGCTCACGATGTTCCCGTTCGATATGATCGACCGGTATGCCCGGAAGAACGGATGGATTATCCATCGTATCGAGCGGACGATCAGTGCCTCGAAATCAAATCGCCGCAGACAAGAGGAGTGGATGGTCTGCAACTACGAGGAACGGGCACAGGCATCTCTGTTCCAGGGTGAGTATTTAGGCGAATAGATGGAGCTGGTATTGATTCATCTTGAAATAAAAAACCGTTCGAGCGGCAGTTAAACGCCATTCGAACGGTATGTTTTCTTGATTCGCTTTACATATTTCCCGCGATATGTAAACGGATCGTGCATTTGCTTTACATATATTCTGCGCGTGTGCGAAATTTCAGTCGCTTTTCGTTTTGGATTACTTCAACCCTCTAAAAGTCGCATCTGGTTCTGAACTTCGTCGCATCTCGTTTTGCCGATTATAGGAAACTGTCGGCCCTCGACCGTCTGGCGTATATCGGCAGGCGGGGCATGGGGGCGCTGGAATTTCTGCCTCCGGCAGCCGAAGAGATGGAACAACCGTTCAAGGTCGAGATAGCCGACCTCTACAAGCTGGCCCAATCGGCGTTGAACGAGGCGAAGGACTTCAAGGTCGAGATACAGCCGGACTTCATGATCGAGAGCCTGTTCAAGGTAGGTACGTCCGCCGGAGGACGCAGGCCGAAAGCGATCATCAACCTCAATCCGGAAACGCACGAATGCTACTCCGGTCAGGTAGCGCCCCCACAGCCCGGATACATCCCCATGATTATCAAGTTCGACGAGCATTCGGATATTCCCACTACGCGCATTGAGTACAGCTATTATCTCATGGCGAAGGATGCCGGGCTGAACATGATGCCGTCGTATCTGGTGGAGGGCGAGCAGACCGCCCATTTCCTGACCGAACGGTTTGACCGCCGGGGAGGGAAAAAGGTACATGTGCAGACGTTGGCCGCCATGCAGCCCTCTTCCGACAGTTACGAAAGCCTGTTCGACACCGCCTGCCGTATCGGCATTTTGCCGGCAGAACTCAAGCAGTTGTTTCTTCTGACGGTCATGAATGTGCTGGGAGGAAACGTGGACGACCACAACAAGAATTTCGGCTTCCTGATGGGCGACGACGGGGTGTGGCATGCCGCGCCGGCATACGACTTCACGTTTTCCGTTGATCCGTCCGCACCGGGTTATATGAACCGCCATTGCATGACCATAGGCAACAAGAACTCCGACATCGGACGAGGCGACCTGCTGGAACTGGCCGGGCGTTACAACATCAAGGGGGCTGACGCCATCATAGAAAAAGCCATCGGCGTCGTTTCCGACTACGACCGGTAGATCGGAAGAGCACACGTCTGAACT
>OMGX01001465.1_pt1 | contig 10221 bp, 11 predicted proteins | sample 1674381 | NCBI WGS metagenome assembly OMGX01 (sample SAMN05578582, study PRJEB25193) | human gut metagenome | biome: Human Microbiome; feature: human-associated habitat; material: feces | host: Homo sapiens | place: USA:Birmingham | reverse complement strand
CACGGTCGCTGCCGTAATGCCCCCATTCATACTGCCGCTGGCCGTCCTTGTCATCGTAGCAAGCCCATGTGACATAGGGCGAGGGAGCGGTAGGATGATGCCCCAGCGCAAAGCCCCTGCCGTTTTCCAGCATGACGGCCTTGATGATCTCATAGCCTTGGTTTTTGTCCATATACCCTCCTCACCGTGATACATCTTTCTCCGCCCGTTTCGCAAAGGGCTGGAGCTGATAGGGGCTTTTGCCATCCTCCGGGCGCAGGAAGTCCAGCCTTGCGGCGGCACGGATGGCGTTCTGATTGAGCTGCCGCTGCCATGCCCCTTGGCTGGGCGCCCACTTGAAGCCCTCGCTTTTGAGCACCTGCCGGGTATCGGCGTCCGGCTTATCCGCAAAAATGAGCTGCAAGCGGTTCTCCGCCTCATTGACCTTGGCCTCCCCACCGGGGAATGTCCAGCCCACAAACTCCGTCTTATGGCTCAGCTCCTCGATGCGCTGGCGCACACGGCGGATATTGGCGTTATTGTTGGTGAGCAGATAGGATGGAAACGGAACGGGGTCTTTGCGCCAGTCTTGGTACATGGATGCCTTGACCTTTTCCACCTGCTCTGCCGTCAACTCGGGACAGCCCTCCAGCGTCTTGTGCTTGCGGTAGTAGGCATTGACTACCTTCATCACGGCCTGCTGGGACTCCATCCCTTCCAGCTTTTTCGTGAGCTTTTCCACGGCAAGGTCATCGTCGGCGCTGATACCGCCCCGGCCTGTGGAGCGGATCTTGTCCAGCAGCTTTTCAATTTCGGCATACTCCCCATAGTTGCGATCCCGGGCGGCGTTCTGCTTGGCCTTTTTCGCCACGGGGAAGTTGCTGCCCCCGGTGATCAGAATGGACGGCACACGGGCGTCAATGGCGTTGCGCTCATTGAGATTTTCCGCCAGCCTGCGGGCGTAGCGGTCAACAAGGGCGTCGATCTTATCATGGTACATGGGATCGACCTGCGCCTTTTGTTTCTCTGCCAGCGCATAGGCTTCATCCACCATCGCACGGTAGCCCGCCGTGGCCGAGCCGGGGGCATAGTCGGAATAGCTGTTCATGTCCTTTGCCCGCTTTGCCGCCGCCTCGCTGATCTCATAATATTTAGGCATAAGTCCTCCTTTCAGCCGGGACTTCGGGACAAAATGTCCCAAAGCCCCGGCGCTTGGATGTGGAAAGCATTTCTGCGAAAACAGGGGCAGGCGGGAAAACATACCGCCCACCCCAAAAGCGCCCCGGAAAAGCCTTGTAAATGCAGGCTTTTTCCGGGGCTATTTTTCCACGCACTACCTCCGCTTGCGGCGCATATACGCCCGCTTCTGCTCCCGTAGGGCAGCCCCGGCGCAGGCCGGGGAGCAGTACCGCTGCCGCCCGTCCGGGAGAAAAGCCCTACCGCACACCGGGCAAGGCCGGGTTTCCGTGATGCGCTCCACGGCCAGCGACCTTTCCAGCACAGGATCAAGGGGCAGCACCGCCGTGCGGAAATAGCGGCAATAAGCGCCCGTCCAGCACTTGCCCAGCATATAGCAGGGACAGTCCAGCGGCAGGCAGCCATAGTCTTTATCGTAGTTGGCGCACCATTTTGTCACCAGCTTACGGATCGCCGTTTTTTCCTGCCGGGTCAGTTCACGGCTCATGTTTGCCCCCTGTCTTGGGCTTGAGCTGTTCCCGGTAGCAGAACACGCAACCGATCCCGTGCCAGTAGGGGCAGCCGTCACAGCGGGAGCCTTTGGGCGGCAGGTTGGGCGGAGCACCCTTAAAGTAGCTTTTTTCTTTCATAAAGTCCTCATAGGGGCTGTTGGTAAATCTCATTCCTCGCCCTCACTTTCCGTTTCGTCCTCGTCCTCCCAAGGCGAGGTATCGTCATAATCGTCGCCGTAGTCCTCCGCAGCGTCGGCGGCCTGCTGCTTCTTGGGACGATAGATCTTGAAATACCAGCCAGCCCCGCCTCCGATGACTACCACGGCCAGAACCAGCAGGAGCGTCCCACCGCTGCTCTTGGGCTGTTCCGGCTTGGGGTCAGGTTCCGACTCCACCACGGGCGCAGGCTCCGGAGCCTTGCCCTGGCACTCACCCATATTCACGGCGCAGACGGTGCAATCTGTGTTGATAGCACCCACGGCGCATTTGTCCGCGCAGGCACACTCCGGCAGCTCACCGCCCGCCAACTGCATCGCCGCCAGCAGGTCGGCCTCGTCCACCATGTTCAAAAAGTAGGTCTGGTACTGCTCGCCGTCCTCGTCGGTGGGCTTGTCATAGTCAATGATGATGTAAAAGGTGTTGCCGCCGCTGGTCTGCACCGTGATGAACTGCTTGTTGGTGGCCTTATCGTAGAGCAGGTCACGGGTCACAAGATTGCCGTCCTCGGTGAAGCCCTCGCCGGGGTCAACGGTTTCCGTGGGCAGCGGCTCTACCGAGGCAAGGCCATCCCATTCCTCACCGCCCCCGGCGTAGGCTGTGACCGCCATGCCGCACATCAAAGCAGCGGCGCAGAGCGCCGCCGTCAGCTTCTTCATCCACTTGTTCATTCGCTGTCCTCCTTATCCACAGCCTTCGGGACATTCTGTCCCAAAGCGCCGCCGCTCTTGATGGTCTGGAGCAGCACGGGCAGGTCGGTGAGCGAAACGCTCATGCCGCGCACGATCTCCACGATCTCGCTGTTTTCCGCCTCCAGCTTTTTCTGTTCCAGCTCCTTGAGCCGTGCCTGCTGCTCGTTGATCTTGGCCGTGACCTTTTCAATCTCGGCCTGAATTTTTGCGCTTTTGGAGATAGCCATAAAAACCTCCTGTCAAAATAGTTTTCCGTAGGCGTAGAAATGGGACTGCCAGTAACTCGTGTTGAGGTTGGCATAGCTGATGGGGTCGCCACAATGGAGCATCCAGTCGTCGCCCACATAAATGCCCACATGGGAGATCCCCGGCGTGTCATAAGTCCCCGTGAAAAATACCAAGTCGCCGGGTTTGGGACTGCTCGTCCGGGTGGAGATATTGTATAGCCCCTGCGCCCCCAGCCGCCCGAAGTCCCAGCCGCATTGGTTGTAAACATAGCTGACGAAGCCGGAGCAGTCGAACGAGGTATTCGGAGAGCTGCCGCCCCACAATAGTGATAGGTAATCCTTTGATGTTATCTCCGGATTTTCCCCCACTTCACACCGTGCATGCGACTTTCACCGCGCACGGCGTTCCATCGTTAGTCATACTCACAATCTATTACAATCTACCTTGTTCATTTTTAGGGGTTGTGTTCCCCGAATTTCTCCTAAACCTGCTTTCAGGCGCAGAGCGTTCAGCTTTTCCATTTGCTTCTTATTGAGATTGCAGACTTCAAGGTAATAAGTAATCGTTTCAACCGTTTCTGCATGGACGAGCCGGTGTACCAGTTTATTTATCAGCACCAGATTTTCGTAGCTGTCATTCCCACCGTATTTTTTCGGCTTGATGTGGTGGCAGTGTATTTCATCTGTTGTCAGAAATGGCATTCCCGTAACAGCACATTTTCCGTATTGTGCCGAGAATAGGGAAATCCGGTTATCAGCTAATTCAACGCTCCTGTTTCCTATAGGCTGTCGCATAAGTGCCAGCATCAGATTCACGTTGATTTTCAGATTATCGTGCAATCCCTTCCGCCCCGCTGGGGTGTAGCAGTTGATAGCCCTTTTTCGGCTTAGAGGGATGCTATGCCGGATATAGCTGATAGGATATACTGGTTCGTCCGTCCCTTTCACATAGCGTAGCGATTTAGACTTTCCATATTTCTGCGATTCAAAGACTGTTAATTTTCGGCCGTTTCTCACAAGTCTGCTTCCCTGGCGTTCCTTTAATCCATTGGTCAGCACTGTCATGACAGAACGTCCCAGGGAACTGCAATCTTTACTGATACAAGTTGCTATTCTGTAATAGTCTTGCAGCCCCACGACGATTGAGTTATACAGCGAAATCTCACCACGCTCATGTTTTTCCTTTCTTGGGTGGATTATATTTTTCGCCTGTGTGATCAGTTTTTGACGCGCATGTTCAAGCTGTTTGTCACCTACATGAGATTTGATGACATATTTATCTGCTCTGCGAAACACCTTCATCTTGAACCCTAGGAACTCTGAATAGCGATGTTTTACATTCACTATCTTTGTTTTTGTTGGCGAAACTTCTAAATGCAGACGTTCCATTAACCATTGTGTGACTGCCTTCATCGTCCGTTCCGCTTCATCTTTCGTCCTGCAAAATATTCTGAAATCATCAGCGTAACGGACAATATACATCTCCTTTAGATTTGTCCTTCGCATAAACTTGTAGGCATTGGATTTATTGATACTGCCATTTGCGTTTATGGAGGTCTTGTATTTTGCCGTGACCGGATTATCCTGCCATTGGCTGTCAACCCATTGGTCTAATTCATTCAGCACGATATTCGCCAGAAGCGGGGAGATAATACCGCCTTGGGGTGTCCCTTTGGTCGGGTATTCCATTGCCCCATTTTCTAACCGTATTGGTGCTTTAAGAATCCGTTTCAGCACGAACAGGAGATTTTTGTCCCTGATTCCGAGCGACCATATCTGCTTTATCAGCTTGCTGTGGTCTACATTGTCAAAGAATCCTTTGACATCAAACTCAACGACATAGTGCAGTCTTGTATTCTGTATTAAGAACTCCGCTCTTGCGATGGCGTTTTCAGCAGACCTGTTTGGACGGAATCCATAACTGTTTTCGCTGAATTTCGCTTCACAAATCGGCTCCATGACCTGCTTGATACATTGTTGTACCAGCCGGTCCCAGACGCAGGGGATTCCCAGCGGCCTGGTTTTTGTCGGGTCGTAAGGTTTTGGTATTTCTTTTCTTCGGACAGGTTTCGGACGATACCCATGTGTACTGCCGATTGTAATGAAACGGACTGTATCAATAACCTCATCCGGCATCAGCTTTCCGATGTCATCGAATGTCACGCCATCTGTTCCCGGAGTTTTGCTTCCGTCATTTGACTTGATATTTCTATATGCCAGCAGGATATTTTCACGTTTTAAGATGATGTTCATCAAATTTGTGAAAGTCTCATTTTTACTGCTTTTCGCATACAGACCGTCAAACACTTCCTGCATTCCGTAATACTCAGCATGGCGCAGTCCGCTCATACATAATGATTTTTCGTCTTTCTCTTTTGGCATAAGGCATCACTCCCTTCTTTTGAATTGAGTGACTTTTTTGTCCTACTCGAATCCTTACTGCGATTGAATGATTGTTTCATATATGACTAATGACTTGAGGCCATCCCTCCGAATCCTTCTTTTTCGCGGGATTCATCGTAAGTCCGACCTCTGCTTTTCAGCACCGGTTCGGCAGCTTATTTTCTTCGTCTGCCTGCTTTACCACTATGGTAAAGCCCGATACCTTTCCTTGTTCCGATAATTCTATCTGTGCATATACCCTTAGGTCTCCGCTTTAGTCCTGTCAGCTTGGATGCGCCTTTAACACATCATGGTCGTTCATACATACGATTTTTACTAAACCACACTGACGGCGAATTAACGCCACCATACATTTCTATATGGCCTACCTTTAGACCTGTACATTCGCGGTTTTCGTCAGTGCTTCCGCACATTCTAACCATAGGTATTTTATAGAGCCCCGGCCTATAGGTGACACCGCCCACCTCTGGGCGGCTTTCGTGTGGCTGGTTGTTATCCAGTAATTCTTACGGTCACTCTCAGCCGACTTCACCGAGCTTCTGACCCATAGCGTTTCCGCTTTAAGCCAGTCGGAGTATTAGGCTGGCGTTTCAGGGCGTTACCCCATCATTCCACCAATCGAATTACCAGTTCACCTGTCTTTCTTTTCACCTCCAATCATTGGACAAGTGCCCAACCTTTTCAGTTGGGAACAAGTTGCACCATAGGGGTATCCCACATACTTTTCTGCCTCTTTCAGAATGGCGGCAAAGGTTTCATCGGCAAGATAGTCCTCCGGGATCTCATGTGCCGGGGGCTTGTTGGTGTACTTGCCCACATAGGGCGAGGACGGGAACAGGTCGGGACGATTGCCCAGCGTCGCCATGTATAAGGCATACCGGGACAGGGTTTCCTCGCCCATGATGTAAACGGGCAGATGGGAGAGATTGAAGTTTTCAAGCGTGACATAGCAGATGTAATAGTTGTACGGAACTTCAACATCATAGTTGTTGCCCTCACTGTCCGTCCGGGTAACGGTACGGTAGCGCACCTCCACCACTACATCCTCGGTCAAAATGTACTGGCGGTCAAAGAGCATTTGGAGCGTTCCTTGTACCTCGCCCAGCGTCCACTCGCCCTCATGGAGCGCGCAGACGATGGACAGCAGCACATAGGGATCGTGTTCGATGGTGTCAAGGTCAAAATGATATTCGTCATAATCGTGGGTACGGGTGTAGGTGTCGAGGTAGCGTTGCAGCTCGTCCTCCAGAGCGCAGTAGGCGGCCTCCGCCCCCAGCAGGTCAGCGTCCTCGGCGGCATAGGTAGACGCGCCGATGGCTCCGGCCACGCCGTTGCCCACCGTCACCAGCGAGGACATACACGATTGCAGCACCACCAGCAGAAGAAACGCCGCCAGAAGCAGGAGCAACCCGCCGGGGTGTTCCTTGATGTAGGCAGACACCTTTTCCGTCAGCTTGCCCGTGACGGACGCCGTACCCTCAGCGGCCTTGGCGGTCTGCCTGGCCGCCTCCCGCGCCTGCTTTGCGCACTGGCGTTTGATCTTCTGCTTTTGCAGATACCGGGACACCGCGCCGCCCTCCTGCATTTCCGGGTGTTCCTCCACGGTCTTGCGGTAGTAATAATCCGCCGTGGCCTTGATGTGCTTGCTCTCGGCACGCTCCACCGCCTTTGCCGGGTGTTCCCGGATGGCCTTGCGGAGCTTGTGCCTGCCGAAGCGGTACACGGACTCTGCCGCCAGCTCGGAACGGTGCGCGCCCTCCGTACCGACATTTTCATGCTCGACCTCATAGAGCTTGCCATGCACAAAGCTGTGGACGCCGTGTCCGGCAGTATGGGCAAGGCGCTTGACCGCACCGGGCTTTTTCGGCGGCTTCTGCTTTGCCAGCTTCTCCCGGGCGGCGTCCAGCTTCTCGCCCCGGCTCTCCATCCGCAGCTTGGACGCCGCCGTTTGCTCCTGCCGGCTCTTTCTGCGAAATTTGGACTTCGGGACATTTTGTCCCGAAGTGGGGTTACTCGTCTGTTCGCTCATGGGCAAGATCCTCCGGGCGGGTGGTCAGCAGGTCATAGATCTCTCCACGGGGGAAACGGTCTACAAACGGGATGGTGACATTTCCATAGAACAGCAGCCCCTCGCCGGAATTGGAGTGGGTGATGTAGGAGAGCTGATGCTCGGAAATGCCAAGCTGCTTTGCCAAGATCGCACGGTCACTCTGCGCCTGCGACAGCAGCACCATAAAATCCGTGTTGTCCAGAATGTTCTCGATCTCCCGGCTGGCCAGCAGGTCTTTCACATTCTGCGTCAGAGCCGAGGGGACGCAGCCCTTTTTGCGGAGCATTTTCCAGACCGCCACAAAGTAACTGGCCGTCAACGGATCACGGAGCAGGATATGGAACTCGTCAAAGTAGCACCAAGTCGCCACGCCCTCGGCATGGTTGGCGTTTACCGCCGCCGTGACAAATTCATTGGTGGTGTGCATGGCGATCTTGCGGAGGTTTTCACCCAAGCCTTTTAAGACGATGCAGACCACACGGGAATTGAGGTCAACATTTGTCGGATGGTTGAAAAGGTTGAGAGAGCCTGTGCAGTAAAGCTCCAGCGCCGTCGCCACCCGCCGCGCCTCCGGCTCGGGCTGGCGCAGCAGCTCCTCATACAGATCTTGCAGCAGCGGCGTTTTTGCCGTTTCCAGCCCCAGCGCCATTTCCCGGTAGACCAGCCGCACACAGCGGTCAATGACGGTTTTCTCGATGGGCTGCAAGCCCTCCTTGCCGCCTACGATCAGCTCACACAGGGACAGCAGAAAATCCGCTTTCATGGAAAGCGGACTGTCCTCGTCGTTGATATTCATTTGCAAGTCCATAGGCGAAATGTGGTGCGGGCTGTCCGGGGCGATCTCGATGACCTGCCCACCCAAGCGCCGCACCAGCGGGGCATATTCGCCCATCGGGTCAACAACAATGATGCGGTCATTGGTAGCAAGGAACACATTGATCAGCTCCCGCTTGGCGGCAAAGCTCTTGCCGCTGCCCGTAGAGCCGAGATACATTCCGTTGGCGGATTTGAGCTTTTTGCGGTCAGCCATGATGACATTGTTGGAAAGGGCGTTCATGCCGTAGTAAAGCGCCTGCCCGTCCATGCGAAGCTCCCGGGTCATAAAGGGAATGAAAATGGCGGTGGAGCTTGTAGTCATGCCCCGCTGAATTTCAATGCCGTTGTAGCCCAGCACCAGCGAGGACACAAAGCCCTGCTCCTGCTGCCAGTCCAGACGGCGCAGGGCGCAGTTGTATTTCTGTGCGATGCCGCTCACCGTGAACACATCGTTTTCAAGGCGCTGCCGGGTGGGAGCGAGGTTCACCACCGTAAAGGTCAGCAGGAACATTCGCTCGTTGCGGCTTTGCAGGTCGGAGAGCAGCTCGGCGGCGTCCTTGGAAAAGGTAATGAGGTCGGGCGGCAAAATCTCCATGTCGTACCCGGCACGGACGGCCTTTTTTCTGCTCCTCCGCTTTCATACGGCCAATGTCAGAGATCTTTCCCTTGATCGTCTTAATGGCCTTGAGCTGGTCTACCGTCTGAATGTGCATGGTGACGGTCAGCTCGGCGTCCAGTTCCAGAATTTCCGCCAGCAGCTTATCCGAAAGCTCCGACGCCATGATCTGCAAATAGGACGCCGCGCCCCACATCTGGCCGACACGGAAAGTCCGGCTCTGCCGGAAGTCGAAGCTGTCCGGGGAGATGTAGTCCTTTGTCCCCATGCCCGTCTTGGGAATGTCTTTCCACGCAAAGCGGAACGGCTCACACCCGCCGGGGTGCATCTGCCCATGCAGCACCGCCAGCCGATCCCGGCCATCCAGCGGGCGGGACTGGACGCCCAGCCGTTTCAGATTGCCCATGACATCCGCCTCCACGCGCCCCAGCCGGGGACGCGCCTCCGCCACACCCTCGGCAGGCAGGCCAAAGGTAATGTACTTGTACCGCTCAATACCGTTGTTGCTCTTGGCGATCTGGCCTTTGAGCATTTCCACATATTCGCCCCGGATGCTGTTGAAAGCATCCTCCTGCGCCGGGATATTCACTTTGTAGCGGTTGGCGTTCCGGCTGCGGCGGTTGACAAAGGAAAGCTGGAACGGGAGCGAACTGTCAAAATAATTCAGGCACGCACTCCACCCGCTGATAATGGTAGTCTGATCCTCCGTGGACGCCACGGCATAATTGATGTCCTCATATTCCAGCGTCTTTGTGTAAAGCCCGCCGGGGATTTGGCAGATCCCGTCCGGGTGCATGGCGATATAAGGAATGGTCTGCTGGGTGGACAGCGCCCGGTGCTTATTTGCGTTTTTCTGCTTTTTTGCTTTGCTCAATAGGCTCCTCCTTTCGTACAAATGGGGCATAGATATTTTCTGTTCGATACGGGCGGATGCCGGGACGGGTAAACTTGACCCGGATGATATTGCGGATCACCTTTTCAAAGGGCAAACCGTCCTTTTCGTACATCGCCAGCAGGAACGCCGGGAGCATAATCGCCAGCATAGCGAACAGCGCCCCGGTGTTGCCGATGGCCTGCCGGGTCAAAAGGTAGGTGGGAACGCCGATAGCAGCTCCAAGGCCAAAGCAGATAAGCTGGCGCTTGGTTAGGTTGAACGCAATCTTTGTCTTGATTTTGGAAAGATCGTTCGGGACATTCACATAGGGCATGGATCACACTCCTTTCTACACTTCGGGACAATTTGTCCCAAAGTCCGGGATCGTCGGCTCCACCTCGTTGCCCCACACATCCCAGCCGGGAGAGGTCTGCCGTGCGAACAGCTCCACACGGGGCAGGTCGCCCATGAGGGCAACGATTTTATCACGGGTTTCGTCCGGCTTTTTGCTGTGGGCTTCGATGGGGGAAATGATAAACTGGTGGACATCGGCGGCTTGCCGTTTGGGGTGTCCTTTGGTCGCCAACAGGCAGATCTCGGCGTTCGCCCGCGTCCAGAAGCCCAGCCCATAAAACCAGCTATCCGCCTTTTTGTTCTTTT
>OMGX01001432.1_pt1 | contig 10406 bp, 9 predicted proteins | sample 1674381 | NCBI WGS metagenome assembly OMGX01 (sample SAMN05578582, study PRJEB25193) | human gut metagenome | biome: Human Microbiome; feature: human-associated habitat; material: feces | host: Homo sapiens | place: USA:Birmingham | reverse complement strand
GTAAATCGGATTTTCTTCAATCCATTTTTTGAACCCTTGGAAATAATTCGGTTCCGTTTCTTGACCTTCACAGAAAATGTAATATCTGTATTTTTTCATTTCCAAATGCTCTTGGCGGCGCTTCTTTCTCCACGCTTCTGTTCTGGCTTTCTTAGGCATTAACCTTCCCCCAATCTATAATTCTTCTGAGGTATGGATCTGCACCATACTTACCTTCAAGATACTGTTTATCAAATTTGGCATCTTTACGAACAGACTCGCCTTTCTCATTTTTAAATTCTACAAGAGAATATAATTGAGAATTCTGTGCATTTCCTTTCGCCACAAACCAGATTTCATCCCTGCGAAATACCTCACTATTCATTGTAGATAAATCATGAGATGTAAAAATCAGCTGTGCCTTTTTCTTATTGATACTCATGTCATTGAACATCATAATTATATGACGTAATAACACCGGATGGATTTTTGCATCTAGTTCATCAATTACCAGTGTTGCTCCTGATAATAAGCTGTCAGCAATAAATGGCATTAACCCAAACAATTTCTTCGTACCGCTAGATTCATCAAACAAATTTAGTTCTGCTTCATATCCCTCTACCATATGTTTTGTATACACATCAATTCTATCGTTTTCATCTGTCACAACTCTGAAATCTACAATATCCAAATCCATTTCCTGAATCATATCTAACATTAACTGTTTTACATCCTCTGAATTTGATACTGCCATACGGAGTTCTTCAATCGGATTCCCATAGTTTAGAAAATCAATGCCGTATTCAAACCATTCTAAAACGTCTTTTACCACCTCATTTTTCTTATAGGTAATTCCTAAATAAGATAATAATGGTAATGTTTCAGAAAGTTCGTCACTAATCTTTAATTTTGCAAACACACCCTTCAATATTGTTTCCTCTGCATTTCGCTCAAAAAGGGCTGAACGTCTTCCAGTCTCCAATTTCACACGATCTAGGCATTCATATACAACAATCTCTCTTTTCACATGAAGAATATATCTATACTCTGCTAGTTCTGTTCGGAAGAAAACTTCAAATTCTGTCGGTTCACTTTTCATTTCTTCTGAAAACGCAAAGGGCTCAATCAGTAATTTTTTCTGAAGAAAAACACGTTCCTCGTTATCTCCTGTTGCATACAACGGGCGTAACACTTTTGCTACCACAGTATGCAATGCTTCCAAGACATTTGATTTTCCACCACCATTTGGACCATATATTGCAGAAACCGGCAAAAACTGCTCCCCATTTTTATCCATTATCACTTTATCTTCATGCTCCGAAATAGCCGCCGCCTGCATATCAAACGTCATCTCATCTCGTATGCTCTTATAATTCTTAACTGTAAATTGACATAACATACCGTTACCTCCATTTCAGATTTTATCTTCTTTACTCTTTATTATACTCCATTTTTAGTTTTTGTAAACTATATTTGAGTTTTTCTCTCATATATCGCTTTGTAATTTCTTTTTCTGCATTTTTCATCGTTAAGAATAGAGAATTTTATTTTGCTTCCCGCTTGTCCTCTTCCGCACTATTCTCAGCTACCTCCTGCATAACTCGTTCTACTTTCTTCATATTCGCCTCAATAAATACTTTCAATATGTAATCGGCGGTCACTTCCGCAGTATTCGGATTATGAAAACGATAATTCAGTTTTTGTTTCTTCATAGCGGTGCTCCCACCTCCCTTTTCTCTTTGTCCATTACTATGAAAATACCTATTGAAATAGTCCTAAACATTCAACAAAGTCTTTACCTCTCGAACTTTATCTTTGGCAAATCCCTCTCGTCCGTATTTTTTTCACATAAGTAAATCTCATTGCCTGAATCCCTCTTTCTCTACTCGCAGTTCTAATACTCAACCCATTTTTAAGCGTTTTGAATATCCCTGCTATATAACGAAAGGGAAATAGGCTCTTTTACAGGGTTGAATTCCTTATTTCTTTTATTTTTTACAGAGCAAGATCCACCCATGTTTAACATTATCGTTTTTCTCTCCATGTCATCCCATGAGTTTTTCTTGCTGAGGACACCCCAGACCCATTAAAATATCTTGGTTTTTACCAAAATGTAAAAGCAGCACTTCGTGAAAACTTGCATTAAAAAACAAAAACAGCCATACGATTTCATCTCTGAACCATATAGCTGTATTTATTCAAAAATATAATTTTTGTTGCGAAGCCAATTAGCGGATGTGGGGATGCTCCCCATCAAGGGAATACTCCGGATAAGAATATGCAAGAAATTGCGATATGGTAATACCGGGGTGGATCTTGCTCTATTCTTTAGGCTCTAAATATGTAATTGGATTCTGTGCGCTCTGATTTACCTTCAAACCAGCAATGGATTTATACAAATAAAACTTTTCTGCTTCGTCTATTAACTCATGATTCTCAAATCCTTCATCTACAAAAAATACTCTGTTCTCCGTTTTTGAAGTCAACTGCGTAACATGCTTTGGCAACTTTTCTAATGCTTCTTTACAAACATACCACGTTGTCGGTTTATATACCGCAACTATCAACGAATTATAAACCCCAAAAACATATTCTACTGTCTTCACACGTTCTAGTGATGCTCGCCAAATACCACGTACCGAATCATACAGAACTTCTTCCGTCATTCCTTTTTGATAAAGTTTATTTATCTTGATAATCATTATCTTGTGTCGAATATCTGATTCTTGTAACTCCTCCACTCCATATATCTTTTCAAAATCATCTACTGTCAATGCCTCTGCCGAATGATGTCCTGCAACAATGTTTGTCAGCCTGGTATCTTCAACATAATTGAACGCATTAATTAGTGCCGCTTCTGCCGCAAATGCTTCCGCTTCGGTTAAATTACAATTAATAATAACTTTTTCAACTTCCAAACCAGCTGCTTTAATCTCCATTATCCTCTTTAATTTCAACTTTTCGCTCTCAGGATTTCCCTGACTTTCTAATTCATGTTCAAAAACTCGATTTCCGGTTCCCTTTCCAATATAAAATATTTTCCTATTTCTAGGATCAATCAGACTGTAGACATAATAATCTCCAAGCGATAATAAACTTTTCTCTGAAAATTTCTCCACATTTTTCTCCTTCTTATTCACATTCAGCTATCGTCCAACAGCCTACACAACAAAATCTACCAAATTTCTTAATATCTGAAGTTTCCGCTTCATCTAAGTCATCAACCAAATCTAAAATGATTGTTTCATACTTTCCTCCCATACAGCTCTTCTCAATATTCATATACACAAACCAATTAGATTTCTTGTAAACTACTTTCTTTTTTCTATTTTAACCGATTTCATCCATAACACAATAAAATCACCAAAAAGAAAAAGACTCCAGTAAATATCCTATAATTCTTATATTTCCGCTTGAACAATACGTCCAAAATTTATCTCATCTTTGAAAAGATCATACACATATTCTGAACTTTCCATATATAAACCAGTTTCCCAAATTTATACTATCAATTACAATATTACTTCCATGATATAATCTCATAACATACCTCCGTTTTTCCGGCACAATATCCCCAAATCTTCTATAATATTGTTCCAAAATCTAAAGTATGCTCAACTTCATAATTTTCTTTTATAAACGCAATACCTTTAAATTGAAAAAGGTAACGGAATGCTTCTTGTATACTGAGATTATAATGTTGTGCAAATTCGTTTACACATGCAATAGTAAAGCCTATTTTCTCTTTCTTTTCACTCATGCAAAACCTCCTATTCTTTCGCAAACACTTATTTACATCGTAAGCCTTCTTTTTTTCTTGTTCCCCGTATCGTGGAAATGATGTTGGAATAATTGAAAGTGTCGGAAATTGAACTCTTTGTTTTTCAATCAAAGATCCTATTGCAAAAGTTTTATATAAAGAAATTGCTTGAAGACTTTTTAACCAAATATTATTATAATTTCCCATACGATTATATCTTCTTTAAAATTTTCCTTCATTTTATCTATGTGTTTACAAATGTTCTTATAAACTCCCTGTTGGTTTTTTATTTTCTTCATAATCCTTCTGTAAAACCTGTTTGAAAAGTATTTGTTACATTTCTCCAATTTGCCATATATTTATCTCCTTTAAAAATTTCTTCCACAACACTTTTTGTATTTCTTACCGGAACCGCATGGGCATGGATCGTTTCTTCCTATTTTTGCCGATGTTCTAACATATGGCTGTTGTACTTGCTCATACGTTGGAGGAATCCAGTCAAAATCATCAAACCAGTCATCGTCATCAACCACTTCATATCTTTGCTGTAAGCAATTCTCAAGTTCTCTGGCTTCCTTTTTTCCACCCGGTGAGCTGCGCTTTAATTCTCTGATTAATTTTTCTGCAATATCTGTTTTGTCAAATGTGATACAGACGTCTGCCAATAAATAGATATATTCCTCCGAACATACCTGATTCTCCTCTTTATGATCCACCAGATATTTAACCGACTGTTCCTCTCCATATTCCACAGCTTCATACATCTGCTGCTGTACTTCAACCGGGAATTGGTACATATGCTTTTCTTTACTGTTTGTAATTTGTTCTGACTCTGTAACCATTCCCACTGTCCATGGAGAACATTTCATTTCTTCTGCATATTGTACTCTGGTGCGGCCTTTTAACATCGGAAGTTCCAAATCGAGCATGATTCCCGCTATAGCTGTCCAAATTTCAGTAGAAAGTCCTATGCTCCACGACTGTTCACATTCTTTTTGCAGATTCAAGATGATCTCATCCAGAACATTACCGCTCATAATTGCCCCGACTACTTGAAGCAATAAGTCCTGCGCCTCCAAAGGATACATTTTCATCCTATAATAAAATATTGTGTACAAAGCATCCAACCAGTCGCTTCTATTAGCTAAATCATAAGCCTTATATTCAATTTCTTTTCTTGAATACTCTGCATACGAAAGTTCTGCTGCATAATCCCGAATTTTCAGAATAGCCTTTCCCGCATCCAATTCTTTCGATGCGGCATAGGTTGTTCCGTCCGGCTGATAAACAGTATCCATGAAATCATTAAAACGGCAATGCCAGTATATAATGCGTAGAAAATCATCTTTTTCCATATGCTTATCGTATAGCTTTTTGTACATCTGATAAAGGCAGTCCAGTTCAACCACTCCATATACCTGGATTAATTTCCCCATCCTGTCATCAAATTTATTCAATCGGTTATATACATTCTTTCTGGTTTTAGCATCTACTGTATCAATAAAATGTTTACGGTCTGTTGCAAATCTAATCTCACCACGATTTTCTGCTACTTTGAAATCAGCCAGCCCCATTGCAAATGCTTTTACAAACATATTTATATTCTGAATTTTTTTCGTCGTGTTTCCGTTTGGAAGCTCCATCCACTCCTTTAACTGCGCATATTCCTTTTCAGCAAAGATATAGTACAGATATTCCGGATGTTTCTGCAATACCTTAGATATCTCCTGCACCTGCTCTTCACGAGTCATGATCCCTGTCCGCGGTATACGAAGATATTTATAATAGTCGGCAGCTTCCTTTTCGCCCAGATCCATCAAAAGTAATTTCTGCGACTTTTCCGGTTTCCTTATCAAAAGCTGCTCCATTCCTTCTTCATTAGCTTTTCTCCATGCTTCTATCTTCATCTTCATAGGATTGCGATTGCCGTTCAAATCATTTCTCAAAGCCGCAACCTGACTCTGTAAAACATCCGCGTCTAATTCAAATAATTTCTTCAGATTCTCTGTCAGATTATGAAAGCTTTCTTTCAATAATTTCACTTGTTGAAGTTCTTCATGTAAAGATAAATTCATACAGCTCAATTTTTGCTCTGCTTTAGCAGGATCAAAAATGTTTCGCACATTATCTTCATCCCAGTCTCCATCTTCTGTGAAATTATCTCCCTTAAACTTCAGCAGCGTCGCTCTTCGCTCCTTATATGTTTCATCTGTTTTTTCTATATTAATCCTATGTCTCCAATTATCCCCAAAATCATACGTATAACGAAGCCATTTATAATTTAAAAAAAAAGAATCAATTAAAGTTTCCGATTCATTGTAATTATCCGACCATGTATCCTCCCGGTCGCTAATATAAATCCTGTCTCCCGGAACTTCAAATTCATGAAGGTGTTCATCTCCCCATGAAAATAAAATCTGAATTATCTCGTGTAGTTCTTTAAAAGTGATTCGCTCCGGAACAATTACTCTTCTCCATACCGGCGGATGCGTATTTTCAATTACGATCTTACATATATAACCTGCCATATGATAATTTCTCCTGTCGTACTTCTCTATTCTTTATATCTAAAATTGTCTATCTAAACCGAAACCCATATTCTTTTTTCAGTCTCTCATATATCTCAAATACCACCGGACAGACTTCCACCGCATTCAGTACACTATACAGACTCTGCAATCTATCCGGTTGATCCGTATACGGATATTTTTTACAACTTTCCGGTCTGTACTCTCCTAATTTGCAGCTGCCGTCTTCTTGTAGAAAGTCACAGGGCTTATTCTTCGTCTCATATGTATTTTCCACTTCATTTTTAATTAGATACTTCTCAATAAATTGCTCTTTTGTCAAATCCAAAAGTTTCGCATCCTTTTCCAAATCTTCATTCGGAATACTTCCATGATACATTTTGCAGCAGTTTCTACATCTACTACAATCATAGTTTGAAAACAATTCATCGTGAAGTCTTTTAAACTGTTCGTCCAGTTCTTTTTCATCCGCATGACATTTTAAAAATATGCGAAATTCAAGATTCTCATTTTCTTTTTTTCTTTGCTTCAAATTTCACTTTCCTTGGTGCAATCATCACTTTTCTCCTTCCATTTCTTTCAATTCTGTAATAGCAAATGCAATCTCCAACAACTCCGCCGCCACCTGATGATTTTTAATGCGGATCAGATTGTCCCACGCATCTTCTTTTCCCAGTAGATTCATACCGCCATGCCACACCAATTCATCATCAATAACAGCAAATCTCTCCTCCACCTCTTCTTGTGTCACAACATTGATAGCCATCTGTTGCATATCTTGAATCAACTCATAACACATATCTACATTACTATAGAGAACTTTCTCAGGTTCCGTTGTAATAACCGTAACACTTACACCATGTTCCTGACGTTCTTTTACCAGAGATATTAACCTCTCAATCTTCTCCTGACGAATATTCGGACTGGAAACCACAATTGATTTTTCTGCTTCTATCAAATCCTGTTCGAATTTTTCCATATAATTGCCAGAATCAAATATCGTATGAACAACCTGTTTGTCTTGCACATCTCCTGTCCAGATAGCGAATCCTATTTTCTTATAAGTTCTCAATCTCTTTCCGTACATTTTATTGAATTTTCTCATATGTGCATCAATGTAGTCATACACATAAACTGCTTCTTTCCCCTCGTAATCTCGATTCAATCTTCCTACATACTGTTCCAAACGCCCTTCAAAGGATATCGGCGCCGCAAGCAGCAGCACATCCAGTCTCGGAAAATCAAACCCTTCTCCGATCTTCTGTCCGGTCGCAATCAGAATAAGACTTTCTGTACGCGGAACCTGTTTTAAACGTATCCGTATTTCGTCATTTTCCTTGTCGGAATTATCCCCGTACAAAAGAAATACATGGTCTGCTTCATCTTTCAACATATCATGCAAAATTTTTGCATGTTCCTTGTATCGTGTCAATATAACCGGAGTCTTGTTTTGTGAAACACTTTGCTTTACATCATTTACAATCATTTCATTTCGCACTTTGTTGGTACTGATCAAGTTATAGGCTTTATTGATATCATCCCTGCTCTCTGCAGTATCGATTACTCTTGTATATCTTGGGACAACATAATGTCCTATTCCCTGTTCTTCCGCCCTATCCAACGCAGTAAACCGATGTCTTAATGGTCCCAGCATCATATAGATAATTTTGTCCAGATGATCGCCTCGTTTCGGTGTTGCCGATACTCCATAAACATATTTGGCATTGATTTTCTGTAATACTTCCATATATGTGGGAGATGCCGCATGATGGCATTCGTCCACAATTACCATTCCATAAGTATGTTTCAAATTTTGAAACTTTCCTTTGCTGTATATAGAGCCAACCATTGCAACATCTACAATACCTGTCAGAGTATTCTTGGTTCCATGCAGAATACCTATTGCGCTGTCTCTCTTTTTCTTTCTGCCTGTCCTCGTCTCATACTCCGGCGGTTCTTCCCTGATATCGAGAAATTTATTCAATTCCTCTACCCATTGACTAAGCAAATCCTTACTCTGTAACAAAATCAGCGTATTTACCTTTCGTTCCGCAATCAAATAACTGCACACAACTGTTTTTCCAAATGCAGTTGCGGCTTCTAACACACCATCCGAATGCCGTAACAATTGCTCTGCTGCAAGTTCTTGCTGCATTCGTAAATCACCATGAAAGGAAACTCTGATTGGGCGACCGGTTTCCCTTTGATCAGATATCTCAACCGGAATTCCTGCTTTTGTACATTCCTCAGAAATTCGTTCCCTTAATCCCCGCGGTACTTGGATATACCCATCAATATCTTTTCCTAAGTAAACCGCACTGAAATTATAATAGTTTGAATACCCCAATCTCTTATTTTTATAATACTCCGGATTGTCAAACGCCGCCAGACTCCGAATCTGATTTTGTATTCTCGGCATAAGATTCAGTGTATCTACATAAACACCATTACTGAGTACCATATAAAGTTTTCCCACAACATCTGCTTTCCCAAACTCACACTTCTTTTTCCATGGCTTTGGTCTATTGTTTACATCAATACCTGAAAGCTTACCTCTGCTTTCTGCTAATTCTGACTGCCATTTTGTCATATAGTTTTCTATATCTTCTATGCTAAGTTTTTCTGTCTTATTAAGTAAAACATCCCATTGATTTGGGTAGGCATTCCAATTTTCATCTACAAATGCACTGTTTCCACTCTTGAGCGCCTGCCCTTGCAATGGCAGTGCAATCAGATTGCCAATACTACTTGCCACATCCTGTGAAGGATACATACGATCGTAGTAGTGAAAAGACCTTAAATTGACAGAAGCTGCCCCTTTATCTAACAGTAAAAATCCAAAGTTTCTGGCAACGGAAGCCGCTATTGCTTTTTGAAAAAATATCCATACATGAGCGCCTCTCCCTGAGCGTGATCGTTCCACTAACGGTTTAATTCCATTTATCTTACACATCTTTCTAAGAGCATCCACTTCTTTATGCCACTCATTATCCATGTTGGCAAAATCTGTTGTTTCTGCACCTTTTTCGTGATTATCAAAATCAAATACGAGAAATCTGCATGTTCCATCTGGCAGCAGCGGATATACACCGATTACGTCCGAACCATCTTCCTTATATCCCAGCAAATGCGAAACGATTTTCTTCACGTCCAGTTTTGTCCATTTTTTATTTTCACACTCATCGCAAAATATCTTTTCTCCACGCTGTTTCGGACAAAGTTTAACATCCCATCTATTATCACATTGTGGAAAATAACCGCCATTCTTGCTGCGCCTGGCATAGACATCCTCTCTTCCCCAAAACATAGAAAAGAAGCGTATCGCCATCTTCTCCGTAATAAACGTAGGATGGGCAATACGCGCTCCCTGATCGAGATCATACTCTTCTGCATTTTCTATTGTCTCTTCAAAAGGATTAGTCTCATCATATGGAATATTTTCTTTTTTCAATTTATCTTTTAATAATCTATTTTCATATTCAAGTAAACGAACAATCTTCCTCAAAGTTTCCGTATCATATGCTTCTATATTCATACCGCCACCTGCAATTCTCAACACACAAGTTCCACTTTATATATACGGTTTTATCGTAAACACCGTCTGCTCTCCGACCTTTTCACTTGCCAATTCAAATAGATTTTCTTTCGTTGCGAACAGATTTTTAGGATTTCTTCCGATAATCAGATACTGATTTTTATCATCTAACGAAATATACTTCCGTGTATCGTCATTCAACAAAATATCTGCATTATCAATGACAATCAGCTTTCCCTCTGCCTGGCGGATTATTTCCTTTATATCTTTCTGATAATCATAATTGTCCAAACACAAAATTTGAGGATTAACTGCCATACATTCTCTGATAAATGAAAATGTTGCTGTCTTTCCTGTTCCTGAATCCCCCATTAAGATTGTTATATTATTGGTAAATGTAAAATCCACCATAAACGAGGTATGCACTGTTGAAAAGTGTTCCATTACAACCGGTTTACTCTTCATTTTCCCACCACTCCTTTAGTTCTTCGTAATCCTCGATCACTTGACATTCTCTACTAGTCTGAGCCTTCACACGTTCCATGTTAAACGGAATCATTGCATATTCACTATATACATATCCCTCTTCGAAACTATACAATAT
>OMGX01001430.1_pt1 | contig 10412 bp, 7 predicted proteins | sample 1674381 | NCBI WGS metagenome assembly OMGX01 (sample SAMN05578582, study PRJEB25193) | human gut metagenome | biome: Human Microbiome; feature: human-associated habitat; material: feces | host: Homo sapiens | place: USA:Birmingham | reverse complement strand
TGGATTCGAACCAGCGGCCTCTTGAACCCCATTCAAGCGCGATACCAAACTTCGCTACACCCGGATTTCATTTTGCCTAGATATCATAGCACATCCGGACGAAATTTGCAAGCACTATTTTGGCTTTTTTCGGATTTTTCGCGGGGACGGTCAGACGACGGCAGCGGGCTGCGGGTCGGCGGGCCGGGCATTCAGATTCTTGCGCGCGGTGGAGAGCATGAGCTTGATGCGGTTGAGCTGGTTGACCTCGGATGCGCCGGGGTCATAGTCCACGGCGACGATATTGGCCTCGGGATAGGCGCGGCGCAGGGACTTGATGACGCCCTTGCCGACGACGTGGTTCGGCAGGCAGGCGAAGGGCTGGATGCAGACGATGTTCGGCACGCCGCTGCGGATGAGCTCGACCATCTCGCCGGTGAGGAACCAGCCCTCGCCGTACTGGTTGCCAAGGGAGAGGAAGGGCTTTGCCAGCTCGGCGACGTCCGCGATCTCCATTGGCGGTTCAAAGCGGCGGCTGGCCTGGAGCGCGTCGAGCACCGGGCGGCGCAGGTAACGAATGGCCTTGACGCCGAGCTGGCCGACAAGCGCGCCGCCCAGGCTCCCGCCGAGGAACTCGTGCTTGTAGCCGCCGTTGTAGACGCAGTAATTCATGAAGTCCATGAGGTCCGGCACGACGGCCTCCGCACCCTCGCGCTCGAGCAGGTCGACGAGGTGGTTGTTGGCAAGCGGCATGTATTTGACGAGAATTTCGCCCACGACGCCGATGCGCGGCTTGCGGAGCGTCTCGTCCAGCGGGAGCACGTCGAAATCCTCGACGATCTCGCGGCAGAGGCGGCGGTAGTCCCGCCCGGCGTGACTGCTGGTGAGCGAGGCGACGCAGCGATCGCGCCATTTGGCGTGCAGGGCGTTCGCGCTGCCGGAGACCTTTTCATACGGCCGTACGCGGTACAGGCAGCGCATGAGCAGGTCGCCGTAGACGAGCGAGCGGAACGCATCCATCAGCAGGCCGGGAGAGGCGCGGAAGCCCGGATTCTTTTCCATGCCGTTGGCATTGATGGAGATGACGGGGATATGGCCGAGCCCGGCCTTTTCCAGCGCGCGGCGAATGAAGCCGACATAGTTGCTGGCGCGGCAGCAGCCGCCGGTCTGCGTCATGGCGACGGCGAGATGATCTGTGTCGTATTTTCCGGACAGAATGGCGCTCATGATCTGGCCGACGACCGTGATGGAGGGGAAGCAGGCGTCGTTATTGACGTATTTCAGGCCCGTGTCGATGGCGCTGCGGTTGTCGTTGCCGAGAATTTCGATGTGATAGCCGTATTTGCGGAACGTCGGGCCGAGCAGATCGAAGTGGATGGGGGACATCTGCGGCGCGAGGATGGTCCAGTGCTCGCGGCGCATCTGCTCCGTGAAGACGGCACGCTCATAGCGGACGGGACCTGCCGTGGGGAGAATGCCCTGCCGGGCGCGCAGGTCCATGGCGGCGATGAGGCTGCGGATGCGGATGCGCGCCGCGCCGAGATTCGAGACCTCGTCGATCTTCAGAACGGTGTAGAGACGGTTGCTCTTCTCCAGAATTTCTGCGACCTGGTCGGTCGTGACGGCGTCGAGCCCGCAGCCGAAGGAGTTGAGCTGGACGAGCTCGAGCTCCGGCCGGGTGCGGACGAACTCTGCCGCCGTATAGAGGCGGGAATGATAGACCCACTGGTCGTTTGCACGCAGCGGCCGGGCAGGCGTGAAGTCGATGGGAAGAGAATCCACGGTCAGCACGGCCAGATCGTAGGAGGCGATGAGCTCCGGGATGCCGTGATTGATCTCCGGATCGACGTGGTACGGGCGGCCCGCCAGCACGATGCCGCGGCCGTGATTCTGCTCGATCCACGCGAGCGCCGCCGCGCCCTGCGCGCGGATGTCGGTCTTTGCGTGCTGCTGCTCGAGCCATGCGGCATGGACGGCGGCACGGGTCTCCGAGGCGGAAATGCCCCACGTCTCTTTGCAGAAGTCAGCCAGGCGCTTCGCAGCGGTCTTCTCATCCGTAAAGGCGAGGAAGGGGCGCAGATAGGTCACACCGTCCTCGCCGATGGCGTCGACGTTATTTTTAAGATTTTCGGGGTAGGAGACGACGATGGGACAGTTGAAGTGGTTCTGTGCGCCGGGCGTCTCCTGATGCTCATAGAACACGCACGGGTGGAAGATGGTCCTGACACCGTGGTCGATGAGCCACTGCACATGGCCGTGGGCCAGCTTTGCGGGATAGCACTCCGACTCTGAGGGGATGGACTCCATGCCCAGCTCATAAATTTTACGCGTCGAGCGGGGCGAGAGCAGGACAGAAAAGCCGAGCTGCCGGAAGAACGTCGCCCAGAACGGATAATTCTCATAGAGATTCAGCACGCGCGGGATACCGATGCGGCCGCGCGGCGCGTCCTTCTCCGGCAGCGAGGGATAGTCAAACATGCGCTTGAGCTTATAGGCCATGACATTCGGCGCACGGTTCTCCTTCGGCGTGCCGCCGAGCCCCTTTTCGCAGCGGTTGCCGGTGACGTGGCGCTGGCCGTTCGAGAATTCATTGATGGTCAGCATGCAGCGGTTGCCGCAGCCGGAGCAGCGCGTGGTCTGCGTCGTATATTGCAGCTTCAGAATGTCCGCGATGGGGAGCATGGTCGATCGCTGCCCCGTCCAGCGGTCGCGGGCGATCAGGGCCGCGCCGAACGCGCCCATGATGCCTGCGATATCCGGGCAGGTGGCCTCGACGCCCGCGATGCGCTCAAAGGCGCGCAGCACGGCCTGATTGTAGAACGTGCCGCCCTGCACGACGATATGGCGGCCCATGTCGCGGGCATCGGCAAGCTTAATGACCTTATACAGCGCATTTTTGATGACGGAGTAGGCGAGACCAGCGGAGATATCCTGCACGGTCGCGCCCTCCTTCTGCGCCTGCTTGACGTTAGAGTTCATGAACACGGTGCAGCGCGTGCCAAGATCGATGGGATGGGCGGCGAACAGCGCCTCCTGCGCGAAAACCGCGGCGGTGTAGCCGAGGGAATTGGCGAAATTTTCGATAAATGAGCCGCAGCCGGACGAGCAGGCCTCGTTGAGCAGGATGGAATCCACGGAGTGATTGCGAATGCGGATGCACTTCATATCTTGCCCGCCGATATCGAGAATGCAGTCGACGTCCGGGTCGAAAAATGCGGCGGCTTCATAGTGGGCGATGGTTTCGACCTCGCCGTCATCGAGCATGAAGGCGGACTTCAGCAGCGTCTCGCCGTAGCCGGTCGAGCAGGAGCGCGCGATCTCCGCGCCCGGCGGGAGCTGTTCACCGAGCAGGCGCATGGCGTGCATGGCCGTCTGCACCGGTGAGCCCTGATTGTTGGCGTAAAACGACCACAGCAGCGCACCGTCCTCATCGATGAGGGCAAGCTTCGTCGTGGTGGAGCCTGCGTCGATACCGAGGAAGCACCGGCCGGGATGAAGCGCTACCTTATGAACCTGCGCGCGGTCATGGCGAGCGCGGAAGGCGTCATATTCTGCGCGGTCCGCAAACAGCGGCGGCAGACGCTTGAGTTCGAAGGCCATCTGCACGCCGGAGCGCAGTTTTGCGGCAAGCGCTGCGGCGTCTGCCGGCTCGGCATCGCCCGCCTCGAGGGCAGCGCCCATGGCAGCAAACAGATGGGAGTTGTCGGGATCGACGATATTCTCCAGCGTCAGGTGCAGCGTGCGGATGAAGGCCTTTTTGAGCTCCGGCAGGAAGTGCAGCGGGCCGCCGAGGAAGGCGACGCAGCCGCGGATGGGCTTGCCGCAGGCAAGGCCGGAGATGGTCTGGTTGACGACGGCCTGAAAAATAGAGGCTGCCAGATCCGGCAGCGTTGCGCCCTCGTTGATGAGGGGCTGGATGTCCGACTTGGCGAACACGCCGCAGCGCGCGGCGATGGGATAGAGCTCGCGATAGTCCGCCGCGGCGCGGTTCAGACCCTCGGCATCCGTCTGCAGGAGCGCGGCCATCTGGTCGATGAACGAGCCGGTGCCGCCTGCGCAGACGCCATTCATGCGCTCCTCCAGCCCGCCGCGGAAGTAGATGATCTTCGCATCCTCACCGCCCAGCTCAATGGCGACGTCCGTCTGCGGGGCAATGGCCTGCAGGCTGGAGGCCACGGCAACGACCTCCTGCACAAAGCCGATGTTCAGGGCTTTGCCGAGGTTGATGGCGCCGGAGCCGGTGATCTTCAGGCGCAGGTCGCAGGGGCCGAGCTTTGCGCAGGCGTCCTCCAGCAGCTCGGCAAGTGTTTCCTGCGTGTGCGCACAGTGGCGGCGGTAATCGCTATAGCACAGGACGCCGCGTTCGTCCAGAATAACGAGCTTTGCGGTGGTTGAGCCGATGTCGATGCCCGCCCGATAGCAGTGTTTCATAACGGGTACCCTCACATGTGTTTTTCTAAACAATAAGTATATCATAAAGCGGCGTGAAAATCAAATGTCGGAACTGTGAAGGATTTGAAAACAAACAGGGGCCCTGCACGAAAAACGCTTTTCAAAACTGCCGGAATGTGGTATGCTATGCACAGATTCCAGATTTCGAGGTGGACGTCATGCCATCAACTTATGCACACTTCTGCTTCGGCAGGGAGGTGCTTGCGGCGCTGCCGCAGGAAATGCAGTCGCTGCTCTGGCCGGAGCAGAATCTGTTTTCCATTGGGCTGCATGGCCCGGATATTCTGTTCTTTGACCATCCGCTGCTCGGGCGCGTCAGCCGCCTCGGCCACCGGATGCACAAACAAAGCGGCGCGGCCTTCTTCCGCCCCGCAGGGGAGAAGCTGGCCGCGCTGGAGTTTCCGGCGCCGGAAACGGCGTATCTCTATGGTTTTTTGTGCCACTTTGCGCTGGACCGCGCCTGCCACGGCTATATCGCCGAGCAGATCGTGCGCAGCGGCGTGGCTCACACGGAGATCGAGGTCGAATTTGACCGCAGCCTGCTGGTGCAGGCCGGGCTGGACCCGATCCGCACGAGCCTGACGGGCCATCTGCATGCCTCGGCGCGCAGCGCGGCCGTGATGGCGGAGCTGCTGCCTGATGGGCTGACGCTTCGGCAGACGGAGCAGGCGATCCGGACGTTCCTGTGGGGCAACGCGCTGTTCCTTGCGCCGGGCCGTGCTAAGCGCACGGCGCTGTATGCCGGCATGCACCTTGCCGGCGCGTACCACGGCCTGCACGGCATGATCGTGAACTATGAACCGAACCCGAAGTGCGCCGAGAGCAATGCGGTCCTGCAGCGCCTGTTTGACGAGGCCGTGCCGCAGGCGGTCACGCTTATCACGGAATATCTGCCCTGCATCCGCGGAGAGCTGCCGTGGAGCGGCCTCTACGACTACACGTTCGGCGGGGTGCGGGTTTAGTTCTGCGGGAACACGACGGTCAGCAGCATCTTGAAGTCCTCGGCGGCATAGACCGCGTGGGGCTTCCCGGCGGGCATGACGATGCTCTCGCCCGCGGAGCAGAAATGCTCTCTGCCGTCGATGGTAAAGCGGCCGCGGCCCTCGAGCACGAGCACCATTGCGTCGCCGCCGGAGGCGTGTGTGCTGATCTCCTCGCCCTTGGAGAAGGCGAACAACGTGATGCTGACGGCGTCATTCTGGGCAAGCGTCTTGCTGACGATCTGCCCGGCCTCGGCCTCGACCTGCTGTGCAAGCGGGAGCACCTGCTCCTGCGCGATGTTTTTCAGAATAGCCATAATGATCCTCCTTCCGGCCGCGCGTTTGCATGACCCTGTTACCAGATAGCATACCCCAAATCCAAGAGAAAGTATGTTGGAATACCAACAGAGGAAGAAAGAATGAAGGATGCTGCGTTGCTGGCCTCGCCGCTGTTCCGCGGGGCAACATCGGAGGAGATCGCGGCCATGCTGCCCTGCCTCGGCGCGTCGCCCCGGCGTTTTGCGCGCGGGGAACGGATCCTGCGGGCGGGGGAGCCTACGCGGTATATGGGATTGGTGCTCACGGGGAGCGTCCTGATCGAGCACACGGACATGCAGGGCGCGGTCACGCTGCTCGGGCGCGCGGAGCCCGGCGACCTGTTTGCGGAGGCCTATGCCTGTGCACCGGACGAGCTGCTGCTTGTCGACGTTGTGGCCAGTGAGGCCTGCGAGGTGCTGTTTCTTAATGCAAAGCGCATCCTGACGCAGTGCACGAGCACCTGCGAGCACCACAGCCGCATCATTCGCAATCTCGTCGGGACGCTGGCGCATAAAAATCTGGCGCTTTCCCGGCGCAGCCTGCACACCGGCCCGCGTACCATCCGCGCACGGCTGCTGTCGTACCTTGGCGAGCAGGCGCAGCGGGCGGGGAGCCGCAGCTTCACGATCCCGTTCGACCGCCAGCAGCTTGCCGATTATCTGAATGTGGAACGCAGCGCACTGTCCAATGAGCTGTCCAAAATGCAGCGGGACGGCCTGCTGACCTGCCGCCGGAGCAGCTTCTGCCTGCTTTGCGAATTTTGATATTTAGAAGGAGTGCTTTTCTTTATGAGAAAGAATTTTGGCGCACATGCAAGCATTTATCCGCAGCCGGTGTTCATTCTGGCTGCCTATGGCGAGGACGGCACGCCCTGCGCCATGAACGCCGCCTGGGGCGGCATCAGCGATGATCAGGAGCTGTCGTTCTGCGTCAGCCCGTCGCACCGCACGGTGAAGGACCTGCTGGCCCGCGGCGCGTTCACCGTCAGCATGGGCACGGCGGAGCAGGTCGTCGCCTGCGACTATGTCGGGCTGGTGTCCGGCAACCAGGTGCCGGACAAGTTCGCCCGCGCCGGCTTCCATGCCACGAAGTCCGAATTCGTCGACGCGCCCTGCATCGATGAGCTGCCCATCGCCGTTTCCTGCCGTGTTGTGAGCTATGACCCGGAGAGCTGCCGCCTCGTCGGCGAGATCGTGAACGTCAGCGTAGACGAGGCCTATCTCACGCCGGAGGGTAAGGTCGATGTGGACAAGGTCGCGCCCATCACCTATGATTCGTTCAACAAGACCTATGTCCGCCTCGGCGCGGTCGTCGGCCGCGCGTTCTATGACGGAGCTGCCTTAAAATAACCGGTAAAAACATCCGGGCCTGCTGCCAAAAAATGCAGCAGGCCCGGAATTTTTTGGGGATCATTTCAACTCAGAGATTGTGGACGCGCAGGGCGCGGATGGCGTTGAGCACGGCGAGGATCATCACGCCGACGTCGGCGAAGATAGCGGCCCACATGTTCGTGATACCGGCGGCCGTCAGGGCAAGGCAGGCAAATTTCACGATGAGGGAGAACACGATGTTCTGCCGCACGATGCCGATGCACTTGCGCGAGATGCGGATGGCCTTGGCGATCTGCAGGGGATCGTCGTCCATCAGCACAACGTCCGCGGCTTCGATGGCGGCGTCGCTGCCCATGGCACCCATGGCGATGCCGATGTCCGCGCGGGTCAGGACGGGCGCGTCGTTGATGCCGTCTCCGACAAAGGCGAGATTGTCCTTCGGGGCCTTTTCTGCCAGCAGCTTTTCCACCTCGGCGACCTTGTCGCCCGGCAGAAGCTCGCTGCGGACCTCGTCGACGCCCAGCTCGCCCGCGACCTGCTCGGCTACGCGGCGCGCGTCGCCCGTGAGCATGACGGTCTTGGAGACGCCGGACTTCTTGAGGCGGGCAATGGCCTCGGCGGAGTGCGGCTTGATGATATCGGAGATGACGATGTGCCCGGCGTAGACGCCGTCGATGGCCATGTGGATGATCGTGCCGACGCAGTGGCAGTCGTGGTATTCGATGCCGAGCTTTTTCATGAGCTTGGCGTTGCCTGCGGCGACGCTGTGGCCGTCAACGGTCGCCGTGATGCCGTGGCCGCTGATCTCCTCGATATTCGTAACACGGCTGCGGTCGATCGGCTTTCCATAGGCCTTCTGCAGGCTCCTGCTGATGGGATGAGACGAGGCGCATTCTGCCAGCGCGGCATATTCCAGCACCTTATCGGCGTCCAGCTCGTTGTGATGGACGGCCGTGACCTCAAACACGCCCTGCGTCAGAGTGCCGGTCTTGTCGAACACGACGACCTTCGTCGCGGCAAGGGCCTCCAGATAGTTTGAGCCCTTGATGAGGATGCCCTCTTTGCTTGCGCCGCCGATGCCGGCGAAGAAGCTCAGGGGAATGCTGATGACAAGGGCGCACGGGCAGCTCACGACGAGGAACGTCAGCGCGCGGTAGACCCAGTCGACCCACTGGGCGCTTGCGCCGAAGGCCATGCGCAGCAGCGGAACGGCAACGCCCAGCAGCACCGCGCCGATGCATACGGCAGGCGTGTAGATGCGGGCAAAGCGGGAGATGAACGCCTCGGAGCGGGACTTGCGGGAGCTGGCGTTCTCCACAAGGTCAAGAATTTTCGAGACCGTGGATTCGCCGAAGGCCTTCGTGGTACGAATTTTCAGAACGCCGCTCATGTTGATACAGCCGCTGATGATCTCGTCGCCCTCGGCAACATCGCGGGGGAGGCTCTCGCCCGTCAGGGCGCTGGTGTTCAGGGTGGAATTGCCGCTGACGACGACGCCGTCCAGCGGGACCTTTTCGCCGGGCTGCACGACGATGATGCTGCCGACGGTGACCTCATCCGGGTCGACCTGCTCGAGCTTGCCGTCCTTTTCGATGTTGGCGTAATCGGGACGGATGTCCATCAGCGCACTGATGTTGCGGCGGCTCTTGCCGACGGCGTAGCTCTGGAACAGCTCGCCGATCTGGTAGAACAGCATAACGGAGATGCCCTCGACGTAGTCGCCGCTCTTCGTCCAGACGGCGAGGAAGAACGCGCCGAGCGTGGCGATAGCCATCAGGAAGCACTCGTCAAATGCGCGGCCGTGGATGATGCCGATGCCTGCCTTGCGGAGGATATCGTAGCCGATGACGAGGTAGGCGGCCACATAGGCCAGGAGCCGCCAGATGCCGGTCAGGGGGAGGAATGCAAGCGCGATGAGCATGACTGCCGTGATCGCGATGCGGATAAGCATTTTTTTCTGCTTTTTGTTCATGCTCGGTTTACCTCTCTTTCTGATTTTTTGATTCGAAATAACAGGACTCAGAGGCCCTGGCCAAATAAAAGGCGGCGTATCTTGCGATGCGCCGCCGGGAGGGTCAAAGCTCGATCTCGCAGTCCGGCTCGACCTTCTTGCAGGCCTTGAGAACGCGCTTCATGACATCCTTGGGATCGGCGCCCTCAGCGAACTCCACGATCATCTTCTGCGTCATGAAATTCACGGTCGCGTCGGCGATGCCCTCGGTTTTCTTCGTGGCCTGCTCCATCAGGTTTGCGCAGTTTGCGCAGTCAACTTCGATCGGATACGTCTTCTTCATGATAAAAACCTCCTGAAAATTTTCCTTGCGCGCCAGCGGCGCTCCGGAAGGAATGAATATTGGAACGATTCAATGCTTGCTTAATCGTTGTGACTGTAGTATACTGGATGCGGACCCAAAATGCAAGCGGTTCGGCCGTCTTGTTTCGGAACGGGCGAACGGAATTTCCAAAACGGAGAACGGAGAGAGACTATGGCAGAATTTCAGCTTCCCCACGACCACGGCACGTCGTCTCAGGCGGCAAGCCTGCATCAGGAGGTCATGCAGGTGGCGCATTTTGCGGCTGCGGCCGAGGTATTCAAGCAGCTCAGCGACCCGACGCGCGTGCGCATTTTCTGGCTGCTCAGCCATCAGGAGGCATGCGTCATCAATCTGGCCGCCATGCTGGAGATGTCCAGCCCGGCCGTGTCGCACCATCTGCGCTCCCTGACGGAGAGCGGCCTGCTCATCAGCCGCCGCGACGGCAAGGAGGTCTACTACCGCGCAGCAGACACGGAGGAGAGCCGCCTGCTGCACGAGATCGTCGAGCGCGTCATGGAGATCGCCTGCCCGGAGAAGGCCGTGGACTTTCAGGCCTCGCAGGAGGAGATCATCCGCCGCGTGCACACCTATCTTACGGAGCATCTTTCCGAGCGCATCACGATCGAGGCGCTGTCGCGCGAGTTTCTGATGAATACAACGACGCTGAAAAGCGCCTTCAAGCGCGTTTACGGCTCGTCCATCGCGCAGCATATGAAGCAGCACCGCATGAAGGCGGCCGCCGCACGCCTGACGCAGACGCAGGACGACATCGCGGCCATTGCCAAGGCCGTCGGCTATGAGAGCCAGAGCCGCTTTACCGAGGCATTCCGCGAGGTCTACGGCGAGGTGCCGACGGAGTATCGCAAGCGCCGCTGCCGCACGGCGGAAAACGGCGCGGCCTGCTGCAGCTGCGGCAAATGCGGGAAATAAAAAAACGGCGGACAGGGCCAAACGACCCTGCCCTTGAGCTTGTCAAAAAAGGATTTTTGACAAGCTCTCAAACGAGACCCGTTTCACTGGGCTCTCGTTTGAATGGG
>OMGX01001424.1_pt1 | contig 10485 bp, 5 predicted proteins | sample 1674381 | NCBI WGS metagenome assembly OMGX01 (sample SAMN05578582, study PRJEB25193) | human gut metagenome | biome: Human Microbiome; feature: human-associated habitat; material: feces | host: Homo sapiens | place: USA:Birmingham | reverse complement strand
CGTGTGCTCTTCCGATCTGGATTTTTCAACCCCTTCGACGGCCGTCGGTCCTACATCTCCTTCGCCCGGACGCGCGCCGTGGTCTTCTGGTCGAAAAATCCCCGTCCCCTGCTGCCCCGCCTCGCGGAGCTTCGGGAACGGGGTATTCACTGTTACGTGCAATACACCCTCAACGACTACGAAGACGAAGGACTGGAGCCGCACCTCCCGCCGCTGGAGGAGCGGATCGACACCTTCCGCCGGCTGGCGGAGCACCTGGGCCGAGGGCTGGTCGTCTGGCGCTTCGATCCGCTGCTGCTCACCGACCGCCTCGGAACGGAAGAGCTGCTCCGCCGGACGGAGCGCATCGGCGACAGCCTGCGGGGTGCGGCCGAAAAACTCGTGTTCAGCTTCGCGGACATCGGCATCTACCGCCATGTCGCCCGGAACCTCGACCGCCGCGGCATCCGCTGGCGGGAGTTCACCGACGGGGAGATACTGCAAACCGCCGCGGGACTGGCCGCCCTGAACGAACGGTGGGGCTACACGCTCGCCGCATGCGGCGAACGGACCGACTTCGCGCATCTGGGCATCGTCCGCAACCGCTGCATCGACGACGAGCTGCTCCTCCGCCACTTTCCGCACGACCGCGCGCTGACGGACTACCTCGGCGCCACCCCTCCGTCCCCCGCCCTGTTCGGGGAGACCGCCCGGCCGGAACGCACGAACCGTAGGGCAGACGGGTGCCGTTGCGGCGGTAGGGGCAGGTGGTGTTGGTCAGCAGGTGGATCAGGCCGCCTTTGTTGTCGCGCACCAGCCGCGGGTACATGTTGAGACGTCCCTGCGCGTCGGCCAGCGTGTAGCCCTCGTGCACGGGGGTGAGCGAGCCTTTGCGGACGGCGAATTCGCAGTCGCGGAGCGTCACGAAGGTGTAGATGTCTTCGTCGGTCAGCTCCGAGATGTATTTCTGCTTGACCGGAAGCACCGAGGCGTCGTTGCCCGTCACGCGCTCGACGATCATCGACGAGCGGATGCCTTTGATCATGTAGCGGTCCGGATCGGGTTCGAAGACCAGCTCGGCGTCTTTGAGCAGGATTTTCACCTTGTCGTAACGGGTGAAGGCGTTGTCCTCCGGAGTGGCCGTTTCGACGCAGAAGCCGTAACGGCCGTCGGGCGATTCGAGGTAGACGGTCTTCTCGCATCCGCTGTAATCGACGCTCATGTCGGTCGGCATCGGGTTGTTGCCGGCGTTCTTCGAATCCCGGTCGCTGACGACGTAGCCTTCCAGCAGCCAGTACTCATCGACTTTCGAGACCGTGAGCGCTTTCTCGCGCAGTTCGGCGAACGAAATGTCGTGTCCCAGCATGTCGTTCTTCGTACGCTGGATGACGTTGAGCGTCAGCTGTTCGGTCTCCTCCCAGCCGTTGACGTAGGAGACGGTGACCGTAGCCGTGCGGAGTTCGTCCGTGTCGTTGCCGGCGTAGTCGAAATTGAACGTGTATTCCTCCTCCCCGGCGGGTTGGAGCGTGATTTCCGAAAGCCACTCTTCGGCGGGTTCCTCCCCGGCGTCGTACTGTGTGGTGAAGGTCAGCTCGTCGGGGGCGATGTTGGTGCCGAACCGTACGGACGCCTTGCCGCCCGAACTGCCCGGTACGTTGGTCGAGGTGCCGCCCTCGAACGCCATTGCGGGGACACGGGCGCCCCGCTGGCGCAGTACGACCGTGTCGGACCGTACTGCGTCGGCGCTCTGTATCAGTACGCGCGTCATGCGCGGAAAGCCCGCGTTGTCGGCGTAGTCGATGTAGAATTTTCCGTCGAGCGGCAGGCGCGTGTCGCTCAGGTCGGCCCACGAGGCCCCGTCGTCGAGGAACGACAGCACGGCCGGCTGGTTGGAATAGACCTGTATGTCGACGTGGCCCGCCGTGGCGTTGACGGTGAACGAATTCTCGACCGCGCCCAGCTCGATCAGCGGAATATCGTCGCCGTGGTCCATGCAGGCCGTCGCGGCCAGCGCCGCGAGCAGGATGCCTGCCGAGCCGATCTTTGCCATGTATCTCTTTGCGTATTTCATGATTGCGTTTTTTACGTGGTTAGAAATATTTGACCGAAACGTCGCCGAAGCGGAAATAGACGTAGGTCTTCGTCGTCGTGCCGTTGTCCTCGCCCGTGGTGCTGCCGCATACCTTGCTGGCGGCCTGCAGCCGGATGGTGACGTCCTTCTGTCCGAAGCAGGCCGACGGCAGGTCGAAGTCAACTTCGTAAAGCCCCGGAACGTACCACTGCGGGCCGGCCCAGTAGACGAGCGTGCGGATGGGCACGGTGTCGAACCGGGTGAAGGTGCTGCCGTCGAGCGAGTAGGAGACGTCCCAGTAGAGCGGAGCGACGATCGTGGCGGCGCTCAGGTTGCCCAGTGCGGCCGAGAGGATCATCTTCATGCACGAGCCGCTGACGCCCTCGGTCGAGAAGTTGAAGGCCACCCATTCGCCCTCGTTGCGCGACGAGTTCCACCAGATGCCGTTGTAGCGCACGGCCGGGGATTTGATGCCTTTGGCGTAGTCCAAGGTGTTGTAGTCGAGGGTGCAGGAGACGCCTGCCACCGTTGACGACGTGTTGAGCTTGTTGCTCACCGACGAGAACATGCGGCCTTCGCCCAGATAGGGAACGATGCTGCCGTCCGCGTGCTGCTTGATGCCGGCGTTGGTGGTCATGCCGGGCCATGCCCAGCGTACGAGCGTCGAGTAGTTGCGGGTGCTTTCCTCGCGCGAGAAGGCGATGTCGGCCTCTTCGACCGGGCGGATCTGGTAGGTGCCCACGTCGCCCTTCACGCCGTAGCGCGGCAGTTTGGTGTGGACGATGATGCCGCTTATGGGGCCGGAACCGGCCGGAACGCCGTCGCCCTTGCGGCGCCAGCGCACCTGCGTGTTGAGCACCATGTTGATCTTATCGCCGCGGCTGTCGATCACGCCGCGGATGGCGCAGTCGAAGCGCGGATCCAGTACGCCCTGCGTGTTGAGGTCGGTCTTGTAGCAGTAGCCGTCGTGAACGTTGATGTAGGCGCCGCCGTTGAGCATGAATTCGCACTCCTTGAGCGTCACATAGGTGTAGATGTCGGCGTCGGTAAGCTCCGAAATGTGCTTCTCCTTCTTCGGGAGGTCGGCGGCCGTTCCGGCGTTCTGGTTGAGGACATGCTCTTTGGTGAAGCCCGTGAGCGTATAGCGTTCGGGGTTCGACTCCTTGACCAGCTTCAGTCCATTGATCGAGAGCTGTACCGAGCTGTAGCGCTTCAGGATGTTGTCGGCCGGAAGTTTGGCGACGATGCGCAGGCCGTACTGACCGTCGAGGCTCTCGATGTAGGCGGTCTTCTCGTTGACCGAGAAGTCGATCGAGGTGTCCGTCAGGTTGGGGTTGGTCTCCATGTTGTAGTTGCCGGCGTCGCTGATGACTACGGCCGAGAGCATCTTCTCGCCCGTCAGCTCCACTTCGCCTTCCGCGCCGGGAATCAGTGCGCGCAGGTCGGCGATCGAGAGCTGCTTGACCTCCTGCGTCAGCCGGAGCGTCGAGCTGCACTCCACGTCGGTATCCTTGTAGGTGATCTTCAGACTGGCCGAACGGGGCTGGTCGCCCGTGTTCTCGGCAACGACGAACGATACGGCCGATTCGCTGAAGGTCACGTCCGTGATCCACTGCGTGCCTGCGGGGTCGTATGCGATGTCGAAGGCGAAGTGCGCCGGATCGACGTCGAAGTTGGCCGTCAGCAGTGCGCTGCGGTTGTGCTGGTCGCCCGGAACGGAGACAATCGTATCTTCGTCCTTGAAAACGACCGTCGCATTGTCGGTGGTCTGGACGACGGAGGCTTCGGCTTGGGCGAGAATCTTGCCGTCGGCGTCGGGAATTTCGAGCCGGATCGCCGCCTTGCGGTCGCTGCTGCCGTCGTTGCGGTCGATTCCGAAGACCAGCACGATGTTCTCCTCGGCGTCTTTTTCGAGCCGGATCTCCTTCAGCCAGCCGGCTTCGGCGGGATTCTCCGCGTCGGTGACGTCGGTTGCCGTGATGAGGATGCATTCGAGCGCCTGCGTCATGTTGGTCGTAACGCCGATCTGGACGCGTTCGCGCGGCAAACGCACGAACTCGAATTCGGTTTCGGCGAGCGCCAGCGTCGGTTCGGTGACCGCGCCGGCCTGCGTGAGAACGATCTCCTGCTCTTCGCCCTCGCCGCTGACGAGGATGCGCGCGCGGCGCGACACGCCGTTGTTGGCCTCGTACGTAAAGAGGAAGTCGCCGATGCCGTTGCCCGACACCTCGCTCACTTCGCCCCATGCGCCTTCGGCCATTTCGGCTTTCCAGCGCCCCGTGGAGTAGACCGTGACGCGCGTCGAGCCGGCCGGGGAGGTGAGGTTGAGTCCGTTTTGGGTGACGGCCAGCGGCTCGTTCCATTTGAAGTCCTTCTGACAGCCCGGACCGAGCAGTGCGGCGGTCAGTGCGACGGCCAGCATGCGCAGCAGGGGATATATTTTGTTTTTCGGTTTCATGTCGGTTGATTTAGAATCCGTACTTCTTGTATTCGTTGTTGTCCAAAGCGCCGCCCGAATAGATCACCTCCGTGTCGGGGATGGGGTAGTATTCGTGGCAGGGCTGGATCGAGGTCTTGACCTTCGCATAGTCCGAAAGCGCCGCCGTGCGTTCGTACCAGATGCCCCAGCGCACCATGTCGAACTTGCGCTGGAATTCGCCCAGCAGCTCGCGGCCGCGTTCGTTCTGGATCTCGTTGAGCAGCAGCGGATAGGTGCGGAACCGCGTGTATTCGGCGATGCCCGCGCGGCGTTTGACCTTGTTGAGGTACTCCATGGCCTTGTCCTTGTCGAGCAGGGCGCAGTAGCATTCGGCGGCCATCAGCACGGCGTCGGCATAGCGGAAGACCTTGTAGTTGTTCGAGTCGTAGGCGGCCTGAAGGTCGGGGCACCAGAATTTGGGACCCATGAACGGCCGGGTGACGATCGCGTCGCCCGAAGTGAACTTCACGCCGTTCCACTCGGTGATTATCTGCATGTCGCGCCGCAGGTCTTCGCCGCCTTCGGGCATGAGGTTGCCGTAGAAGAAGCTGTTGGGGCGCAGCGGCGACCATGTCGTGGCGGCGTCGCCCAGCTCCTCGATCACCACGTTCGAGTAGACGTTGTCGCTGTTGCGCGGATAGGGCATGCAGATGCTGGCGACGTTGGAGGTGTAGATCAGTCCGCCGGCGGTATAGGTGTGCTGCACCTCGAAGATCGATTCGGGCGTGTTCTTCATCCGGAACGGAATATCCGAAACCGGGTAGACCGAGAGGTCGTCGCCGTAGATCTGTTCCAGCACGGCGATGGCTTCGAGCGCCTTGTCGTAATCCTTGTTCCACATGGCGAGTTTGGCGATGAGCATGTGGCCCATGGCGGCTCCGGCGCGGTTGCCCGCGGCTTCGCTCGTGCGGATGAGGGGCAGTGCGCCCAGACACGATTCGAGGTCCTCGATCAGCGCGGTGCGCGTCGCCTCGGCCGACATGCGCGGCAGTTTGGCCACGCGGTCGAGCACTTCGTGGTCGGAGACGTCGTCCGTGTAGAAGGGCACGTCGCCGAAGAAGCTCGTCAGCAGGTAGTAGTAGAACGCGCGCAGCACCTTGGCTTCGGCCACGAGGCTGTTGCGGTCCTTTTCGTCGATCGGCGAATTCTCGATGCCCGTCACGGCCATGTTGCAGTACATGACGCCGCGGTAGCCGTAGGTCCACATGTCGGCGCCGAAGCGGGGCTGCGACGGCGAGATGTCGAGCTGCGCGTCCTGCGTTCCCGATGCGATATACATCAGGTCGGTGACGCCTTCGGTGGCGATCATCATTTTGTAGGTGTAGAGATTTTTCAGGGGTATATAACACGAGTTCACCGCCGACTGACACTGGGTCTTGGTCTTATAGAAGTCGCCGGGGGTCGAGAACCCTTCGGTGTCCTCCTGCAGTGAGCACGACGCCGTGAGCCACGCCGTGAGAATCAGCAAGATGTATTTTGTTTTCATAATGTTCTCGGATTACGGTTAATAACGCAGCTGGATGCTGAACACGATGGTGCGCGGCTTGGGGTATGCGCCCAGATCGACGCGCCGCAGCGCCGAATCGCTGCTGTCGGTCGAGACGTCGGGGTCGAAGCCGTTGTACTTTTTCCAGATGTGGAGGTTTTCGGCGCTCAGGTTCAGCGTGATGTCGCGGATGAACTTCGAACGCTTGCTCAGGTCGAACGTGTAACCCACCGTGATGTTTTTCAGGCGGATGTACGATGCGTCGTAGATCATCAGGTCGCTCGGCACGTGCGCGTCCACCGCACCGGCGCGCGGCAGGTTCGACTGCGGGTTGCGCACGGGATGCCACGCTTCGAGCATGTAGCGGTACTGGTTCGACATCGAACTGCCGGCCATGTAAAGCTCCGAGTAGTTGTAGATCTTGCCGCCGAGCGAATAGGTGAAGTAGATGCCGACGTTGAGCCTGCCGAAACGGAAGTTGTTCTGCAGACCGCCGTACAGGTCGGGATCGGCATTGCCCTGATAGACGAGGTCGTCGTTGTTGAGCGAGCCGTCGTTGTTGATGTCGTAGTAGCGGGGCATGCCCAGCGCGGCTTTGCGCGACGCTTCGTCGCTGTTGATCGCCAGCGCCGAAACGTAGGTGTTCGTCACGCTGTTGCGCTCGAACTCCTCGACGCTCTTCCACGTGCCGCCGTACTTGAATCCCCAAAGCGCGTTGAGCGGGTAGCCTTTGACGTAACCGTACATCATGTAGGGGTTGTTGCCGGGCGACGAGAGCGCCGTGACGAAATCCTCGCTGCCGATGTCGTCCACGTTCTGTTTGTTGTGGGCGATGGTGAGGTTGGTCGTCCACGAGAATTTGGGGCGGACGATATTGCGGCTCTCGATGCTCAGCTCGACGCCTTTGTTCGAGGTTTTGCCGATGTTGGCGTAACGGCTGGTGTAGCCCGTCGCCGAAGCGGTCTGCACCGTGAGCAGCAGGTCGCGCGTCTTGGAGATATAGCCTTCGGCCGTAATCATCAGGCGGTTGTTGAAGAACGCCAGATCGAGCGCCGCGTTGTAGAGGTCGGTCTTCTCCCACGTAAGGTTGGGACTGGCCAGACGGCTGCGGTAATAGGCGCCCGGCTGCATGCCGTCGAACAGATAGCCGCTCGTGGTGCTGGACATGGCCGCCAGCGAACGGTAGGCCGAGATGGCGTCGTTACCCGTGCGTCCGGCGCTCAGGCGGAGCGACAGTTCGTCGATCCAGCGTACGTCCTTCAGGAAATTCTCCTTGGCGGCGTTCCATTTGAGGGCCACCGAGGGGAAGAAGCCCCACTTGTTGTTGGCGGCGAAGTTCGACGAACCGTCGTAACGCCCCGTTACGGTGAGGTAGTAGCGCTGTTTGTAGTTGTAGTTGAAGCGGGCCAGCAGCGACATTTTCGTCCGCTTGGTCAGCCCTGTGGCGGCCGAATAGGTCTCCTTGTCGGTCACGGCGTTCATATTGTTCCACAGCACGTCGTCGTCCATGTAGCCCTGTCCGCTCAGCGTGAAGTTGTCGCTCTTGTAGCGGTAGGCGGTGAAACCGGCCAGCGCGTCGATGTTGTGGCCGCTTTTGGTTTCGAGCTTGTAGCTGAGGGTGTTTTCGCTCGAAAGGCTGAATTCGTGGAATTCGGCGCGGTAGGCCTGACCGCCTTCACCCTCGTTCTTGGCGGGAAGCGATCCCGGATAGTAGCGGTAGGTGTGGCGCTGGAACGAATAGTAGGAGTTCTGGCTGCGCAGTTTCAGGCCCTTGGCCAGCGCCACTTCGAGATAGGCCGTGTGGTTGAGCGAGGTCCGCTCGATGGAGTAGGTGTTCTGGTCGATCGTCGCGCGCGGCGTATTGATTCGCTGGCCGTTGCCCCACAGCGGGTTGTAGTTCTCCTGCGGGTCGATGTGCGGCGAGAGGTACATGGCCGCGCGGTAGTAGGCCGTGCCGCCGATCTCGGCGAGGTTCTGGGCGTTGTCGCGCCATGTGTAGCTGCCGCGGTAGCCGACCTTCAGCCATTTGAACAGCTGGTGGTCGAGATTCAGACGCCCCGTGATGCGCTGCAGACCGCTGTTGTCGATGATACCCTGCGAATCGTTGTAACCCAGCGAGGCGTAGTAGCTGCTCTTTTTCGAGCGGCCCGAAATCGAGAGCGAATAGTTCTGGTAGGGCGCCGTGCGGGTGATTTCGTCGATCCAGTCGGTGCCTTTGCCCAGCGAGAAGGGGTCTTTGAAGGGATATTTCGACTGGGGCGTGCCCTCGCCGATGTCCTCGTAGCCGCTCTGGGTGCTGAAGTAGGCGAAGTCGTTGCGGTAGAGTGCGAATTCCGTGGCGTTCATCACGTCGAGCTTGCGGGGCAGCTGCGAGAATCCGATGTCGGCCTTGAGCGTGATCGAAGGTTTGGTGTTGGTCTGGTTACCCCCCCCCTTGGTGGTCACGATGATTACGCCGTTGGAGCCGCGTGATCCGTAGATCGCCGTCGAGGAGGCGTCCTTGAGGATCGTGACCGATTCGATGTCGGCCATGTTCAGGTCGTTGAGGTCGCTGACGGCGTCCATCACGCCGTCCACCACGATCAGCGGCTCGTTCGAGGCTGAAATCGAGCGTGTACCGCGGATGCGGATCGAAGTCGTGGCGCCCGGTTCGCCCGTGGTGGACATGATGTCGGCGCCGGCGACGCGGCCCTGCAGCGCTTGGTCGACGGACAGCACCGGGAGGTCTTTTACGTCGGAGATTTTGATGTTGGCCACCGAACCCGTGGCGTCGCCCTTCTTCACCGTTCCGTAGCCGATGACGACCACTTCGTCCACGGCCATCGCCTTCGAAGGCTGGAGCGTGACGTCGAGCGTGGTCTGCCCGCCGACCGAGACGGCCTGCTTTTCATAGCCGAGATACTGGAATTCGAGGATCTCGCCGTTGCGGACCTGCAGCGTATAGGCGCCCGTCGCCGAGGTGGTCGTGCCGCGCTGCGTGCCGACGACGATCACCGTGGCGCCCGTCACCGGCGCGCCGTTTTCGTCGGTCACGGTGCCCGTCAGTTTGTGCATCGGCATCGAACTCTGGTCGCTGCGGCGGGCCGTCAGGATCACCTTGTTGTTGGAAACCTGCACGTTGACTTCGGGCAGGCATTCGCGGACGATGGATTCGATGGGACGTTCCTTGGCGTGCACGGTCACGACGCGCTTGAGGTCGATGTCGGCATTGTTGTAGGCGAAGGTATAGACGCCCTGTTTCTCGATGCGGGTGAATAATTCGTTGATTGTGATTGCCTTTGCGTTGATGCTCACGGGCGGGTTCTGGGCCCGGACGCCGGCTGCGGCCAGCAGCGTGAATAACAGCGTCAGCAAAAAGAATCTTCCGGGCGGAAGTGGAATAATCCCTTTTCCGCCGGATTTTCCGGATTTTTTCATAATTTTGTAACGATTTAAGGTTCTGTCATTTCGTAATTCGGTTACATTACGAAGCACGTCGGGGTTTTAAGTCGGAGCGGATGTTGCAGCATCCGCTTTTTTTCGTGGATCACGGAGGAGGAATTCCCATAGGCTTTTCGGTTTTTTCAGGTTATCTTGATCTGGTGGTTCGTGCGGTGTGGAACGAGGCCGACTCGCCGTCGAGCGTGTATTGCAGTCCCGTGATGAGCGAGATGACCTGCAGGGTCTCTTCGAGCGATTCGTGGCGTACGTGGAACGACAGACGGATGGTGCGGTCCACCGAGGCGTCGGTGTCGATCGGAACGTTGAACCAGCGTTCGAGGTTGGTGATGATGTCTTCGAGCGTCATGTCGAAGAAGGTCAGGTTGGGCTGTATCCAGCTGTTGTAGTTCGAGGCGTTCACCTGTTCGATGATCATGCTTCCGGTGGTCTCGTTGAAGACCAGCCGTTCGTCGGGCCGGAGCCGGACGGACTGCTGCGAACGCGACGTGCGGACGCAGATCGAGCCGCTGTTGAGCGTGGTCTCGGCGATGCCGCTGGCGCGTTCGTAACGGGCGTCGAACGTGGTGCCGAGCACTTCGATCTCCATGCGGTTCATGTCGACGACGAAGGGATGCGACGTGTTGCGCGCCACTTCGAAATAGGCTTCGCCTTCGAGCGTCACGCGGCGCTCCCTGCGGTCGAATGTTTCGGGATAGGTCAGGCGGCTCGATGCGTTGAGCCATACCTTCGTGCCGTCGGGCAGCTGGAATTCGCCTTTGCTCCCGCGCGCCGTCAGCAGGCGGATTTCGGTCGGAACGGCCGACGCCGAGCGTACGTAGTAATATTCGCCGACGGCAAACAGCAGCACGGCGGCTGCGGCCGCGGCGTAGCGTATGCGGCGGAAAATGCGGCTGCGCCGCTGCTGCGCTTCACGCATGCGGATGGTGTGACGGAGCCGCTGCAGCTCTTCGCTGCGGTCGGCCGCCGCAGGGCTTTCCACAACAGCCATTCCTTCACGCTTAATTGTAATTTCTCCATTAGCTTGAGTTT
>OMGX01001410.1_pt1 | contig 10603 bp, 13 predicted proteins | sample 1674381 | NCBI WGS metagenome assembly OMGX01 (sample SAMN05578582, study PRJEB25193) | human gut metagenome | biome: Human Microbiome; feature: human-associated habitat; material: feces | host: Homo sapiens | place: USA:Birmingham | reverse complement strand
TACACCGACGCGAATGTAGGTATTTATCAATGAAGGGAGAAAAGGATTATGAAGAAAAAAGCAGCAGTCGTTTTATTTACAGGAGCATTACTTGTGGCATTTAGTACAACAGGAGTCCTGGCAGGCGGTCATGGACATGGCAGAAATCATATGGGAAGAAACTGCAGTTCAGAAAGAAACGTCTGCATTTATGAGGAACAGGACAGAGTATGTATCTGCGGACAGGACAATGAAAGCAGAGAAGGAAGCTGTGGAGAATGCCCTGGATTTGAAGACGAGGATCATGATGGCATTTGTGATCATTATAAGGAAGAAGGATGCCGTCTGACAGGAGGGCAGGGATGCCACAGGAGAAACAGAAGATAGGAAAGAATAATTATCGGAGAATGCACAGTGCAGGAGGATCCTTCCCAAAATGCAGCACTGTGTGGAACAACACAGAAATTCATACTGTTATTATGCACATTCGGAGGAGGTAAAGGAGGCACATTCCTTTGGACTTTCTTATGGGAAATACAGAGCTTATCTGGAATTAAAGGAAATTGCCCCGGAGATTCTGCCGGAGGACGTCCAGGAAATGACTATGAAAGAAATACGTGAATGGGAAGCTGAACTGAGAAATATGAAAGGAGATACGGAAACAGAAGAGAATAACAGAAAAAATAAAAGTCCTGCTCATAGGAAACATAACAATGGGAAGCATATGGGAGGAAATCGGCACAGGAATCATTCTGAATAAGAAAGATATGCCAGAGAAAATATTTTCTTTACAGAGCAAGCTCTTTCCTGTACTATAATCGTATGGATTTTGTAATGAAAGGAGATATTCTGTATGATTAAAATGAATAAAAAAATATCCATATGGGTTATGGCTGGTGTGCTTGCTCTGGGAGGGATTTCTGTAACAGGAGGCGCTGTATCGGCAGAGACTGCAAAAGAGAAAACAGAAGAAAAGGAATCTGAAAAAAAGATACGTCCTTCTGATCTGGTTCTGCCTGCCCTGGAAAGTTATTCTTATGCAGATATGGGACTTTCTTTTGAACTTCCGCAGCTTCTTCTGGAAAAAATGGAGAAAGAAGAAATTGCCATGCTTCCGGGTGCGGAGGTTACTTCAGATGGGAACAGCCTGAAATATGGATTTGTAAGCTGGAGCACGATGACTAAAGAGCAACGGGAAGCAGAGATCAGTGCAGATACTGAAAAATATGGGGAATGGGTAGAAAGTCTGGGCGTAATAGGATGTCTTGGCGTTTATCAGAAAGAACTGGAAAAAGATCTGGATAAGATTACCGGCTGCACGGAACACGAAAAGATAGGTACAAGTGAAGACGAAGCATACAGCTACTATCTGAGCACAAAGAAGGATGCAGATGCAGAACTGGTCGAAGCCATTAAAGAGATTACATATGAGATCACGCCTATGGTTTCTTATAATAACAGTGAAGGAATGAAGGCCGGTGATTCTATTGGAAGCTTTTCCACAGAAGATATCAATGGAAAGGAATATACAGAAAAGCTGTTTCAGGAGGCAGACCTTACTATGGTCAATATTTTTGCCACCTGGTGCGGTCCTTGTGTAAATGAGATTCCATATCTTGCAGAGCTGGATAAAAAAATGGAAGAGAAAGGCGTTCAGATCGTTGGTATTGTGATGGATGCGGGAAACAGCAGCGAAAAGGATGAGGAGGGAATCAAAAAATCTCAGACTCTTCAAAAAAAGGCAAAAGCAGAATACCCGTTCCTGCTGCCGGATTCAGGGTATATGAATGGAAGACTTTCCTCGATTCAGGCTTATCCGGAGACTTTCTTTGTAGATAAAAATGGAAATATTACAGGTGAAACTTACAGCGGAGCCCGCAGCCTGGAGGAATGGGAAGAGGTCATTCATACAGAATTAGAAAACCTGGAATCCGCACAGGAGGAAAAATGAAAGAAAAAAGCAAAAAAAACAGAGTCCTGCCAGAGATCTCTGACAGGACTGCCATGAAGATCGGAATCAGTATCACTATCCTGGGGCTGATTTGTATGGCTTTTGGGATCTGGCGAGGGGAAATGGCAGTTGTTTTTGAAAAAGCAGTAAATATTTGTATGGAGTGTATTGGCATTGGATAAGAAAAAACGTACAAATGAATGGGGACGCCACAGAGTTCAGATTCTCTGGGCGTTTCTTTCCAACAGTTATCTGGCAGGCTTTGCAAAAGGAAGGATCTACCAGGGAAAACTGAAAAATCTTTGTGTTCCGGGGCTGAACTGCTATTCATGTCCCGGAGCTCTGGGTTCCTGTCCGGTAGGAGCCATGCAGGCGGTTGTGGGAAGCTGGAATTTTAAACTGGCTTTTTATGTGGCAGGATTTCTGATGTTTATAGGTGCTCTTACAGGACGGTTTGTCTGCGGCTGGCTTTGTCCTTTTGGCCTGATTCAGGATCTTTTGCATAAGATTCCGTTTCCCAAAAAGATCAGTACATTTTGGGGAGATAAGCTTCTGCGTAAACTGAAATATGTGATCCTTCTTGTGTTTGTTATCCTGATGCCCATGTTTGTCGTTGATCTTCTGGGGCAGGGGGCACCTTATTTTTGTAAACTGATCTGCCCTGCAGGGACATTGGAAGGAGGACTTCCTCTGGTACTTCTTAATAAGGGAATGCGGGGAGCAATCGGCTGGCTTTATGCATGGAAGAATGTACTTCTTGTGGCAATCCTGTTTCTTTCAGTGATTATTTACCGTCCTTTTTGTAAGTATATCTGTCCTCTTGGAGCTGTTTATTCACTGTTCCAGCCGGTTTCTGTATTTCGGTATCGAGTGGATCAGGAGTTGTGTACCCATTGCGGAGCCTGTGCAAAAACATGTAAAATGCAGGTGGATCCGGTAAAATCTCCAAATCATCCGGAATGTATCCGCTGTGGTCAGTGCAAAAAGGTATGCCCAACAGGAGCATTGGATTATAATGTTGGAAAATTCAGAAAAAAGAAGAAAAAGACTTGACAAATAAAAAATACAGGCATATAATTTGTACATAAGTAATATAATAATCGTATAATAATATGCCGCGGGGTGGAGCAGTTCGGAAGCTCGTCGGGCTCATAACCCGAAGGTCGCAGGTTCAAATCCTGTCCCCGCTACTTTCAAAAGTGTCTGATTTCAGGCACTTTTGTTTTTTATTTATTAGGAAATCAGTGCATTTTGGACTAGCTTTCTTGAATAAATAAGAACTGCTCCGTTTTGTTATAATCAGGTTTTACAAAATTACAGATAACTGTGCTATAATTTATGTCAGCGGAAATGCCAGATGGAAGGATAAAACTGGTTGCAGGAATTCTTTCAGAACATTATAATAAAGAAAAGAAAAGGGAGTGTGATCATGGGAAGACAAAACACAGGCAGATCAAAGAAAAAAAAGAAAAAGGGAGATTTTCTCCTGACATTGGCTCTGATCGTAGCCATTGCTGTATTTTGCTTTGCAGCATACAATCTGTTCCATATTTATTCAGAATATAAAAAAGGTACAGACGAGTACAATGAAATTGAACAGATGGCTGTAACCGAGAGAGAACCGGAGCTGGTAGATATGGAGCAGGCTGATTCAGGGCCGGTTCCGCCGATTAATGTAGATTTTGATACCTTAAGGAGCATCAATACGGACGTGATAGGATGGATCTATATGGAAGCATTGGACAATATCAACTATCCGGTAGTCCAGGCAGAAGATAATGAAACTTATCTTCATATGACTTATGAAAAGAATTACAATTTTGCAGGAACAATTTTTGTGGATTATGAAAACAGCAGCGATTTCAGTGACTGCAATACGATAATCTATGGCCATAATATGAAAAACGGATCTATGTTTGCAAACTTGAAAAAGTTCACACAGGATGAAGAATTATATAAGAAGAGCAAATACTTCTGGATCCTTACACCGGACATGAATTACCGGTATGAGATTGTTTCAGCGTACGTAACCGGTGTAAACAGTGACACTTATACCCTGTTTAAGGGACCGGGAGATGAATTTCAGCAGTATCTGAATAATATCAAAGGTTATTCTGAAATCCAGACGGAGGCTGGTGAAATGACCATTAAGGATAAGATTGTGACTCTTTCTACCTGTACAGGAAATGATGCCACCAGATTTGTGGTACAGGGCAAACAGGTAGATGCAGTACCGGTGAAATAATCGGAAGAAATAAGGAGGATGACACATGGAGGATAAGATCATCAAATTGCAGGAGATTATTGATAAACATGACAATATCGTGTTTTTTGGCGGCGCAGGTGTGTCTACAGAAAGCGGCATACCGGATTTCCGGTCTCAGGATGGACTTTATCATCAGAAATATGATTATCCTCCGGAAACGATTCTGAGTCATACATTTTTTATGAGGCGTCCTGAGGAGTTCTATAAATTTTACAGGGATAAAATGCTCTGCGATACAGCAAAACCTAACGCTGCACACCTGAAACTGGCAGAGCTGGAGAAATGTGGAAAACTGAAGGCAGTGATCACTCAGAATATTGATAATCTTCATCAGATGGCAGGAAGCAAAAAGGTACTGGAGCTTCATGGAAGCGTATATCGTAATTACTGTATGAAATGCGGGAAATTTTATGATTTTTCTTACATAAAAAACAGTACCGGAGTGCCGCGCTGTGAATGTGGCGGTATAGTGAAGCCGGATGTGGTTTTATATGAGGAAGGCCTGGATAATCAGACTCTGACGGATTCTGTTCGTGCTATTTCACAGGCACAGGTACTGATCATTGGAGGGACGTCCCTTGCAGTTTATCCGGCTGCCAGTCTGATTGATTATTTTAGAGGTGACTGTCTGATCGTGATCAATAAGGCGCCTACTCCGAGAGACCGCAATGCGGATCTTTTGATCAAGGATCCCATCGGGCAGATTTTTTCGCAGATCAGGATTAAAGGAGAATAAAAAGATGGACTACATCTATGAACTTGGAGATATTGTTACTCTGAAAAAGGGGCATCCATGTGGAAGCAGGGACTGGGAGATTCTTCGTGTGGGAGCTGATTTCCGGCTGAAGTGCATGGGATGCGGGCATCAGATCATGGTGCCTCGTAAAATGGTGGAAAAAAACACACGGGGACTTAAGAAAAAAGAGCAGCAGAACTGAAGCAGTTTCTGTGGTGAAAGGAGAAAGTGCATATGCTGGAAAGAATAAACAAAATATTAAAGGGACAGATCGTGACTTCAGTGCTTTATACCGTACTTGGTCTGTGCTTTGTCCTTATGCCTGTGGATACAGTAAATATCCTTTGCAAATTTGTATTTGGAGTAGTGCTGATCCTTGCAGGTGTTTATCATATTCTGATCTATGTACTGGAAAGGATGAACGCTACCCTTCTGGACCTGCTGTCCGGCGGTATGATCCTTGTGATCGGAATCTTTCTGTTTTTTAATCCGCAGATCGTAGTAAAACTTCTTCCGGTTCTTCTGGGAACTTTTGTGCTGGTGGATTCCATATGGGTTCTGAAAGGGAGTCTGAAGCTGAAAAAAATAGGAAGAGGCGAATGGAAGGTTCTTATGATCGGCAGTCTGGTCTTTATTGGACTGGGTATTGCCATGATCGTGGATCCTTTTGACATGGTGAAATATACCATGATATTTGCAGGCTGTGTCATGCTTGCAAATGGTGTGACAGATATTGTTTTTCTGGTGCTGATGCGCCGGGGAGTCAAAAAAGCAGAAACCGCATTGGAAGAGGCTGTGGAAGCCGCGGAAACAGTGGATGCTGAGTTTTCTCAGGTGCAGGACGAGGCGGCGCCTGAACAGCAGGAGCCGGAGTATGCACCATGGAGTTCTCGGACAGGTTCAGAGAATACCGAGGAGGAACATACAGTTGAATAATAAAATCCTGGTGATCGAGGATGACAGGGCAATTTCAGAACTGCTTTGTATGAACCTGAATGCAGCAGGATATGAAATATTGAATATAGAAAAAACAACATGAAAAACAAACATATTTCTTGATTTTTTATCATGGCGGATATTCCTCTCTGATTCTATAATAAAGATAAGTTAAAGAGAACGTGCAACATCAATTTATTTAGCTGTAATTTATAGAAAAGGAGAGGATTTTACTATGAAAATGAAAAAACTCACAGCAATGAGCATGGCTGCATTAATGGCAGCATCTATGATCCCGGCAGTTCCGGTTATGGCAGAGGGAGAAGGAAAAGTTTATTATCTGAACTTTAAACCAGAGGCAGATGAAGCATGGCAGAATCTGGCAAAAGCATATACAGAAGAAACAGGAACAGAGGTGACTGTTGTTACAGCAGCTTCCGGTCAGTATGAGACGACACTTCAGTCTGAGATGGCTAAAAGCGATGCTCCGACACTTTTCCAGGTAAATGGTCCGGTAGGTCTGAAAAACTGGAAGGATTACTGCTATGATCTGAAAGATTCTGAGATCTTCTCACAGCTTACATCAGATACTTATGCATTAAAGGATGGAGATACCGTTCCTGGAATCGCATATGTAATCGAATCCTATGGTCTGATCACAAACAAGACTCTTCTTGAAAAAGCAGGCTATACCCTGGATGATATCAAGAGCTACGATCAGTTAAAGGCTGTTGCAGATGATATCCAGAGCAAGAAGGATGAGCTGGGAATCAAGGGCGCATTTACTTCCGCAGGTATGGACGCTTCCTCTGACTGGAGATTTAAGACACATCTTGCAAATCTTCCAATCTACTATGAGTATAAAGAAGAGGGAATCGATGATACTGCAGAGATCAAGGGAACTTACCTTGACAATTATAAGAATCTGTTTGATCTGTACATTACAGATTCCACCTGTGATCCGGCAGAGCTTTCTGCTAAGACTGCAGACGACTCTAGAAATGAATTTGTAAACAGCGAAGCAGTATTTTATCAGAACGGTTCCTGGGAATATGCAGAGCTTGCTAAGACATTCGGCGATGACGAACTGGCAATGATCCCGATCTACTTTGGTGTAGATGATGAGAACCAGGGGCTTGCAACAGGCACAGAGAATTACTGGTGTGTAAACAAAAACGCATCTGAAGAAGATATTCAGGCAACACTGGATTTCATGAACTGGTGTGTAACTTCTGAGGCAGGAACAAAATCCATGGCCGAGGATATGGGCTTTACCATTCCTTTCAAAACAGCAGTTGCTCCTACCAACGTATTTGTAAAACAGGATGCAGAGTATACAGAAGCAGGTCTGACTCCTGTATCATGGAACTTCACAACCATGCCGTCTGAAGAGTGGAAAAACGGTGTTGGAACAGCTCTTACTGCTTATGCGGCAGAGACAGGTTCCTGGGATGACGTTGTAAGTGCATTTGTAGACAACTGGGCAATGGAAAAAGCTCTTACAGAGTAAGAACAGAGTTCCTGAAGTAAAAAAGTGACTGGAAAGGGGGCGGTGCAATCAGCTCCCGGTGGACAATCCCCCGGATGATTTGCATCAGCCCCCATACTTTTTGAAGCAGGGGAAAGAGGAGTAAAAACATGGTAGGAAAAACAATCAAAAAATGGTGGCCGGTATTTGTACTGCCTACTCTGGCTGCATTTATCATCGGTTTTCTCTGGCCGTTTATCTGGGGCATTTACCTGTCCTTCTGCAAATTTACAACTGTACAGGATGTAACCTTTGTAGGATTTTCAAACTATGCTAAGCTGATGCTGGACAAAACCTTCAGTCACTCTTTCTGGCTGACAGTGGTCTTTGCGTTTGTATCCAGTATTTTGATCAATGTACTGGCTTTTACTATTGCGCTGGCGCTTACAAAAGGTTTCAGAGGAACAAATGTGTTCCGTACAGTATTTTTTATGCCGAACCTGATCGGAGGGATTGTTCTTGGATATATCTGGCAGACCCTTTTGAATGGACTTCTTTCTAAATGGGGGCAGCCGCTTCTTGCGCTTTCTGCCAAAAACGGCTTTATCGGAATGCTGATTCTTCTGATGTGGCAGCAGATAGGCTATATGATGATCATCTATGTAGCAGGTCTGAACAATGTATCGCCGGATCTGATCGAGGCGGCTCAGATCGACGGGGCAACCTCAAGACAGATTCTGTTTAAGATTAAGATTCCGATGATCATGCCGTCTGTAACGATCTGTACTTTCCTGACGCTGACAAACGGATTTAAGATGTTCGACCAGAACCTGTCCCTTACAGGAGGAGCTCCGGGCAAACAGTCACAGCTTCTTGCTCTGAACATTTACGATACGTTTTATGCCAGAAGCGGACCTATGTGGAAGGGCATCGGACAGGCAAAGGCCGTTGTATTCTTTATTCTTGTAGTTGCGATCGCTTTGATCCAGCTTAAGGCAACATCATCCAAGGAGGTACAGCAGTAATGGAAAATAAGAAAAAAAATCCTCTGGCAACTATCATACTGTCAGTTATTTCCATCCTCTGGATGTATCCGATTGTACTGATTCTTTTTAACTCTCTGAAAAAGGAATCTGCCATTACCACTTCAGGGGTATTCAGTCTTCCTACAGGAGAAACCTGGAATGGATTAAAGAATTTTGTGGCCAGTGTAACACAGATGGATTTTCTGAAATCCTTTTGGTACAGCCTTGTGATTTCTGTGATGTCAGTGGTACTGATTCTTCTGTGCTGTTCCATGTGTGCATGGTATATCGTGCGTGTAAACGGTAAGCTGTCCAAAGCGTTTTATTATCTTTGCGTATTCAGTATGGTAGTGCCTTTCCAGATGGTGATGTTTACTCTGGCAAAAACAGCAGATACATTGAAACTGAATAATCCTTATAATATCTGTATTATCTATCTTGGTTTTGGCGCCGGACTTGCAGTATTTATGTTTACAGGTTTTGTGAAAGGAATCCCTCTGGAGATCGAGGAGGCAGCTCTGATCGACGGATGCAGTCCTCTGCAGGTATATTTCCAGATTTTGATTCCGATCCTGAAACCTACAATTATCTCTACGGCGATCCTGGAACTGATGTGGGTATGGAACGATTACCTCCTTCCAACGCTTGTACTGGATATCAAGAAATATCGTACCATTCCCATGGCAGTCCAGTATTTCCGAGGCAGCTTCGGACATGTGCAGATGGGGCCTATGATGGCAAGTATTATGATTGATATTATTCCGATCATTATCGTTTATCTGGTATGCCAGAAGCATATTATTGAGGGTGTGGTAGCCGGAGCGGTAAAAGGCTGATGAAATAAAAAGGTCAGAATCCCTGAAGAGCAAATGCTTTTCGGGGATTTTGTCGTTGGTCAAAAGGTATATGAATGATCTGAAAGTTTGTATGGTGTGTCCTTGTGAGCAAAAGAGGGAAATGGTAAAATAAAAACAGTATAATTGAAAACTATATTTGCATGGAGAAGGAAATGGTGAAATAAATGATTCGATTACTGATCGTAGATGATGAGAGGCTGGAAAGAGAAGGGGTAAAATATCTTCTTTCTCAGGAAAATAAAGAATGGAGAATTTATGAAGCAGCGAATGGCAAGGATGCACTTCAGATCTTGAGAGAAGAAAAAATAGATCTTCTTCTTACAGATATTAAAATGCCCCATATGGATGGACTGGAACTTACATCAAAAGCAAAAGAACTGTATCCGGAACTTCCGGTAGTGATATTCAGCGGATACAGTGATTTTGCCTTTGCCCAGGAAGCCATGCGGTATGGAGTTACAGAATATGTACTGAAGCCGGTGGATCCGGAAGAGTTTCACAAGATCATCCAGAAAACAGAGAGTATGATTTCTGAAAGAAAAGAAAAGCAGAAACAGGAACAGCAGGAACAGGATTTTCTTCAGCAGTATTTCCTCGAAAATTATCTTTATTCCGGAAATAAGGATATTCTGGAAAAAGCCGGAAATATGATAGATATTACACATTGGGAGGAGTGGCGGTGTGCCATCATGATAGAAGCTGATGTGTCCTTTTTTGACAGGGTTGAGAATGATTTTCAGGAACTGCTGCAAAAGGAAGTTCGGAGAGCTTTTTATTATTCAAATTTAAATTCCAGACAGTCCATCTTATTCTTTAAGGATATATATTGTGATTATCAGCTTGTAGCAAATCATATTTATACCTTTTTAAAAAGAAATTACAGAGACCGTTTTTATCTTGCCGTCAGCAGAATGTTTGAAGGTGTTTGCTGTCTGCCGGAGATTATGAGCCAGCTGGAACAACAGATGGAAGAAAAATTTTATCATCCGGAAAAACATATTTTTGCCAATGAAGAGGAGCATCTGAAAATGGCCATGGGAGAGGTTCAGGATTCTCATCTGATGCAGATGATCTCAGAGGATATCAGCAGAAAAGATACAGAGCTGCTTAGAAAACATTTTCGGACATTGAAGGAAAAATATACAGATAATACGAAATATTCAGCAATGTATATTAAATTTGTTTTTTCCAATTTGATTCAGGAACTTTTTCAGGAGGATCGGTTTTCCGGAGAAAGGCGGTTGGAAAAGGAAATTGACAGGCTTTATAATTGTAGAAATATAATAGAAATTCTTAAGGTTACTGAGGAAAATATCTGTGAGTATGAGAAATTTCTGGAAAGATCCATGAGTGAATCCAGAATCGAAGTAGCCGTATATTTTTCC
>OMGX01001405.1_pt1 | contig 10632 bp, 11 predicted proteins | sample 1674381 | NCBI WGS metagenome assembly OMGX01 (sample SAMN05578582, study PRJEB25193) | human gut metagenome | biome: Human Microbiome; feature: human-associated habitat; material: feces | host: Homo sapiens | place: USA:Birmingham | reverse complement strand
ACGACGCTCTTCCGATCTGTTCCTGAGCGGCCGTTTCCTTATTGGAGGCGCAGGAAGCGGCGCAGACCAGCCCGGCAATCAGACAGGAGCGGATCAGGAGTCTTTTCATGGCGCGGATTCTTACAGCTTCATCCGCGCTTGGCAAGTGAATTGCCGGGATTGCCTATGATTAAAATGATCCTAAAAGTGGAAGGATGAGTTAACTATCGAATAAAGTCTGAAAGCATTTTTGAAGAATAATGGATGACAAAAAAAAGATGTATTCACTTTGTCGCTCTTGGGGAGGTGGAATTTTCTTCAACTTGCTGTTTCAATAATTCCCGGCAAACCACATACTCAATAAAATAACTATCGCAGGAATTTCCAATATCAAAAAAGTGATGGCCAATAATGTCCGTTAGCTGATTGTCATCTTTATTTTGTTGGATTTCAAATAAAACGGTTTTTAGTTTTTGAATTGATGGGAATGTTTCCGCATAGAATTTCTCTTCCAGATACTTGGTTTCATGTAAATCGGGAAGCGGTGTATACAGCATAAGATTTTTTAAATCAAGGAGCATTTGGCGCGCCGATGATGATATTTGTTTGATCTGGTCTTCAGTGAAATGGCGGTTGTTGCTTAATAAAGCAACGATATTTCTTAATTCCAAAGTAAGGGAGGAAAGGGTTTCTTCTTGGATTCGTAAAGAAGCCGGATTGTTGAGAAAAGAGGGAGCCCATTGAGTGGAAGGCAATATTTCCGGGAGGAGGCCCTGCCCAAATGCCACAGTATCATAAGCTCTAGACTTTTCTTTATAACTTAGACGCGAGGCCAGCTTGTCCTTGAGAAGTTTGGAGATTTTTTCAGAGCCGAGAATCTTGTTTTTAAGGGACTGGACATGCTTGTTTTTATAATTGAATATGAGAAATAAATCCTTATTTCCGACGATGTCCGGCATTTCCAGAAGATTTGGAAAAAGAACTAATTCTATTTTACTCTCTGGCAGATCCGCGTTTTCATGAAATAAATCAATGGTCTCATGCAGGAAATTTATATAATCTTTTCCGGAGAGACGGTTCAGAAGATCAAAAATAACTTTTCTCTGGGAAAAAGTTAATGGAGCGCTTCCCTGGATAAGATTAGTTATTTCTGATTCGACATCATGACCATTTTTTCTCATGGCTTCAGAGGATGGAATGGCAGAAAAATGAGAAGAGGGAATTGTTGTAGGCAGGGCGCCATAGGAGTGAAATAAAATGTTGGATAATATAAAAACGATGAGTGATTTTTTCATATGTCATTCTATTGAAATTTTCTCATGTCTAAAGGAGAATTCAACCCGGAATTGAATTGGTCCCTCTTGGCCGGGATTCCTTTTTAGGTTCTGTATGGCGAACTGTATTAATCCATGTACCATCATCATGATATTCATGTGAGTTTGGATGGTATTTCACCGTGCCTATGGCTGATTACCCATTTGCCGGCGATGGGAGAATAGGCGTTTTATAGAATAAAAACAGTGCGATCTTCCCCGCTTATTGAGTGGCAGGGTTAACCAATAATCCTGAAATGTCAATGTATTTTGAGCGGAATGAGACTGGTTCAGATACGTTCGCTCGTTTTTGTCCGTGGATGACGGAAATGGGGAATACTGTGCGCCTGCCTGCGCTTCCGGCGCATATGGCGGAATATTCGGAAGAAAATGAATCCCACGGTGAAAAGAAGCAGCGTGACGCTCCACCAGTTCCAGCCCACGGGGGCGTCCGGCAGGCCTATGCGCCCGATCATCGGGAGTTTGAGGGCGGGGCGGAGCAGGTCAAACCCCGCATTCAGGCCCAGCAGGCTGATTTCCGCTCCTTCCGCCAGTCCCAGGCTGAACCCGGCGAGACCCCATAAATTGATGCGGATGCCTGTACCGCTCTCCGTTCGTCCGGCAATGCCACCGGGCAGGTAATCCTTCCCCACCGCATGAGGCGGAAGCTCCACGGTCAATTCCGGCACTTCCCTCATCAGCGTGGCAGTGAATGTATTGCTGTTGGGTCCGGGAATAATCCAGTAGGTATCGGCATGGGGGTAATCCTGTGCCGTGCGGCTGATGACGGGGATGGCCTTTTCCGCTGCTGTTCCACGCAGTTCCTGAATCAACTCCGGCTCCGCGCCGAACCATTTACGGTCCGGAATATCCCGGGAGATGGAAACGCTGGTTCCCCGGGAGGGAAGCTGGTAACCCATAACCTGGTACACGGTGTAAAAACCGGCGTTCTTCTCCTTCACGGCTATCCAGGTATGCACGGCAAAATACTTGCGCCAGCCGAAAGCGCGCGCGGCATAGACCTGGACGACGGCTTCCGGTTCTTCCGAGGGCAGCGGGGCCAGTCCGCTACTGCTGCGGTCTGCGGTTTTCCAGTTTTCCGCCGGGTGGAAGTAAATCAGAGCTCCGCACAGGAGCAGGAACGCCATGAACAACCAGAAAATGAGCCGCCATTTATTCCAGGAAGGATGCCTGCGGTTATAAGGGTTGGAATGGCGCATGGCGAATGTATATACCTTGAACGGCAAATGATGGCAATGGCGGAATCTTGAAGTTTGACTTTCATGCAGCGGAACCTATGGTTATTATAATATGATCAAGTTTGCCATTTCCGTTCTTTGTGCCGCCGCCATGATGGGCATGCTCCATCCCGCTTCCGCGCTGGCGCAGCAGGCGCCCCTGCCCGCCGCGAATGAATCGGGCAGTCCCGCCTTTGACACACTGCGCAATGAAGCGATCGCCAAGAAGGTTCCCCTCGTCATCTATCTGACGGGGTCTTCCTGGTGCTCGTACTGCAACATCTTTACGAACAAGCATATCAAGGAGCGCATTTTTAATAGGGAATCCGGCGAAAAATTCATCTTCTGGCTGGTGGATACCAGGCAGGCCCCGGGCAGGTCTCCCGGTTCCTTTACCTTTCAGTTCATTCCGGAGGAAGCTGCCAAGGTGGTGGGATGCGCAGGTTCCAAGGCTCCGTATGTTGTCTTTGGCCCTCCTGCCGTGATCATTCTGGACCCCGTTTCCGGAAAAGTGATTAAAAGGATGGCAGGCCAGGGGGATATGGACAAGGAAGGCAAATCCCTGCCTGCGGTCATCAAGGAATGCTGGAAGAATTTCCAGGAGGAAGAGGAAAAGAATTCCTGAGGCTTCAGCCCTTTCGAAGAAAGGCCGGGAGACGGCATTCCTTTTCTGTGCCTGCACGGTTTTGTTAAAAACGGTAAATGAAACGCAGCCATGGCTGCGGCGTGCCGGAATAATAAGGATACCACCGGTGCCCGGGATGGTGCATGGTAGAACCCCATTCATCCTGACGGCGCGCCTGCGGCGCATAGGCAAGTTGCCGCCATTCCCCGTAGGCGAAGGAAGAAGGCTTTGTTTCTGAAGCCGGAGGCGCCAGAAATGCCTGGAGGGCGTTGAAGGAACAGCAGTAATAGGGGATATTGAACCGGGGCGCCAGCCCAAGCGCCAGCAGGAGCCATATCCACATCCGGAGGTTGGGATGCCGCACCCAGGCGGAGGCCAGAAAGGCGAGCAGGCAGGCCAGCGCCGGAACGCTCCCCTTGCAGAGCAGGTCGTTGACGTCTCCGTTGACGTACAGGAAAGGGAGAAGCAGTCCGGTTGCCAGCGTGCAGAGGAAGAGAGGATTCCGCCGGAAGTCGTGCCAGCAGAACAGGGCATATACAAGGAAGGAAGTGCCGATGAGCAGGAGATCTCCCCAGCTTGTGTAGAAAGGCCGCAGGCCCATCCGGGAGGCCGGGGCGTTCACATGGACGTAGTAGAGCAGGAAGCAGATTCCCGGAATGACGGCGGCCAAGACGGCAGGAACGGTCAAGACTGCCGGACCGCTGCGTTCGGCCTTCCATTGCCTGATTCCCTGGCAGACTGTGATCGGCAGGCCGCCCACGGCTGCCAGAGGCGAATAGAAGGCAATGCAGGAGAACAGCGGCAGCAGCCAGCCGGACGGCATCCGGCCTGACGCAAGCCAGACGAAGAAGAGAACGACGGGGATGGATGCATTGGCGCTGCACATGATTTGTTCCGCAATGCCGAAATAATGGAGCCGAAACAGATCCAGGGAGAACCAGCATTGCAGGTTCAGCAGGGAGCCGAACAGGATCAGCAGAAGGGCGAAGGCGGTGGAGCGGCGTCCGGAAAAGACGCAAATCCAGCACCAGGCCAGAAACAGCCCCCAGGCTCCCCACAGGGGAAGCAGGAGGCGGGCAGCATCCAGCCCGGCCAGTTTGCCCGCCAGGGCGGGGATGATCCAGAAGCCGATGTTGTATATCAGTGCGTCTCCGTCGGAAAAGACGACGGGCCACGGAGAGGAAACGAGTTCCTGAAGACAGGCGTTCCTGACGATGTGGTCCGGATGCTGGTTGACCCAGCCTCCCCATCCGGAGAGGACCATCACGATGGTGAAAGCCGTCAGTACGCACAGGGATTGCCGTGTAAAAAGCGGGAAAGGCTCCTGCTCCGGCGCGCCGCTTCGTGCCCCCTTCCCGATTCCCCGGATGAGCAACGCCGCCACGGGGAGGGAGATGTACCAATGCATCCATCCAGCCATGAACGCCAGCACGGGCAGCAGCAGCCAGGCACAGGTGTGCCGTTCCAGCAGAACCGTGTTGAAGGCTCTTTCCGGACTGGAATAATTCATGGAAGAAGAGAGCATGTTCTGACGGACCTTAATGGCGGCGGTGCGGAGAGGCAAGGGAGAAACTTACGGATTTTCCACTGCCGCGAATGGGACGGTTCAGGTGGCAGGAATGGGGTTGCGCCGTCTTCGCTTTACCGGAAGAAGGCGGCCTTTCATGCTGGCGGCCTTATGAACAAGACAGAATTCATTCAGGAATTGCGGCGGGAATTGGGAGGTGAAGCCACTTCCCGGGAGGCGGAGCAGATGCTTGATGCCGTGCTGAATACGATTGTGCGGTCAGTGCAGCGGAAATCGCAGGTTAAATTCCGCGGTTTTGGAACTTTCGGCATCAAGCGGCGCCAGGCCCGCGTGGTCAGGCACCCGGGCCATGGAGGCAAATTATTCGTGCATGAATCAAGCACCATGAAATTCCGGCCTTCCGGCCATTTATGGAGAAAGTAGGCGGATCCGCCGGGCCGTCCTTTCCATTTTGCCATTGACTTCCCATTCCGGTGCAGGGTTAATGAAGATGACAGGGGCGGCCCGGACGGCCGGTCTGGAATAGAATCATCCATCTTTTTTGCGACCATGACGCCGGATTCCGTGCATTTGCTGACCCGTTCCTCCCAGATGAGCCTGTTCCGCGATGGAAAGGGAAGAGTGCGCCGCCTCTATTACGGAGCGCCCTTGCATGAGCCGGAAGACGCTTTTACAGATTCCGCCTCCGCTCCCCTTCTGTGTACGACGCTGGCGGATTCCCTGGACGGTCTGCCGAATGCGTCCGGGGAATACGATCTTTGCATCACCCAGGGGGACGGTTTCCTCTCCCTGTCCCTGGAGTGTGAACGGCAGGAGCTTGTGCGGTTGGACGGGGATCGGGAGGAGGCCGTCTTTTACCTGAAGGATCCGGCCTATCCGGTACGGGTGGAAGCGCACGTGCGCGCTCACCGGGAATCAGGCGTTTTCATGGAGTGGATGGTCATCCGCAATGAAGGAAAGGAAGCCATCCGGATTCACCGGGCGGCTTCCGGCCATCTGAATTTGAAGGCGGAACGGTATTTTGTGACGAGCTTCCGCGGCACCTGGGGCGGAGAATCCCTGATGAGCGAGGAAGAAGTGGCGCGGGGCCATGAACTCGTCCTGTCTTCCGGTACCGGAACCCGCGCCGCGCAGGAGGGAAGCCCCGGTTTCATCATTTCTCTGGACGGCCCGGCCCGTGAGGATTCCGGGGAAGTGATCATGGGCGCGGTGGCGTGGTCCGGCAATTACCGGATATGGTTCCGGCACAGTCCGTACCATTATTTGTATGCGGGGGCGGGAATGGATGTGGCTCCCGCACCGTATGTGCTGGATGCCGGCGGCGTGTTTGAGACGCCTCCCCTGATCCTGGCCCACAGTGGTAGGGGCAAGGGGGAAGCCTCCCGAAGCATGCACCGCTGGGCGCGCCGCTACGGCCTGCGCGGCGGTGAGGAGGAGCGGATGACGCTGCTGAACTCCTGGGAAGGGGTGTATTTTTCATTTACCGAGGAAGTGCTGCACGGCATGATGAAGCGTGCGGCGGAGCTGGGGATAGAACTTTTTGTCCTGGATGACGGATGGTTCGGCAGCCGGTTCCCGCGCAATGACGCCCGTGCCGGGCTGGGGGACTGGGAGGTGAACCGGGCCAAGCTTCCGCACGGAATTGACGGATTGGCGGAAAAGGCGGAAGAACTGGGAATCCGCTTCGGCATCTGGGTGGAGCCTGAAATGGTGAATCCGCAGTCGGAATTGTTCACGAATCATCCGGACTGGGTGATCGGCCTGCCTGGCCGGGAAAACAGGCTGGAGCGCAGCCAGTACCTGCTGGATTTGGGCAACCCGGAAGTGCGCGGTCATATTCTGGGCGTGATGCGCGAACTGCTTGGAAAGCATCCTGGCATCGCCTACGTCAAATGGGATTGCAACCGCAAGATTTCCGATCCCGGTTCCGCATGGCTGGATGCGCGCCATCAGGGAAATCTGGCCATTGATTATGTGCGCGGCTATGAATCCGTTCTGGACGCGCTGGCGGAGGAATTTCCGCAGGTGGTGTTCCAGGCCTGTTCCTCCGGGGGCGGCCGCGCCGATTACGGCACCATGCGGCGGCATCACGAGTTCTGGACATCCGACAATACGGATGCCTGCGAACGCGTGTTCATGCAGTGGAGCATCGGGCACCTGTTCCCGGCCATTTCCATGGGCGCCCACGTGACGGCTTCCCCCAACCATCAGACGGGCCGCGCCGCGCCGCTGAAATTCCGTTTTGACGCAGCCATGTCCGGCCGCCTGGGCTTCGAGCTCCAGCCCTGCGATATGACGGAAGAGGAAATGGCCTTTTCCAGACACGCGCTGGCGGAATACAAGCGCATTCGCCCCGTGGTCCAGTTCGGGGACCTGTACCGCCTGTCCTCGCCGTATGAAAGCCGTGTGGCTTCCCTGATGTACGTGCGGGAGGACCGCGCCGTCGTGTTCGCGTGGCTGATGGACAAGTGGCTTGCGGACGCCCCGCCGCCCCTGCGCCTGAAGGGCCTGAAACCCGAAGCTAGGTATATGCTCCGGGAGCTGAACATGGATGAAAACGGCTCCATCACGAATGTTCATGAACGGGTTCTGGGCGGAGATTTCCTGATGAACGCAGGCATCCGTATCAACTGGAAAAAGACGTTTCAGTCCGTCTGCCTGGAATGCATAGAGGGTATCATCTATCTTAACGAATAACGGGAGGGAATACTGTGGAAAACTAATTAGCCATCATCCATGATGAGTTGTCTTGAATTCGATGATACTAGGAATGATAAACGGCTTTTTGCAGATCACTTTAGATTGCGAATTATTATATTTTACTATCCTCCCATACAATAATGCGTTTCACCTGTTTTAGGTGGAACGCATTATTTTGATGTTAGAATATTAATTATACTTATTTGTCGTTATCTTTCTTATGAATAATTTTAGGAGGGCCAATAAATTTTTCCAACTCTTCAAGTTCTAATTTTATAGCCTTGTTTTTTGCTTTCAATTTTTTAAAACATTTAGTGACATCAAATTTAATCACTATAGTTTTATCATCTTTTTTAATAAAAATGTAACGAATAAAAAGACCATTTTCCTGTTTAGAGGTAGAGCCACCAATCAGTTGATAGTTTTTATAATGTTTGTCAACGTAAGAGTACTGGGCATTTTCCAGGTCCTCCAAACTATTGATATTCTTGCTATTGATCTCTATGGGATCAGTAGAATTTCCATTTTTATGCAATACTATTTTATCCAGTTCTTCTTTACCAATAGTTTGCACTTCCGATGCATAAACAATATTCAAATAGGAAATAGAAACTATTCCTATTACTGCTAATTTTAATGGTGTTTTCATAGTTATTTATTCATTTTATTATTTATTACACCCATGGTCTGGGCAATATTTTTCCTTAAGTTTCTTTAATCCTTCTTTCATAGCTTCTAATTTAAATATCATTTCAGCTTCTTTATCATTTGTTGTTGCTATTACACGTTTGAAATCTCCTAAAGGAACTGCTTCTGGTGTTCCATCTTTGTGTTGGCATACTACTGTAAGATCTGGTACCTGAACAGTTGTTTTACCAGGGCTTGGAACATCTATTCTAATTGAAATACCTCCTCCGTTAATGTATCTTTTGCAAAACAATCTTTTTGACCTGGCTTAGCTGCATGTGCAGATAAGAAACCCAACGAGCCAACTATTGTAACGAGGAATATTCTAGGTATAGTTTTCATGTTTTTTAGTTTGTGGAGTTAGAATTATGTTTAATAAATTGAGAAAATTAGGAGTATCATTTCCGGTTGAGTTATTTCCCTATAAAATCTTCGAATTCCTTAATTAGTTTTTTATCATTCCATATTTTAAGTAAACTCTTATATGCATCTACATAATGCATTCTTGTCGTTGCTTGATTTTCCAGTGATTGGATAGCGTTTTGTAGCATTTTGACCGATTGTTTTTTCATTTTAGGAGTCCATTTCACATATTTTGATTTATTGACCCAAACAGATAAATGTTTTCCGGTGAAGCCTTCCTTATACTTTACGATATCTCCGATTTCTGGGCAATCCGTAACAAGTTTGTTCCATACTAAACGGGTAAAAAGTTCTTCTGCTTGGGATGTGCAGTTGGGACTAAGAATACATGCATAAAGTTCATAAGGATTGATTTTTTTTCTCTGATTTTTAGTACATTTTTAGCGACGTGCCAGATAAGATTGTGTTCGTTAGGCATCGCTTGTGCGAATTCCTTGAGGTAGATGAGTTTTTGTTGGTCACTCACATTTTTCCCTTTAATATTTAGGTAGCGTATCCACGCGGGATAGTTGAAAGGATTAGCTTTCCGAGCTTCCTGTAATAGGAGTTCCACATGTTCAGGTTTTTGCGTCTTGTAGGAAAGATAGTACATTAAGATTGATTCTTCTCCGTTGGGATGATGGAGAAAAGCATCATATGTAGGGAGAAATTGCACGGATCCTTTCCATGGAATTTGATTACCTCCTTCAGCCCAGTTCCACCCGCCAATATTATTGCCGATTTGCCAGTGACCATTTGGATGTTTCCACACAAAAGCACAGTGACCAGGCTGCCCTATGGGGTGGGCGGGAACCCCTTTGGACCGTAAAAAACCTGCAGCTCCTTTGGATACGGCACCACATATGCCTTAATTCATTGTTGCCGTGGTAATTGGATGGACATTGGTATCAGTTTAGCCGGTTGTGTGCCGTATTTTGGAGATTCGCTTAAAGGTATTAAGTACGGTGCCAAATTAGGTAAGGGAGGAAAAACAGAAAAAGCGCTCAAAGAAACAGAGAAAAATTTAGCTAAAGGTATTCGTGAAAAAGATTTAGGCCCTAGTGGTAAGCCAAAAATTCATAATAAAGACCTATCCAGTAAAAAGGAAGCAAAAGAAGCAGCGCAACACGAAGGTAAGGGCAATCCCATGCATCATCCTAATCCTACGGTAGGCTCACCCCATTATCATGCCACAGACAAGGATGGAAAAAAAATTCCAGGAACTCATTATAATTATCCGAGATGATGAAACGAATTATATCCTATTATGGCGCATTAGTGCATTTCAAAAACATGGGGCCTGATGACGAAATGTTCGATCAAAATAAAGGTCAATATGGGGCCTATGGATATCTCTTTGCAAGAACAGACAGCGAGTTGACGTTTAAAAAACTTATAGAAAACTATGCAGATGAATATCGGACGGGTATTATTGAGATTTCCAATATGGAAAAAAGGCCGGATTTTGACGGAGAAGGCTACTATCATTACTTGGGCATTTATACCGATCTTTCGATCAATTGTTATTCTTTGACCACAGAGAACGACTTTGTTGAAAAAACATGTCATGACCCTATTCTTATTCCTATCTGGAGAAGTGCGACTGTCATCATAAAAAATTGCGGGAAGGACGATGAATTGTTTGTTGATCTTTCTCACGCACCAAGTGCAAAATTGTATGTTATGGCAAAAACCACAACGGAGGAACTTTTTATCACGCTTATAGAGAATTATGTATCGGATTATCATTCTGAGATCATCGGAATAGAAAATCTGAGGGTGGAGAAAAATGTTGATAATGTGGAAATGGCTGGCAGTGAACATCAATATATGGGAATTTATGACAATGGGTGCCTTGAAGCAGTTGAAGAAGTGGGCGCATAAAGAAAGGTAAATGCATAAGGCGCTTTACATTATTGGTTTTCCTTCTCTATACGGAGGCGCAGGAGCTGAGCTTTACCATCAGCTTCAGGTATGGGAAAGGATAGGAATGGAAATTCACTTCATCCCCACACAGGATGATGTTCAGAAGAATCCCCTCTATTCCGAAATGGCTGCCTGTGGGAGTACGATTCATAATGCTTTTGACTGGTCAGTCATTCCTGATGGTGCTCCTGTCATCAGTTTTTGCAATCAGGAGTTCTTGAATTCATTGCCTGA
>OMGX01001385.1_pt1 | contig 10736 bp, 8 predicted proteins | sample 1674381 | NCBI WGS metagenome assembly OMGX01 (sample SAMN05578582, study PRJEB25193) | human gut metagenome | biome: Human Microbiome; feature: human-associated habitat; material: feces | host: Homo sapiens | place: USA:Birmingham | reverse complement strand
TGAACCACTGGGACGAATATATCCTGGGTGTCAACTTTAACCCGCCGCTCAGCTTAAAGCTGGAAAACCAGCCCGATTCGCTGCTGATCTTCCACAATTCTTCCGATGAAGAGTTTGAAGAGAGCATGAAAACCATTGTTGCCCAGTTGGAAGCTGCTGTGGCCAACCGTGTGGAGATCCCGCGCACCCGGTATTGATACTGCCTGTTTTTTTATTCCCATTGTGCCGCTTTGGCATGATGGGATTTTTTATTTGCTGTCTGAAATTGCTTTAATTGCTTTTACCGCCGGGGTATGGTATAATCTATTCTGTATCAATCTGCAAAGCAGGGCGCTGCTTTGCGGCAAAAATCAACAGCAAAAGGGGCAGGGCATATGGCAAAGGATCTTCTGGTCGGTTCCACCGGTTTTGTGGGGGGCAACCTGGCGGCAAAACATGCGTTTGCCGCGGTATGCCATTCCACCGATATTGCCGCGCAGTTCGGTGCCAAGCCGGATCTGTGTGTGTACGCCGGGGTGCCCGCCGCCATGTTTTTGGCGAATGCAGACCCGGATGCCGACCTTGCCGTGATGGCCGCCGCGCGGGAAAACCTGCGCCAGATCGCCCCCAAACAGCTGGTGCTGATCTCCTCCATCGCTGTCTATGCCGACAGCAGGGGAAAGGACGAGCAGAGCCCCATGACACCGGACGGCCTGCCCGCCTATGGCCGCAACCGCCTGCAGCTGGAACGATGGGTGCGGAAGGATTACCCCAATGTGCTGATTGTGCGGCTGCCTGCCCTATACGGCATTGGGCTGAAAAAGAACTTTTTGTTTGACCTGCACACCATCACCCCGGCTATGCTCAAGCCGGAAAAATATACCGAACTTGCACAAAAATCCCCCCTGGTACGGGATGGCTATACCCTGGCAGATAACGGCTTTTATAAGCTCAACGGTGCGGTGGATGCCGCGGCCCTGCGGGAATTTTTTGCGGGCAATGATTTTAACGCCCTTGCCTTCACGGATTCCCGCAGCCGTTACCAGTTCTATCACCTGGCCCGCCTGTGGCAGGATGTGCAGACCGCGCTGCAAAACGGCCTGACCACCCTCAACCTGACCACCCCGCCCGTTACGGCGGCGGAGGTTTACACCACAGTGACCGGCAAAGCCGACTGGCAGAACGAGCTGCCCAAGCCCCCGTTTGATTATGACCTGCGCAGCCGGCATGCTGCGCTGCTGGGCGGGGCGGACGGATACCTGTGCACAAAACAGCAGGAGCTGGATGAGATCTGCGCCTTTATGCGCGCATGGAGGAACTGAGGATGTCCGAACTGAAACTTGCAATTTCCAATATTGCGTGGGATAAAGCGGATGACGAAGCTGTTTACGCTGCCATGCAGCAGAACGGCTTTACCGGGCTGGAAATTGCCCCCACCCGTATTTTCCCGGAATATCCGTATGAAAACCTGACCGGAGCCGCTCTGTTCGGCGGCTACCTGCTCAACCGCTGGGGGTTCCATGTACCCAGCATGCAAAGCATCTGGTACGGCCAGACCGGCAATATTTTTGACCCCGTGCAAGCCGAAGAATTGCTGGATTATACCGCCGAGGCGTTCCAGTTTGCCCACACCATCAACTGCCCCAGTCTGGTGTTCGGCTGCCCCAAAAACCGCCGCCTGGACCCGCCGCACACCGCGGCGGAGGGCGATGCCTTTTTTGCCAAGGCCGGTGCGCTGGCGTCCCACTATGATGTGGTGCTTGCCATTGAGGCCAACCCCCCGGTATACACCAACTACCTGAACAATACAGCCGATGCTTTTGCCATGGTCAAACGGCTGCAAAGCCCCGGCCTTGCGGTTAATCTGGACCTTTCCACCATGATCTCCAACGGCGAGCGCCTGCGGGATTTTGTGGATGATATCAAATACGTCAGCCATGTTCATATCAGCGAGCCGGGGCTGGAACCCATTGTTCCGCGCCAGGAACACAAAGAACTTGCCATGCTGCTGAAAGCCGTTGGCTACAGCGGCGATGTTTCCATTGAGATGAAGCGGACGGATGTGGAAACCGTCCGCAAGACCCTTGCCTATATTGCGGAGGTGTTTGCATGAGCCTGCAGCCAGTGCCGATCCAGAATGTTCCCGGCGTGCCGGATTATACCTGCACCGCCTTTTTGCCCAAAAGCAGCGATTACTGCCTGCTGATCCCTGTCATCAATGAGGGCTCCCGCATTTTGACCGAGTTGGGCCGCGCCCAGAAAGCCGGGGTGGACCGTTTGGTGGATATTGTCATCTGCGACGGCGGCTCCACCGATGGCAGCATGAACCCCGATACGCTGGAGCTGTACGGGGTGAACACCCTGCTGGTCAAAACCGGCCCCGGCAAACAGGGTGCTCAGCTGCGCATGGGCCTGCATTTTGCCCTGACCTTTGGCTATAAGGGCGTGCTGACCATTGACGGCAACAATAAGGATTCCATCGAGGATGTTCCGGAATTTGTTGCCAAGCTGAAAGAAGGCTATGACCTTGTGCAGGGCAGCCGGTTTATCCCCGGCGGTCATGCCATCAATACGCCCAAAACGCGCTATGCGGCGGTACGGCTGATCCATGCGCCAATCATCAGCGCGGCAGCCCACCAGTGGTTTACCGATACCACCAACGCTTACCGCGCCTACAGCCGCGAATACCTGACCCACCCCGATGTGCAGCCGCTGCGGGATGTGTTTATGGGGTACGAGCTGCTGGCCTACCTCAGCATTCGTGCCACTCAGCTGGGTCTGCGCGCCTGCGAGGTCCCCGTGACCCGCGCATACCCGGCATCCGGCAAAACGCCGACCAAGATCAGCGGCTTTAAGGGCAACAGCAATCTGCTGCAGGTGCTGTTTGCCGCCGCAACGGGCAAGTATAACCCGTAATCGGGCAGGGGTGCCCGGCATAGTAATAGATTATCGGAGGTCCTGTGCATGACAGTGGATAAAATCATTATTGGTGCTGGCCTGTATGGCCTGTACGCAGCCCAAAAGTGCGGCGCGGCAGGCCAGCGGGTACTGGTGCTGGAGCGGGACCCCGCCCCGTTCATGCGCGCGACCTATATCAATCAGGCCCGCGTACACATGGGCTACCATTACCCGCGCAGCTACTCCACGGCCATCAAGAGCGCACATTACTTCCAGCGCTTCTGCCGGGATTATGATTTCTGCCTGCACACAAGCTTTGACCAGATCTATGCCACCAGCGCACATTTCAGCTGGACCAATGCGGCCGAATTCCGCCGCTTCTGCGCCGCGGCCAAGATCCGCTGTGATGATGTTGCCCCGGAGCGCTACTTTAATAACGGTATGTGCGATGGCGCATTTTTGACCACCGAGTATACTTATGATGCCCAGGTGCTGAAAAACTGGTTCCTGGAACAGCTGGCAAAGCTGCCCAATGTGCAGGTTCTGTACAGCCATAAGCCGGACAAAATTGAAAAAGCCGGCAGTGTGTGGCGGGTAACGGCAGGGGATACCACGGTGGAAGCACCGTTCATCCTGAACGCAACCTATGCGGGCGTGAACGATATCCATGCCATGCTGGGCCTGCCGCCGTTCAAAATCAAATACGAAAAGTGCGAGATCATCCTGTGCACGGTGGATGAGCGGCTGAAAAATACCGGCATTACCGTGATGGACGGCCCGTTTTTCAGCCTGATGCCCTTTGGCCAGACCGGCCTGCACAGCCTGACCAGTGTGACCTTTACTCCCCACGAAACCAGCTATGATGCGGTAGCAACCTTCCCCTGCCAGCAGCAGAGCGAGGGCAAATGCAGGCCGGGCAGCCTGTATAACTGCAACGAATGCCCGGCTAAGCCGCAGAGCGCCTGGCCCTACATGAGCCAGCTGGCCCGCAAATACCTGAAAGAAGAGTACGGCTTTGCTTATCAGGGCAGCCTGTTCAGCATGAAGCCGATTTTGAAAGCCAGCGAAATAGATGATTCCCGCCCCACCGTGGTGCGCGTGATGAACACCGAACCGATGCTGGTCAGCGTACTTTCCGGCAAGATCAACACCGTGTATGACCTGGACGAGGTATTGAACGTATGAGTGTGACAAATAAAGAAAAGAATTTTATCTCGGCTGTGGTCTACCTGCACAACGATGGTGCCCAGGCCGTGCGGTTTTTTAAGGCGCTGAACGCCGTGCTGGACCAGCACTTTGAACAGTATGAGCTGGTTGCCGTGGATGACGCCTGCGCCGATGATACCATCCCCACCCTGCGGGACTGGGCCAAAGCGCTGGAAAAGCCGCTGACCATCCTGCACCTGAGCCTGCACCAGGGGCGCGAGACCGCCATGAACGCGGGCCTGGATGCCGCGATCGGCGATTATGTGTATGAGTTTGACTCCACCCAGACACCGTACCCCATTGAGCTGGTGTTTGAAGCTTACCGTGCCGCCATGGCGGGCAGCGATATTGTATCCGTCTGCCCGCGGTCCACGGCTGGCAGCAGCAAAATGTTCTACCGCGTGTTCAACGGCAACAGCCATTCGGCTTACAAGCTGCGCACCGATGCGTTCCGCCTGGTCAGCCGCCGCGCCATCAACCGCGTGCATGCTTCCAGTGAAACGCTGCCCTACCGCAAAGCGGCCTATGCGGCATCCGGCTTAAAAATGACCGATCTGGAATTTGATGGCCGCCTGACTGATAATTCCGGCGGGCGCTTTGCCCTTGCCATGGACAGTCTGGCGCTGTATACCGATGCCGGGTATAAGCTCAGTGCAGGCATTGCCATCGTGATGATGTTCCTGGCGCTGGCGGAGCTGGCCTACACGCTGATCATTTTCTGCGCCGGGCACCCCATTGAAGGGTGGACCACCATGATGTTTGTGCTGACCCTTGGCTTTGCCGGGCTGTTTGCTGTGCTGACCATCATCATCAAATATCTTTCGCTGCTGGTGGACCTGGTGTTCAAAAAACAGAACTACCTGATCGAGAGCATCGAGAAAATCCAAAAGTAAACCCTGCACAGGCGGGGAAGGGAGGGAGCCACCGCATTGATGCAGCAATATGACCAGCGCCGCCTGCGGCTGTTTGCGGTGGTGCTCTTTCTGGGAATCATGGCGGCCAACCTGGGGCGCTATCTGATCTTTGACGGCCTGTACCTGTGGGATGCCCGCCTGCGCTGGCAGGAGTGTGCCTATGTGCTGCACGGGCTGAACCCCTTTGATGTGATGCACAGCCGCGTGCCGTCCATCGAATCTATCGGCTGGCTGGATGCTTCCCTGGGGGGCACAGTGCCCTGGGCCTATGTGCTGGGCAATGTAATCAACCCCGGCTTTTTGCCGTACAGCGCGATGTGCGTGTACATTCTGGCGTTGGATTTTATCGCTCCGCTTGTCACGGCGCTGTGCATGGGCCGCTTTTTGCTGCGCCACCGCTATGTGCAGGATAAATACATGGCCGTGCTGGCATCGCTGCTGGTGTTTGCCCCCAGCATGTGGGCCAATGCGGTGCTGTTTGGCAACCAGAGCGGCATTGTGTGCTGCTGTGTTATCCTTTCCATGTGCGTGCTGGAGGACAGTGAGACTTTGGCAGGCCTGCTGCTGGCTGTTGCCATGTGCAAACCGCAGGTGGCGTTTGTGTTTTTGTTTCCGCTGTTCTGCAAAAAGCACTGGAAAGCAATAACCGTTACCTCCGGCACTGTGCTGGGGTCCTGGCTGTTGGCGGCCATTTTGACCGAAAGCAGCCCCATCTCCATGCTGACAGATATCATGGACCAGGGATTGAGCTATAATACCTCTTATTATGGGCTGTTCAACTTTTTGTTGGGCTTTGGTATCTCCACCAAGGTGGTTCTCCTGCTGGATGTCGCTGTGGGCGGTGTGATTCTGCTGGCTGCTGCGGCCTGGATGTTCCGCAAAAAGCTGGATAATGACTGGCTGCTCTGGTACGCCGTTACCGCGGTGGTTTCCGTTATGTGGTTTTATAAGCAGAGCCATGATTATATCATTCTGGCGCTGCCTGCCATCGCTATTTTCTGCCTGCCGCATATCAGCCTGCCCGCATGGGGCAGCATCCTGATTTTGCTGGTGGATGTCATCGCCTTTGCGGTACCCAAAGTCTGCACCCTGCTGTGCGGCCTGCCGAAAGATGCGGTTTCGCCCTGGGCTAAACTGTTGGAAACGGTGGCCATTATGGCAACACTGTACTATGTGTTCCAGTCTGCCAAGCGTCATGCGGCGGCATTGCAAAATCAAAGCTGATCTGTACTTGGCAAATGGTAGAGAACGTACGGGCACACATTGTGCGCCCGCTGCCCTGGTTGGAATAATGCTTTGCAAAAAAACGATACACACGGTGAACACCCGCGGGCAGACCGGCCCGCACCCGTGTGATACCATAAAGGAGGCCGTGACCCGGCATGCCGAACCTGTTATCCCGCCTGCGCGGGCTGCGGCCAGCGCTGACCCGCCGCGCATTCTGGCTGTGGGCGGCGCTTGTCACCCTGCTGCGCTGCGCAGTCACCCATTTTCAGCTGGTCTATATGTGGGCTGGCGGCGCCCCGCTGGACGATGAACTGATGTTCCGCGCGGCCAACGCCATCACCAGCGGCCAGTGGCTGGGGGAATACGACTATTTAACGCTTTCCAAAAGCATGTTTTTTGCCGTCTGGCTGGCGCTGCTCAACAAACTGCACCTGCCCTACCTGTTGGGTGGGGCACTGCTGTGGTGTGCCGCAGCGCTGCTGGCGGCGTTTGCTCTGCGCCCGCTGTGGCGCAAAAGCCCGGTGGGCCAGACCAGGGCCTTGACCCTGCTGCTGTACGCGCTGCTGGCATTTCTGCCGTCCAGCTGGGCGTCTTACACGCTGCGCGTTTACCGGGATAATATCTTCCCGGCGCTCTGCCTGCTGTTTTTTGCCGGTATGGCGGGGGCGGCGCTGCGGGCCGCGTTTTATACCCGCCAGCAGGCACCCATTTGGCCGTGGCTGCTGGCAGCGGGCGTTGGCCTTGCCTGCGGCTACCTGAACCGTGAAGATGCCGGGCTGTTTTTGCTGCCCTTTGCCGTTGCGGCTACCCTTTGCATGCTGGTGGTGCTGCTGCATCGCCGCTGGCTGTGCGCCGCGGCGCAGGTGATTCCGTATGCGGTTCTGGCGGCAGGGGTGGGCATTTTCTGCGCGCTGAACCAGCACTGGTACGGCGTGTGGGGGCTTTCGGATTTCAGCGAGGGCTCTTTTGCTGATGCGATGGGTGCCATGACCCGCGTGGCGACGGATTCGGACGAGCCGCTGCTCAGCGTGCCCGCCGATGCGCGCGAAAAGCTGTATGCCGAGATCCCGCAGCTGCAATGCCTGCAATACTGGCTGGAGGAGGACCCCCAGCTGCAAAATGATTTCCGCGACCCGGAACTGGACGATTACCGTGCGGGCAGCTTTTATTGGGCAATCCGCCGTGCCGCCCAGTATGAGGGCATTTACGCCGACGCTGCCACCGCCGATGCCTATTGGCAGAGCGTAGCCGATGCCATCAATGCTGCCTGTGATAACGGCACCCTGCCCGCCCGCAGCGGCAGGCGCAGCGCCACCAGCCAGCCCATCCGTGCGCAGTATGTACTGCCCGCAATCCGGGAAGCTGCCAAGAGCGCCCTCTGGGCCCTGACCTTCCAGGATTGCCCGGCCTATTACCAGACCCTGCGCTCTATCGGGACCACCGAGGACGTTGCCCAATGGTCTGCCTACCTGCACTGTAACTTTAACAATGCCGCTGAAGCGGGCAAGGATACGCCCTACTATGCGCCGCTGCAAAAGCTGGCCTACCGCGCGCTGGGCGTGCTGCGCTGTGTGTACGCGGTGCTGCTGCCGCTGGCCTTTGTGTGGGCCGTGGTGCGGCATCTGTGCGCATTGCCCATGGTTCTGCGCCGCCGCACGGCAGGGGCAGCACTGCCTTGGCTGCTGCTGTTTGGCCTGCTGGCCATGGCGGCCCTGCGCTGCGGCATGATCGCCTTTGTTGAGGTTTCCAGCTTTGGCATTGGCACATCCACCATGTATCTTTCCACCGTGCACCCGCTGCTGCTGCTGTACACATACGGGTGCCTGATCTGCTACCGCAATAAAGGAGTCATCACCGAATGACGGATCTGTTGATTATTGGCGGCGGTGCGGCGGGCCTGATGGCCGCCGGTGCCGCCTGCGCACGGGGGCTGACCACCGCCGTGGTGGAACACAACCCCAAAGGCCCCGGCCAAAAGCTGCTGATTACCGGCAAGGGCCGCTGCAATGTGACCAATGATTGTGATGTGCGCGAGTTTTTGAACTATGTGCGCCATAACCCACGCTTTTTGTACTCCGCGCTGTACGCATTCTCTCCGGCAAGCGCTATGGAGCTGTTTGAATCCCTTGGCGTGCCGCTCAAAACGGAACGCGGCCGCCGGGTGTTCCCGCAGAGCGACCGTGCCGCCGATGTGCTGGCCGCCCTGCGCAGCTATGCCGCCGACGCCAAATTTGTGCATGGCAGCGCCAAAGAGCTGTTGATTGAGGATGGTCGCTGTGTTGGCGTGCGCACCTCGGATGGCAAAAACCACCGCGCAGCCCATGTTCTGGTTACTACCGGCGGCACCAGTTACCCCGCCACCGGCAGCGATGGCTCCGGCTATAAGCTGGCACGGCAGGCGGGCCACACCATTGTGCCGCCCCAGCCCAGCCTGTGCAGCCTGGTCAGCCCGGATCCGGCCTGCCGCCAGATGATGGGCCTAAGCCTGCGCAACGTGACCTTGACCCTGCTGAAAGACGGCAAACCGCTGTTTACTGAGCAGGGCGAAGCACTTTTCACTCACTTTGGCATCTCCGGCCCGCTGGTGCTTTCGGCTTCGACCTATATTGATGATGTGCAGCTGCACCGCTATATTGCAGAGTTTGACTTGAAGCCTGCCCTGGATGAAAAAACACTGTATGACCGCCTGACCCGCGACTTTGCGGCCCTTGGCGGCCACAGTGCCCAGGGGGCACTGGAAAAGCTGCTGCCCAACTCGATGCGGCCGGTTGCCGTTAAAAAGTGGGGCGTTGACCCCGCCACCCGTGCCGCCCAGATCACCCGCGAACAGAAGATGGCACTGGTACACCTGTGCAAGCACTGGCAGGTGCCCATCAGCGAACTGGGCGATTTGCAGCACGCGGTGATTACGGCTGGCGGCGTGGATACCAAAGAGGTTGACCCCAAAACCATGCAGAGCAAGCTGTGCCCCGGCCTGTATTTTGCGGGCGAAGTGCTGGATGTGGATGCCCGCACCGGCGGCTACAACCTGCAAATTGCATGGGCCACCGCACAAGCTGCGGTGCGCGCGATAGGAAACGATACCTAGGGTGTATCAGAAAAGTCGAAAATATCGCCTATTTCTACAAACACAGTACTATAACGGAAGGAAGTTTTTCTGATGATCTCTGTTGCAATCGATGGCCCGTCCGGGGCGGGCAAATCCAGCCTTGCCAAACGCCTTGCTGCGGATATGGGCTTTACCTATGTAGATACCGGTGCCATGTACCGCTCCATCGGCCTGTACGCCGTGCGCCAGGGCAAGGACCCGCATGATGCCGCTGCCGTGGAGGCCCTGCTGCCGCAAATCCACCTGGATACCAAGCTGGAGGAGGGCACCCAGCACTTTTACCTGAACGGCGAGGATGTCTCCTCGGCTATCCGTGCCGAGGAGATCGGCATGGCGGCTTCCGCTGTGGCGGCGATTCCGGCTGTGCGCACCTTTTTGCTGGATGCCCAGCGCACTTTGGCCGCCAGCCGCGATGTGCTGATGGATGGCCGCGATATCGGCACTGTGGTGCTGCCCAACGCAACGATAAAAATCTTCCTGACTGCCACCCCGGAAGCCCGCGCAGAGCGCCGCTATAAAGAGCTGCTGATGAAAGGCGAAAAGCACGACTACCAGAATGTTCTGGCCGATGTCCGCGCGCGCGACTATCAGGATACCCACCGTGCAGCAGCCCCGCTGCGCCAGGCCGAAGACGCTGTGCTGGTGGATACCAGCGAGCTGAACTTTGACCAGAGCTTTGAAGCCCTGAAAAAAGTCATTCAGGACCGCGCAAAATAAAAGCCGCGCTGCGAGCAGGGGAGAGCGTTGCACCTGGAAATAGGGGAAAGCTGCCCCAAAAACACAGAACAACAAACATTTAACCAATTACTAAGAAATGGTGGAAAACTATGCTGCTTTATTGGATCCTGCTGCCGATCGTCTGGCCGCTGCTGCATATTTTGTGGCGCATTGAGGTGGTCGGCAAAGAGAACATCCCCCGCGGGCGTGCCCATGTTATCGCATCCAACCACCTTTCGGACCTGGACCCGGTCTATATTCTGGAAGCGGTGTTCAGCTGGAAGCGCTATACCATCCTGGCCAAGCAGGAGCTGTTCAAAAATCCGCTGATAGGCTGGTTTTTGAGCTGCATGGGCGCGGTGCCCATTGACCGCGGCAAGGGCGATATGGACACCGTTAATAAAGTGACAGACGAATGCAAAAACGGCACGCCGATCCTGATCTTCCCTGAAGGAACCCGCAGCAAGACCGGCGAACTGCTGACCTTAAAAAGCGGTGCTTTCCTGATTGCCGGCAACGCCGATGCCGACATGGTGCCCTGCCGCATTATTTACGATACGCCGGATAAGCGCATGCACATGTTCTGCCGCATCCGCATCTGCTTTGGCACCCCCATCCCGGCAGAGGAGATGAAGGTAAGATCGGAAGAGCGTCGTGTAGGGAAAGAGTGTAGATCTCGGTGGTCG
>OMGX01001384.1_pt1 | contig 10740 bp, 6 predicted proteins | sample 1674381 | NCBI WGS metagenome assembly OMGX01 (sample SAMN05578582, study PRJEB25193) | human gut metagenome | biome: Human Microbiome; feature: human-associated habitat; material: feces | host: Homo sapiens | place: USA:Birmingham | reverse complement strand
GAGTTCAGACGTGTGCTCTTCCGATCTTGGAGAAGTTAGCCAAGTACATCAATACAGACTTCCCAGGCCGACTTCCGTAAAGAGCTTCGCCAACTTCTCCACCACCGGTTTCATATAACGTTTTCCTTTCTCGGCAGAAGCTTTTTTTGGGTTCCCTACCCCGCTGTCGACTGTAGCCTTATCCCAATGGCGGGGAGCCCAGCCCACCTTTTCATTCAGGGAAGGAATAGCAAACGGTCGGGATTCTCCGTCACCGGCCTCAGCCAGATTCACCAGCTCGGGATGGTAATGCATCATGACGGAAGTCTCAGACTCGCCGGCATGGTCGTCGACAACAGCCTCAAAGTAGTCTTTGGGAGGGACGATGCTGAACCAGTCGGCAGCGATAATCAGAAAATCGGGATACACAAACGCCAGGTCACGAATCATTCCCTTGAAGTTGTTGCCGCCATGACCGCTGAGAATAATCAGCTTGCGCATGCCTTGTGCATAGAGGGAGGCAACTATGTCTTCCAGAATGGCCTGCTGGGTGGAATAGCGGGTATGGATGCAGAACGGAAGTTCGCGCTGCCCCGGATTGTGTGCACCGAAAGGTACGGGAGGCATCACCATGCAGCGTACACCGGAATTCTGTAAAGCCAATGCAGCCGCGTCTACGGCAATGTCATGCGGCAGAATACAATCAGTGAGATAAGGCAGATGCAGATTATGGGGCTCCGTAGCTCCCCAAGGCAGGATGACAACGTCATACTTCACTCCTTTCACCTTTCCATAGCAGGAAACAGTAAGGTCAATTTCTCTTTTTTCCATGATAGTTTATTTTGGGGGTAAATCTTTACCGCAAAAATAAACATTATTCCGTCACATTGAACCTATTGCCGGCGATATTCTTTAGGTGACATACCGGTGTGATGCTTGAAATACTTGCCAAAGAACGACTGGTTGGCAAAGTGCAGCTCGTCCGCAATTTCCTGAATGCTCAGCTCGGAAGACTTCAACAAGGCTTTGGCTTCCAAAACGACGAGACTGTCAATCCATTCGCCTGCCGTCTTTCCGCTGATTTCCTTCACTACGGTGGAAAGGTGCTTGGCGGTGAGGAACATCTTATCGGCATAATAGGACACACTTCGCTCTTCCTTATAGGACTCTGAAACGGCACGGATAAAGCGTTCGAACAAGTCTTCCTTCCTGCTTTTGGGTATGCGCTCCTGAACGGCATGCCCTTGATAGATGTTGTATATCTCATAGAACAGTGCCAGCAGCAATCCCTGGGTGATTTCCTTACGGAAAGGATTGTCCTTCAGCTTCACCTTGCTCCAGAGGAAAGAGTGATACTCCTGGAATGATTGGGATTCCTCCGGAGTGATGTGGACGAAAGGCCGTTCCTTAATCATGAAGAACATGGGGAAAAGCTGTTGCATGGTGGGTATCACCATATCCATAAAATCTTTTGAGACGGCAATGAAAAGTCCGGCAAAGTCATCGGAGCGTTCTCCTTGCAGAACAATCTGGTCGGGAAGGATAATACCCAACATACCTTCCCGCATTTCACATTGCTGCAAGTTGAGTTCCAGTTTGCACCACCCTTTCAGGCAGACAGTCAGGCAAGCAGCATTCAAACGGGTGGGATAAGAGCTCAAAGACATGTCCTTGATGTCATCAAAAATAGCAAAATCATTGCCGATGAAATCGATCATCGGCAAATGATGTATCTGGGAAATATCTACATTCCGTATTCTCTTAGTATCCATGGTTTTTGTGCTTTGGCGACAAATGTAGGACTATTTTGCGGAATTTAGCTCTAAAAATCCTTAAATGGAAACTTTTAGTTCATTATCTTGAAGCCGACAAAGAAGGTTCTCGGCTGCGTAGGTCCGTAGAAATAGCCCGCATCGCGGAATTCCCCTTTATCCAGGTCTTTCTGGAAACTGTTGAAGATATTCTGTACACCCGTATTCAACTGAAGCTTGATATGGTCGTGAAGCACAAACGTATAGTTCAGCTTCACATTCAGGTCCAGGAATTGGGGAGTATGCTCCATGCGGTCCGAGGTGATATTGCAGAAGGCACCTTCGGGAGCATCTTCCGGTGCGTAGTGCGGAACAATCATCTTTCCCGTATAAGTGCCGGAAAGGGAGAAGTCGAAATTCTTCACCGGCGCCGAGGAGAAAGTGAAATATCCGTAATAGTCCGGTGTACGGGGCATGCGCTTGGTGGTAAGGTCTTTGCCGTCCACCTTCGTCCAGGCTTCCTCATGGATATAGCGGCTGCGCTGCGCCGTGAAGCCGAGCTGGAACTGCGCCTCCTTGCCGTGGGCAATCTTCGCATCCAGATTGGCACCGTATACGCGTGCGCCGTTTCCGTTGCGGCGCTCCTTGATGACATCCCCTACTTCGTTCTTGCCGATATCTTCGAGCACAAAGACGTGGCGCAGGTCTGTATAGAAACCCTCCACCAGGATGTTTGCCTGCCAGTGTCCCAGATGGGCAGTCCAGTCCACCGAACCGCTGTAACTGTTGGAGCGTTCTTCACTCAGGTTATCGGCGAGTTTGATTTGGACTCCCTTGCCGCCTACTGCCGTCACGTGCAAGTCCTCATCGTATGCCTGCGGAGCGCGGAAACCGGTAGAGTAAGTCAAGCGTGCCTGAAAATCATCTGCCGGCTTGTAGAGCAGGTTGACGCGGGGGCTGAAAATAAGCTTGTCTATCAGGTTGTGTTTGTCCAGGCGGGCGCCGACCAGCATGGTCAGTACGTTCATCTTCCACTCATTCTGCACGAAGGCGCTGGCAATGCGGACATCCTGCTCCATGTCACGATGATAGCCGGTCATGATGTCGTGCAGGGAGTTGTTCTGATATTCCAGTCCGCCGGTGAAGGTGGCGGGGGCAAAGAAGCAGTTGTCCATATTGCCCACATACATGCCGCCGGCAACCCAGGTCAGGTCTTTCGTCTTGCCGTAGGCATTCATGTTCTTTTGGGCACCATAGTAGCTGTTGCGGTCGGTGTGCTGGATGGAGGTGTAAGCCGAAATCTTATGCTTGTACTCTTTCCAGAACAAATCATAACTCACGCCTCCGCTATTGATGATATGCTTGGTCTGCTCGGTGATGTCCGTCTCGTGCGGCTGCAAATCGAATTTGTTGCCTCCGCGACGAAGTTCGTTGGTGGTATGGTATTCCAGATTGATGCGGCTGAAATGCGTAGGACGGTAATAGGCGCGGAAGCCGAAAGTATTCATGTTCAGCTTGCCCAGCTCGGAAAAGCCATCGCCATCGCGGTCGTAGGGGTTGCGGTTGCGGTAACTCTCATAAAAGGCAATGCCGTAAGAGTTATCTTTGGCAACCAGCGACACATTGCCACCCATATATTGCTCCCAGGACTTGCCGTCCATATTGGAGAACATGCTCGATACCTGAAAGGAATTGTTGATGGGGTCTTTGGTTATAATATTGATAGTTCCTCCCACAGCATTGGCCCCAAACAAGGCAGAGCCTCCGCCACGCACCACTTCTACCCGTTCAATCATGTTCACGGGGATTTGCTCCAATCCGTACACACCGCTCAATGCACTGATGATGGGACGGCTGTTTATCAATATCTGCGAATACGGACCTTCCAAGCCATTGATGCGCACCTGGGGGAAACCACAGTTCTGGCAGTTGTTCTCCACACGCAAGCCCGATTGGTAGTTCAGTGTCTTGGCAAGGTCGGTGGAGTTGACCATCTCGAACAATTTGGTACTCATCACATTTACAACTACCGGAGCTGCCTTGCGGCTTACCTCGTTGCGGTTGGCGGATACCACCACTTCATCGGTCATGAAACTCTCCTCTTCCATCGGGAAATGTATGACGGCAGTAAAGTCCTTGCTCACCGTCACCTCCTTCTCTTGGGTCTTGTAACCCACTGCCGACACACGGAGCTTGTATTTTCCCGCCGGAAGCTTGCGGAACTCAAATTGTCCTTCTTCATTGGAAACCGTTCCCTGACCACTGCCGATAATCAAAACCGTGGCATACGGTATATTTTCCTCCGTACCTTTCACTATCACATGGCCGGAAATCATATTGCCTTCTTTTATAGGATTTACGGCAAAAGCTACGCTGGCACTTACCACTGCAAGTACCAACGCCAAAATGTATTGTTTCATCAAATTAGCGCTCTAAATAAAAAAAATAATTCAAGTCTGAAAAAAGATAATCATCCGAGATGCCGCACTTCGTTCACTGAAATGCCGGACTTCGAGACTAAAATGCCTGGTATCTACATACAAAAAATCCAGGCGTTTTTAAACCTAATGACTATGAAAAAAGAGCGGGAGGAGCGCGAAGGGAAAGGGTACGTATCACTTCCCCCTTAACAGTAGGTGTTGCCGGTTTGGCTCTGAGCATGGCCAGCAAAGGACGCATCGGGTGCTGAACCTCATACACATCCACCCCGGAAGAGTAGAATGCCGACAAATGCCCGATGACCAGAAGGGAAGTCTGGGAGTGAGAGTGTGTGCCATGAAAAGGGTGCGAGTGCGTTATCATCACCCCATTCACATAATGGACGTGAGTGAACGCGGTGATGCTTGCCTGGTACATGATAAACAGTACCAGCAAGCTCAATGCGCCTATATTTTTTTTCTTCTGCTTCACGTCCAAAAACTTACATTATAGATTCTGAGCCGCAAAGATAGTGAATTATTCTTTAACTTTGCCAAACAAGAACTCATAATCACGCATGGAAGCCGGAGCCACCCATTCTTCGGGAATAAACTTCCACTGATTCAGCGCACGCGGTTCAATCACCTTCTTTCGCTCGATGTACTGCATCAGATAATAGCGTAAGTCCTTATCCGTAGAGTGGATGATGCGCTCCTTCAATTCATCCTGCGAGATGCCGGAACCCTTTGTCAGCAATTCGCCGCCACCGTTTCCGCGATAAGAATTCACCGCTACCTTATACATTTTATCCATATCGAACGGGGTACCGTCTGCCATACTGAGAATGGCTACCTTCTCCCCATCCGGCTTGGTCACATCCACCGTGTAGATAATACCCGCCGCAGAATCGAAGTTGAAGCTGAAATTCTTGAATGAGGCCCTATCCGTAGCACCTTCGCGGCGCTTCTCACGGAAGAGAAGGATATGGTCGTCCGGAGACTTCATCCGATTGGTCCACAAATCATACGACATCTCCAAGGCATCGCGTATCTCCTTCCCCGTCAGACGCATGGTGTAAAGCATATTTTCGTACTTATACAGATTGAACATATCGTTCACAAAAATGTCTCCTTTACGGATTTCCGTATCATAGGACAAAGGAGCCGCAAAAGAAATATCCGCTCCGCTGATTGCCAACTGCAATTCGTGGATAAGGTCTATAAAAGCGGAAGAACCGAAATAGGCAGGACGTGTGGAGATAGTCTCGGTAAAGGAACCAATTTTCTTGGAAACAAAATTCTGCACAGCTTCATTTTCGGGGGCAAAGCGTTGCATGAACTCTTCGCTGACGCCGTAGTCTTGCGTATCGGACAGTATGCCGTCTATCTTCTTGTCTATAACTTTACCATCACGCAGTTTCAAGGTTATATCCACATTACTCACAACAACACCGTTGCTGGCAGGGTCCATCACCAGTACCGAGTCACCGGCTATGTTGCACACCCTCTTGCATTCGCGCGCATGGTCGTGCCCCATCAGGACAATATCGAATCCCGGCACGTTGCACGCCACTTCCACCGAAGCGTTTTCGCGATACTTGCCTCCCATCAGCTGGGCATCCTGGCCGGCATGGAACATACCGATAACCAAATCAGGCTTTTCCTGCTCACGGATAATCTTCATCCATTTGCGGGCAGTCTCCTCCATATCGTCGAAACGCAGCCCTTTCCACAGATTCTCTGAAAGCCATACGGGGATGGCAGGAGTTATCATACCGAGAACCACAATTTTCACTCCGTCACGTTCCAGCACCTCATAGGGTTTGAAATGGGTTTCTCCGGTAGCAGTATCCACAATATTGGCACCCAATATCGGAAAACGGCAGTCACCTGCCCAACGGTCGAAAACGGTACGGCCGGTCTCTACGTCATGGTTACCCATATTACCGGCATTATACCCCATGAAATTCATCATCTCCGCTGCCAGATGAGGGGCAACGGTATCTATGTAATTATAATAATAGGCTGTGGGCTGTCCCTGCAGAATGTCGCCATTGTCCAAAAGAATCAGGTTTTCGCCATAAGCCTCACGTTCTTTTTGCACCAAAGCATGCACACGTGCCAGACTGCCGGTTGCCTCCCGGCGGCGTATAAAGTCGTAGGGATAGTAGTTGCCGTGTATATCACTGGTCTGTACGACTTTCAGTTTCACCTCTCTTTCCTGCGCAGGCAGTATGCTTGTCAGGACAAAAATCCAGATAAAAAAACAACTAAATCTTTTCATTATATATCCTTATTTCTTGTCGGTTCTTATAAGTTCATAGGGTGGGTAAACATAAACCGCGCTCCATCCGTATAGGCAGGATCTATCCAAATCTCGCCGCCCCACTTCTCAACGGTCAGCTTACAGATGGACAGGCCCAAGCCGGTTCCCTGCACATATTCGTTCAGCTTCTCGAAACGTTCGAACACCCGTTTCTGTTTGTCCAAAGGAATGCCGCAACCGGTGTCGGTCACCGAAAATACTGCTACATTCCCTGCTGTATCCAGTTCCAGCTTCAAGGTTATCGTGCCTTCTTTTGTAAACTTGTCCGCATTGGAAAGCAGATTTATCACAACCTGCTGTAAACGCTGCACATCCGTCCGCATCTCCACTACCTCACGTTCACACTCAAATAAGAATTGATTGGTCGACCTGCGTGCCTGGGCCACGGAAGCTACTACCTGCTGGCATATCTGCACTACATTGCAGCTCTCCAAAGAAAGGATGACGCGGTCGGCCTCCAAACGGGACACATCCAATATGTCATTGATTAGCCGAAGCAGCAAATCAGAGTTGGTCCTGATAATCTCGAAATAGCCACGCTGTTCTTCTTCCGAGGCTCCTCCGGCAGACAGCACGTCCGAGAAGCCCACAATCGCATTCAATGGAGTACGGATTTCGTGGCTCATATTGGCAAGGAAAGCACTCTTCAGGCGGCTGGATTCTTCGGCACGGTCCTTTGCTTCGCGCAAGGCACCTTCGGATACCTCCAGTTCATCCTTCAACTTCTTTGTATGATAATAAAAATAAAGGGAAACGAACAAACCGCCCAACAGCACCAACAGAACAACACCGACAAACCAGATATGATACTTGTACTGCTCGTAGAAAGAAGGGGTTACGTTCAGCATCTTTACCGGTTCCGGAAGGCCGGCGATATTCAGTTTCTTTTCCTTCACAAGTTTGCCGTCCAGTATGGTCTCATTCGGAATGATTTCCATATGGGTCTCACTATCCTGGGAGGTGGTCAGCAGGCGGTAAGACTGTCTTGCCATCTCCTTGCCCAAAGCACGGTAGGCAGGAACGACACCTGCCACAGCCCAATATCCCAAGCCTACGGAACTGAGCGAGAAAGTGGGCAAAGTGGGAGCTGCTTCCATCATGGCGTAGGTTGCATTCCGCATGAAGTAACCATCGTTCATGTCCACACGCCATGTCCCCATCAATATAGCTGTATTTTCCGGTAACTCATGCAATCTGTCACAAATGGTATATATGGTATTGACGCGTCCGTCCAGCAGAATCAGGTTTAGTTCCGGGAACTTCTGCATCTCCTTCACTACATAGGCCTGCATGGCAACGCCGCCATAACTGTTGTCTGAGACAAAAGCGATATTCTTGGTGCCGGGATACATCTGCTTTATCATATTGATGTTGGCCTCCACATCATACTCATAAACGAAGCCGGCCTTGATAGGCGAACTGGGGAAATCCGTGAAGAAGTCGACGGATTCGGGCATCCAGGTCTTCAGGTCAACGGTATCACCCGGCAGCAATATGGCGTTCCGGCTGGACAGTGCACTCACTACCGGAGTATTGCCGCATATGGAGTCTTCCAGAGAAAGATAGGCAGCCCAGGCTTCCTGCCCTATAAGTACAATCAGCGCCGGACTTTTATCACCTTGATATTTAGCCAACAGCTCAGCCATTCTCCTCTCCCAAAGAGGGGATTCGGAAAAACTCTTGCAGTTCATGTTCTCCAATGCGATGGTGTTTGTCCCGCCCAGGCGTTGGAACTCCTCCATAAAGTCGGAGATGTTGCCGGAAGTACGGCCGGCATCCGGATTATAGGAACTGATAATCAGTACCGGATGCTCTCCCGTAATAGAAAAAGCGGGCAAAAGGCAACAGAAAAGCGCTACCATGCATGGTAATATTGTACGATATATGTGTTTCAATTGATTGATTCGTTTAATTGCTCCATAGCTTTGACAAATATAGATAAAAGTTGGAACCTAAAGAAAAAACAACAATTGTTTTTTTGTACTTTTGGCACCTATTATAAAATGAGATACAAAATGATACAAGATTTTCATCGAATGATATCTGCCGCTCTCGGCATATCAGAAAGACAAATAAGCCAGACCCTCGGCCTGCTGGAAGACGGAGCGACAATCCCTTTCATCAGCCGTTACCGCAAGGAAGCAACGGGAGGACTGGACGAAGTGCAGATTGAAGCTATCCAGACGCAATATGAGAAACTGAGCGAAACCGCCAAACGTAAAGAAACCATCCTGAACACCATACAGGAACAAGGTAAACTGACCGCCGAACTTCAGAAGCGCATCGAGGAGACTTGGAACAATACCCTACTGGAGGACATCTACCTCCCCTACAAGCCCAAACGGAAAACACGTGCCGAAGCAGCCCGTCAAAAAGGACTGGAACCCCTCGCCACCCTGCTGATGCTGCAACGTGAGCCTCATCCGGAGGAACGCGCCGCCAATTACGTGAAAGGAGACGTGAAGAACGTGGAAGATGCACTGAAAGGTGCCCGTGACATCATAGCCGAGCATGTTAGCGAAGACGAACGTGCCCGAAACAGCGTGCGCAACGCATTTGCCCGCCAAGGCACACTGACCGCCAAGGTGGTGAAAGGCAAAGAAGAGGAAGCGACCAAATACCGCGACTACTTCGATTGCTCCGAATCGTTGAAGCGATGCAGCTCCCACCGCCTGCTCGCCATCCGGCGTGCCGAAGCGGAAGGCCTGCTGAAAGTCAGCATCAGCCCAGACGATGAGGAGTGCGTGGAACGGCTGGAACGCCAATTCGTGCGGAGCAACAACCCCTGCGGACAGCAAGTGGCGGAAGCCGTGCAGGATTCCTACAAACGCCTATTGAAGCCATCCATAGAGACGGAATTTGCCACGCAAAGTAAGGAACGTGCTGATGAGGAAGCCATCAAGGTATTTGCCGAAAACCTCCGTCAGTTGTTGCTGGCTTCACCACTGGGGCAAAAGCGTGTGATGGGTATAGACCCCGGATTTCGTACGGGTTGTAAAGTCGTGTGCCTCGATGCACAAGGAAATCTGCTCCACAATGAGAACATCTACCCCCACCCTCCGGTCAGCAAGCAGAAAGAGGCATTTGCCAAGCTGCAAATGATGATAGAGTCTTATAAGATAGATGCCGTTGCCATAGGTAACGGAACAGCCAGCCGCGAGACGGAGGAGTTCTTGAAACATCAGCGCTTCAACCGCGACATACAGATATTCATCGTCAGCGAGCAGGGAGCTTCCATCTATTCGGCCTCTAAAATCGCACGGGACGAGTTTCCCGACTACGACGTCACCGTACGCGGTGCTGTGTCCATAGGCAGACGACTGATGGACCCGCTGGCAGAGTTGGTAAAGATTGACCCGAAATCTATTGGTGTGGGGCAATACCAGCATGACGTGGACCAAACCAAGCTGAAAAAATCACTGGACCAGACCGTAGAAAACTGTGTAAACTTGGTAGGTGTCAACCTGAACACCGCAAGCAGCCATCTGCTGACCTATATCTCGGGATTGGGTCCGCAACTGGCACAGAACATTGTGAACTATCGCGCCGAAAACGGTGCCTTCACCTCGCGCAAGGAACTGATTAAAGTACCGCGCATGGGTGCCAAGGCATTTGAGCAATGTGCCGGCTTCCTACGTATTCCGCAGGCAAAGAATCCGCTGGACAATACTGCCGTACACCCGGAAAGCTATTGCATCGTAGAACAAATGGCAAAGGACTTGGGTTGCAGCGTAGCCGAGCTGATAGCCAGCCGGGAGCTGCGTCTGAAGATTAATCCCGAACGCTACCTCTCCCCCACCGTGGGCATGCCGACACTGAAAGACATCCTGCAAGAGCTGGACAAGCCCGGACGTGACCCACGCGGACCGATAAAGATATTTGAATTTGACAAGAACGTGCGCACCATCAACGACCTGCGCGAAGGCATGGAATTGCCCGGCATCGTAGGAAACATCACCAACTTCGGCGCATTTGTCGACATAGGCATCAAGGAAAACGGACTGGTACACCTCTCCCAACTCGCCGACAGATTCATATCAGACCCTAATGAAGTAGTGTCCATTCACCAGCATATACGCGTAAAGGTACTCAGCATAGATATGGACCGGAAACGCATACAGCTGACAATGAAAGGAGTGGAACAGAATTAGTGATTAGTGATTAGGGATTAATGATTAATGATTAATGGTTAGTGGTTTCCGTATTAATCATTAAAGATCGGAAGAGCACACGTCTGAACTCCAGTCACTTAGGCATCTCGTATGCC
>OMGX01001382.1_pt1 | contig 10755 bp, 15 predicted proteins | sample 1674381 | NCBI WGS metagenome assembly OMGX01 (sample SAMN05578582, study PRJEB25193) | human gut metagenome | biome: Human Microbiome; feature: human-associated habitat; material: feces | host: Homo sapiens | place: USA:Birmingham | reverse complement strand
GCGACCACCGAGATCTACACTCTTTCCCTACACGACGCTCTTCCGATCTGCGTCGAGGCGCTGGGCGCGAAAAACGACGTGCTCGAGCGCAAGATCTCCACGCAGACAGAAAAGATCGAGTATCTGCGTGCCGCCCTGCAGCAGTCCGCCGAGAAATACGGCGAGGCAGACAAGCGCACAATGCAGTGGCAGACAAGCCTCAACAACGCAGAGGCCGACCTCAACAACCTCAACAACCAATTCGACGAAAACAAGAAAAAAATTGAGGAATCCGGCAAGGAGATGGGCAACCTCGGTGACGTGGTGAACGGCCTGACGTCCAAGCTTGGCATCCAGCTGCCGGACAGCATGAAGCAGTCCATGAACGCCATGGGAAGTCTGGACGCCTCGTCGCTGGCGCTAGCGGGCGGCTTTGCCGCCGTCGCGACGGCCATCGTCAAGGCGGAAAAGGCGCTGATCTCCATGACGAAGGAAGCAGCCTCGAATGCAGACGATCTGCTCACGCTCGCCTCCGTGACCGGCACGACGACCGATTCCGTGCAGGAGCTTAACTACATGGCCGACCTCACGGACGTCTCCTTTGACCGTATCAAGGACAGCCTCAAGGAAACCACCAACAAGATGCAGGAGGCCGCGACCGGTACGGGCGACGCCTACGAGGCGTACAAGCGGCTGAAAGTTGAGATTACAAACACCGACGGCAGCCTCCGCAGCGCGCAGGATGTATTTTACGATACCATCGACGCGCTCGGCGAGATGAAAAACAAGACCGAGCGGGACGCACTGGCCATGGACCTCATGTCGGAGTCGGCGCAGGAGCTGAACCCCATCATCGAACTGGGCGGCGACAAGCTGCGCGAATACGCGCAGGAAGCCCACGACATGGGCTATGTGCTGGACAACGACGCGCTCAAATCGCTTCAGGCCGTCGACGACGCCTACTCCCGCCTGCAGAACACGCAGGAGGGCGTGAAAAACCAGCTGTCCGCCGAATTCGCCCCGTACCTCGAAGAATTCTACGGCGACGTCACCACCATGGTCAAGGACGGCGGCAAGGCCATCAAGGACTCCGGCATCGTCGACGCCTTCGGCATGCTGCTTGAGACCGTCGGCGATATCCTCAATCCAATGTCCGATCTGTCCGGCAACCGCGTCCCGGCGCTGACCAACGCACTGCGGCCGCTGGCGGAGGTCATGGCGCTGATCGCAGACACGGCGGACTTTTTTGCGGGCCTGTTTACGCTGGATTTTAAGAAAATGGGCAATGCCCTAGGCTTTGGATATGCCAGCGGAAACGGCAACAAGTACCAGACACTGCAGGACAGCTACGCAGCAAAATCGTGGGGCAGCAGCGCGTCCGACCTTTCCAAGGCCTACGAAGAGGCCGTCGCCCGCGGCGACTCGTCGACCCTCGGTATCACCGAGGACGAATGGCGCAGGCGGTATCTGGGCGGCAACGCCGCCGGCACGGACAACTGGGCGGGCGGCTGGACGCGGGTCAACGAGAACGGCCTTGAGCGGATCTATCTCCCCTCCGGCTCGCGCATCCAGACGGCCAGCGAAACGCGCTACACCTCCGGAGATACCTACAACACCACCGTCTACGTCGATCACGTCGAAGACCTCGACACCATCCTCCGCATCGCCAAAAACGCACGCATCACAGCCAGAATGGGGGCGAAGTAAATGCCAACCTTTACAGTGCAAGCGAGTGGCTCGACGGCAGTCGCGAAAAACTATCCGAATACAAACTACTCGAATCTTACGCAATATAAGCTGTTTGTAGATCCGTTTACCAATCATTCGGGAACGTTTGAAAGTTGGGACAACATCTTATTGAAATTCGGAGAACCGGCAGCCGCATACAAGTACAAACGCATTAAAGAGGTGCGGCTTGTGCTATATGCAATGCCGACGGTTGGAATATTGGGAAGTTGGGGATCGGCATATATATCGGCACGAGCACTTGGGCTAAAGGAGCCGCTTGATACGGATACAGCAACATATGCAACACAGCCGGAGCCATTTATATCCGGTGACGCAGTAGGATCGGAAAGCTGGACGGAACTCAATAAAGTTGTACAGGCGCGGGTGACATTCACAATGTCGCAATACAATGCAGCGGAGAAAAATGGACTTGTGAACGGTCTTCGAAACGGCTTTTTGTTTGCATTTAAAACGGGCGGAGAAGGACACGCATCAGAGGCGATTTTTTATGGTGCAAAGTCATCATACAAACCATTCCTTGAGTGCGAATACTCTGATGATAATGTAGGAATAAAGGCGGAGAATTTTGCACCGTCGTCAGGGGCTTTTGTAAACAGAACGAAAAAAAATACATTTACATGGGATACCACTGACGACACAGATCTCACACAGACGTGCTTCGCGGAGATAAAACAAACCTCCGCTGTTTTTGAGTGGCGCGTAAAAAACGCAAGCACATCAAAAGCGATAAGCGTATCTGGCTCGACGACCTCTTGCACAGTCCCGGCAAACACATTCCCGTCCGGGACGCTCGAATGGCGCGTAAAGGTGACGGCGAACAGCGGCACGACAACAATGTCCGCATGGCAGGAGATCACGACCACGGACGTCACCCCGACGGCCAAGCCTGTTTCCCCATCCGGCATCGTCATCGACGCGACAATCGTCAACCGCTTTTCGTGGCAGCACATCATTTCCACCGGAACGCCGCAGAGCAAGGCCGACCTGCAATGGTCCGCCGACGGCACGACCTGGAACACCCTTGCGACCGTCGCGGGAGAAAACCAGTATTACGACGTTCCGGCGAACAAATTCACAAGCGGAACAAAATACTGGCGCGTGCGCACCTACAACACCGACGGCACGGCCTCGGCGTGGAGCGAAAAGGCCGAGTTTATCGCCATCAACGCCCCATCGGCCCCATCCATCGTCATCCAGTCCACCGGCCCGCGCCCGCGCATCACCTGGCAGACCTCTGAGCAGGAGGCCTATCAGCTGACGCTCTCGAGCGGCTACGCCTCCGGCACGGTCTACGGCACGGAAAAGACATGGCGCTCGCCGGTCTATCTCGCTGACGGCAGCTACACCGTCCGCGTCCGCGTGCAGAACAAGTACGGCATGTGGTCCGAGTGGAGCGCAGCCGCGCTCCCCGTTTCGCACACCGAGGGCGAGGCGATCACACTGTCGGTCGATGCGGCCCACGAGGCCGCGCTGACCTGGCAGACCGCAGGCAGCTATGATTTTTATCTGATCGAGCGGGGCGGCGTCGCCATTGGCCGCACCATCCAAAAGCAGTACGTCGACCACACCAGCATCGGCAGCGTCACCTACCGCGTCCGCGGCTGTTACGCAGACAGCGACAACTACGGCGTGTCCAATTCCGACACTGTCGAAGTGATGCCCGAGACCAACATGATCTGCGACCTCGAGACCGGCGTCTGGCTCGAGATGCGCCTGTCCGAAACGCAGCTGCGCACCAACCGAACCAGTTTCTCGGCCGGTGTCTCGACCGTCCATCTGGAGGGCCTTGCCTATCCCATCGAGGAGCGCAGCGAGCAGCGCGACCGCGCCCTGTCCGTCGCCTGCGCCTGGCCGCACGCGCAGCGGGCCGCCGCCCTCGCACTGGAGGCCCTTGTCGGCCGCCTCGTCTGCCTAAAGGACCGCTACGGCAATATGGCCATCGGCTCGCTCCCGTCGCTCGAGAGCAACTGCGACGAGTTCATGCGCCGCTATTCCTTCACCATCTCGCACACGAACCGGGAGGAGGCGATCACCCTTGACCCGTGACGTCCGCTTCCGCGTCGACGTGCTCAGAAACGGCGCGCCCATCACCCACCTCCAATGGGACACCGGCAGCGCCCCGCAGATCATGTGCGACAGGACAGCCACCCTGCACGGCTCCTTCAAGGGCAGCTTCCTGCCAAACGATCTCGCGGAGCTGGAGTCCGACGAGCTGCGCCCGTGGATCAGCATCAACGGCGTCGAAACATCGCTCGGCATCTATCAGGCCGCGACCGTCAGCAACAAGGGCAGCAGCTCCGGCACGCGCGTCGAGATCGAGGCGTATGACCGCTGCTGGCGGGTGTACACGCAAAAAACAGAGACGCTCCTGCATCTTGAGGCCGGAGCGTCCTACATCACGGAAGTCCGCAAGCTCCTGACAGCCTGCGGCATTACGCTGGTGATCGCAAAGCCGAACGATGCGGTCCTCGCCACAGACCGCGAGGACTGGCCGATCGGCACGAGCTACCTGACGATCGTAAACGCGCTGCTCTCCGAGATCAACTACGAGAACCTCTGGTTCGACGCCGACGGTGTCTGCCGCCTCGAGCCGTACCAGGAGCCATCCGCCGCCATCATCGACTGGCGCTACGGCACGACGGACCTGTTCCTCCCGGAAAAGCACCCCGGGCAGGACTGGTCCGACGAGACGGACATCTTTGACGCACCGAACGTTTTTGTCGTGACCTGCAACAACCCGGATATGGACGCAGCAATGGTGGCGACCGCCGTCAACGACAATCCGGCGTCCAAAAAATCCACCTTCAAGCGCGGCATGCGCATCACCTCCGTCGAGCGGGTGGACAATATCGCCTCGCAGGAGGAGCTGCAGGCCTACGCAAACAAGCGCCGCAACGAATCGCTGCTGGCCACGCGCACGATCACATTTTATACGCTGGCCGAGCCGGGCCACGGCGTCGGCGACATCCTCGCTCTGACGCACGACGAGATCGGCGGCATCTATCTCGAGACCGGCTGGTCTGTCACCATGCAGCCCGGCAGTCTCATGACCCACTCTGCGAAAAGGACGGTGATCGCCTGATGGAGGGCATCAACAGCTTATTTGTATCATCGATCAGCATGCCGGACGAAAATCTGCCGGAAAACTTTCTGGCGACCGTCGGCGCGGTCTATGACGATGGCCTGTCCCTCATCCTCGAGGGGCAGACCGAAGCCACGACCAAGCACTACCGGTGCAACACGTCCGTCAAATTCGCCGCGGGCGACCGCGTCAAGGTCGCCCGCATCTCCGGCAGCTATATCGTCGAGTACGTTGTCGGGCCGCCGGGAAGCGGCGGGAGCGGAGGAGAGAGCGCTCCGCCAGACAGAATCAAAAAAGATAGTTACGGCATGTACGTCAAAAGCAATTTCTTGCTGCCACTTTACGGGAATGAAAGCATCGGCGCGACAAATGTGCCGTTTTACGGGGTGGCTGCAAATAGGGTTTGGCTGTGCTATAACGCAAGCAAATACGCAGCATTAAGGTGCAACAGCGACGGGAAACTGCTTGTGAACGGCACTGTGATTGGATAGGAGGCGAAACGACATGATCCAAATACACGTAAACAAAGCCTCCGCGCATCTCTGCTCGCCGCCGGAGCTTTTGACGGCGGGCATGGCCAAGGCCGTGACCGTTGAGTTCGTGTTTTCTGACGATTGGGACGGGCTGACGAAGACAGCCGTCTTTACCAACGGCAAGACCACCGTCGACGTTCTGGCGGCGAACTGGGACGGGGATACCGTTCCCGTCCCGCACGAAGTTCTAGCCGTCCCGGGCCGCCACGCCCGCGTGGGCGTCTATGGCGCGGACGAAAGCGGCGTCGTCCTGCCGACTGTCTGGGTGAGCCTCGGCAAGGTCCAGCCGGGCGCGGACCCGTCTGGCGACGTATCCGCCGACCCGGCCCTGCCCGTCTGGGCGCAGCTGCAAAAGCAGATCGGCGATCTGGACGACCTCCAGACCTACAACAAGGGCAATCTCGTCGCCGCCATCAACGAGGCCCGCAGCTCCGGCGGCGGCTCTGGTGGCGGGGGCATCCAGTCGGCACAGATCGACGCGATCCTCGTGATGACAAAATCCGAATATGACGCGCTGGACAAAAAGGACGCGCGGACACTGTATCTGTTGGAGGGATAACATGCTGGCAGTTGGACTCAAACGCATTCTGGAGCTGTTCATCGGCTCCATGGGCATCAAATCCGCCCACCTGGGCACGAAAACCATCTACGAAAGACCGGGCGGATTTTTGTACATTGAACTCACAAGCGAAGAAAGGGGATAAATCCAGATGGCAAGTTTTTTTAATCTGACACTTGATACGCTGGCACCTGCCGGCCTATCGCTGATCCTGAACGACGGTGCACAGTACGCGACCAGCGCGACCGTCACGGCGAAGATCTCTGTCTCCGACGAGACAACGACGGGCTACCAGATGAAGATCTGGGGCACGAAGACGGCGGGGACCGAGGCGGAAGCGTCGTGGGAGACATTCACCGCGAAAAAATCCATCACGCTGCCCGACGGCGACGGCCTCAAGACGATCTATGTCAAGATGCGCGACGACGTCGGCAACGAAACGGCCGCAGTCAGCGACACGATCACGCTCAACACGTCGATTCCTGCCGTGACCATCACCGGCCCCGACAAGAGCAGGATCTCGAAGGTCACGGGCTACGATGCAGCGGCGTTCTCCTTCGTCTGCGACGTGGACTTTGAGGAATACACCATTCGCGTCGTCCCGGCGACGAGCAGCCTGCACACGGCGGGCACGCAGATCCCGACGACGGGCGGCTCCACCAACGTCAGCGGCACGGAGGGAGACTACAAGAAGAACACCGCCATCAACGTCACTGTCAAGGGCGCGGACCTCGAGGCAGCGTCTTCCGGCGACGGCACGAAGATCGTCAAGGTCTTCGTCAAGAACGCCGCCGGGACCTGGAGTGCCGCCTGATGGCCGCGCCGCAGCTGACATTCTCCATCACGGGCAGCAAGATCTCGGCGGTCTCGGGGTTCGACTCGATCACCGTTTCCTTCTCGTCGGACAGCGCCTACACGGCCTTCGAGTGCCGCGCGACGAAGTCCGGCGAGGATTGGGGCCGCGGGAAGGGCGCTTTGATCGCGTCATTCTCCCAGACCCCGGCGGGCACGCAGCGCACCTTTGAGGTTTACGACGATTTTCTGCTTTCCGGTGATGGGGAATACCGCATTTCGTTGTTCGCGCAGGGCGCGGACGGCAGCTGGAACGACAACTACGGCTTTATCCCGCTGGGAGAGTCGCAGGCGCTGAAGACCGCGGACGGCGAGGATTTTCTGTGTATGAAGGAGTGATCGTATGACTTACAACAGCCAGTTTACCGGCGCGCAGATCGACGAGGCTATCGCCGACGTGCGCAGCAACAAAGACGCGTGGGACGGAAAGCAAGATGTGATCCTCGCCTCCGGCGCTTCTGTCGGGGACCTGATCAAGGTCAAGGCGGTGGACGCCAGAGGGAAGCCGACGGCGTGGGCGGTGGCCGTGGCAGGCACGGACTATATGAAGACCGGCAACATCACCAAGCAGACGCTGGTCTCCGCGGAGACCACGCCGACCGAGAACATGGCCATCAACTGGCAATATGAGTGAGGAGGCCCCATGGCGCACAAGACATTGATCTCCGGCACGGCCTATTCCGTGACCGGCGGGCGGGATCTGATCGGGGGCACGGGCTACGCGAAGAAGAAAGGCCGGGTGCTGGTGAACGGCACCGGGTACGATATCCCGTTTTCCAGCGGCATCCCGCTTTCTGCCGTCGCGCTCGGCGATATCCTCATGCTGAACGAAAACGGCAGCGCCGTCCCATTCTACGTCTGCAAGCACGACTACGAGAGCGGTCTGAACGGCGCAGGGCGGACATTGCTGGTGCGGAAGGACTGCTACGACGAACGCGCTTTCAGCAGCAATGGCAATGCTTTCTCCGGAAGCTCTATGGACACTTGGCTCAACAACACCTGGCTCAAGCTGCTGGACGCTGACATCCAGGCTGCGATCAGCAAGACAAAGTTCTATTACACCCCTGGCAACGGCAACAACACAGTGACCACGCTCCAGCGTGCGGTGTTTCTGTTGTCTGTCACAGAGCTTGGCAAATCCGCAAACTATGCCAACACAGAGGGCACAGCGCTGGCCTCTGCGGTGTGCAGTCAGCTTGCCATTGCCTACCGCAATGGCTCTGCCGTCACGCAGTGGACGCGCACCCCGTACACGCTCCACACTCTCACCGTGTACTACTTGGGCACCGATGGCAATCTCTACGACAACGACTATTACGGCGGTTCTCACGGCTCCCGCCCCGCTTTCACTCTCCCCGCGACCTTCCCCGTCATTCAAAACCCCGACGGCACCTACAGCCCGGCAGCATAAAGGAGGCACCACATGGGCACACATAAAATCCTCGTCAACGGCACGGCCTTCGCCGTCACCGCCGGGACAGAATTGATAAATGGCACTATCTGTAAAACCGGGGGGGTCGGACCCTTGTCAACGGGACGGCGTTTGAAATCAAATTCGGGCCGAGCATCTGTACATTAGTCATCAAAGGGAGTACACAAGGATCAACAACGGCCGTGGTTGCTCCGATTGAGCACAAAGACCACCCACTCTGGTATGCGTATTCGGATGGCACGTATCAGCTTGAGCCAGGGGCTGGAATAGTACTATATGCATATAGCTATGGGACAAATTACTTTTATGTTAATGGCAAACTGGTTGCAAGTGGAGGCCAAGAGCTACAGTATGAAATGACATTGACGGCTGCACTTACAAATGTGAGCATTTCAGGATCAACAATAAGAGTCACAACACAATAGACAGGAGGAAACTATGGACACCTGGTACATCACCATCGGAGGGCAGGAGATCGAGACGCGACCGGCCGCTGGCCGCATGCGCGACGCCGACTGGGGCGGGCGCGAGAGCCGCGCCGTCACCATCGACAAGAGCGCGGTTGCAGACCCGCTGGCGCTATTCTGCGACGGCGCCGTCTGGGGCATGATCCACCGCTACACCACGGCCGTCCCTGTGCTGGACGCAGAGGGCAACGTCCAGATGAACGAGGACGGAACCGTCAAGTCGACGACCGAGACCGCCGAAGACCGCTACATGGACGACTACGCGGACTTTACCCTTGCCGGCCCCATCACCGACAACCGCGACGGCACCATCACGGCGAAGATGGGCAAAAAAACGGCCAGCGACGTGCTGGCGGAACTGGAGGCGGCATATGACAGAGGCTAAACTGGCACAGGTAAAGAAAGCAATTACGGATGGCAAGCTCGTGCAGGCCGCAGGCGGCATCACCACGACTGTAACCCAGTCGGACAAGCTGGGCTTTGACTGGAAGAACTTCTTCGTCAACGACGTTCCCGTGCGCCGGGAGTACGTCGAGCAGGCCGTGAAAGCCGGCACGGCGGACAACCCCATCGTGTGGGCCTCCGGCATGGCCCTCATCCAGAACGCCTACTACACCCACAACGGCGAGACCAAGGTCTGGATGGGTGCAGCGGGCGCGAAGGCGAAGTGGACGGATGCGGCCTTCGTGCCGATCTGATAAACGCAGAAGGGAGAAAAGCAGATGGACCTGCAGGATCTGAACGTTGCCGTCGCGGAGATCCGCGGCAATGTCGACCGGAATACCGGCCGGATCAAAGATCTCGAGAAGAAGACCGACGCCGTGGCCAAGCTGGCCGAGGCCGTCGCCGTCATGGCCGAGCACATGAAGACGCTCGACGACAAGATCGACGGCATGCAGACGAGCGTCAACAGCCTCACGGCCAAGCCTGCGAAGAACTGGGATGCGCTGGTCAAGATCGCGCTGACCGCGCTGGTGTCCGGTCTCGTCGGCTGGGCGCTGAGCAAAATTCTGTAACACACGCCGCAAGGCGCGAAATATGAAAGGAGAAAAATACTTATGAACGCAAAATGGTGGAAAGCCGCGGGCATCCGCGCACTGAAAACGGTATGCCAGACGGCAGTCGCAACGATCGGCACGAGCGCGATCCTGTCCGAAGTTAACTGGATCGCCGTTGCCTCCGCCTCGGCGCTGGCGGGCATTCTGTCTCTGCTGACGAGCGTCGCGGGCCTGCCGGAGGTCAAGGAAGAATGAAGACTATGCCGCCGCAGATCGTAGACAATTTCACAAGCGTCAACACCTACCGGGGCGGCAATAAGCCGCAGTATCTGGTCATCCACTTCTTCGGGGCCCTCTCCAGCGCCTATGGCGCGTCGGAGTGGTTCAAGGCCCCGGAGGCGCAGGCGTCCGCGCACTACTGCGTGGATGAGAAGGACGTCATCTACCACTGCGTGCCGGATACCGACATGGCGTGGCACTGCGGGGCCGTGGGCGGCCTGCACTACCGGCATCCGAAGTGCCGCAACTGCAACTCCATCGGCATTGAGCTGCGCCCGCAGAAGCTCGACAGCAGCCGCCTGAACGCGAACGACAAGGACTGGTACTTTGACCGCCGCGTCATCGAAAACGCCGTATGGCTCACCGCAAAGCTCATGCGGCAGTACAATATCCCGCTGGAGAACGTCATCCGCCACTATGACGTCACCGGAAAGATCTGCCCGGCCCCGTTTGTCGGACCGGCGCATAACATCTACTACGGCACCTCCGGCGACCGCCAGTGGCAGGAATTCAAGGCAAGACTGCAGGAGGAAACAGCCATGAGATACGAAAAGCTGCGGGACGTCGACAACCAGACGTACCGCCAGACGCTGGACAAGCTGGTCAGCAAGGGCCTGCTTAAAGGAAAGGGCGGCACGGGCGAAGACCTGACGCTCGATCTGAGCGAGGACAACGTCCGCATGCTCGTCATCCTGGACCGCACCGGCGTTTTCGACCGGTAAGCAGGATCTCTGCCAGTCGAGCGGGCCGAGAAAGGGAGTGACGCTATCACTGCGCGGCTGGCTCTGCCGAAGGAGCTGGAACACCTCACGCGCAGCGACTGGG
>OMGX01001380.1_pt1 | contig 10784 bp, 10 predicted proteins | sample 1674381 | NCBI WGS metagenome assembly OMGX01 (sample SAMN05578582, study PRJEB25193) | human gut metagenome | biome: Human Microbiome; feature: human-associated habitat; material: feces | host: Homo sapiens | place: USA:Birmingham | reverse complement strand
TCCAGCTCCGACATAAAGCCCAGACTTCCCAGGTTCACCCCCAGCACCGGCACGCTGTGCAGCGCCACGGTCCGGGCCAGATGCAGAATGGTACCGTCGCCGCCGAAGGCGATCAGCAGGTCAGCCGACCGGATCTCCTGCTGCAAGAGCCGCATGGGGATCCCCAGCTCCTCGCCATATCCCTCCCGCTGGAAGGGCAGGCACACAGAGGTCTGCATCCCCAGACTCTCCAGCATATCCCGGGACTGCTTGCAGACCTTCAGTTCACTGTCCCGGTACGGATTGGGACAAAGTATCACGCGTTTTGGTTTCATGCCGCTCACCTCAGTCCTTCAATTGGCTGTGAGACGCCTCCACGATCTCCGGCAGGGAAAACACGCCGGGTGTCTCCTGTCCGTGGCGCAGATAGCCCAGATATTCGATGTTTCCCTCGGGTCCCCGTATGGGCGAGTATGTAATTCCAAGCACTGTAAAGTTACTTTCCTTTGCATGCTCCAGAAAGGCCTCCAGCACCTCCAGGTGCACCGCCGGGTCCCGGACCACGCCTTTTTTGCCGACCTTTTCCCGGCCCGCCTCAAACTGGGGCTTCACCAGGCACACGGCCTCTCCCTCCGGGGACAGCAGTCCGTCCAGCGCCGGCAGGATCAGCCGCAGGGAGATAAACGACACGTCCACCGACGCAAAGTCCAGTTCCTCGGGGATCTGCTCATGGGTAAGATAGCGGGCGTTGGTGCGTTCCATGCACACCACCCGTGGGTCTCCCCGGAGCTTCCAGTCCAGTTGGCCGTAGCCCACATCCACAGCGTAGACCTTTGTGGCCCCGTTTTGCAGCATGCAGTCCGTGAAGCCGCCGGTGGATGCGCCGATATCGGCGCAGACCTTGCCGTCCAGGGTCAGGGAAAACGTCTGCATGGCCTTCTCCAGCTTCAGGCCGCCCCGGCTGACATAGGGCAAAGCATGGCCCCGCACCTGGATGGCGGCGGTATTGGGCACCGCCGTGCCAGGCTTGTCCACCCGCTGACCGTCAACAAACACACTGCCGGCCATGATAACGGCCTGGGCCTTCTGGCGGCTTTCCAGCAAGCCCTGCTCCACCAGCAGCACATCCAATCTCGTCTTATTGCTCATGCAGCATCTCCTCCACGCTGTGGGCTACGCTCCGGGCGTCCAGACCGAAGGCTTTGTATAACTGGTCCACCGTACCCTGGGGGGCAAACCGGCCGCCCAGATTTTTCAGCGTCAGACAGCGGGGCTCCATCCGCTCCTGGGCCAGGATAGCGGCTATGCGCTGACCCACGCAGCCTGTGGCCATGCAGTCCTCCAGCACCAGCAGCCGCTCCGTACCGGAGAGAGCGTCCTTTACCTGCTTACTGTCCAGCGGGCAAATCTGATTCAGCTTCACCACCCGGACACGGATTCCCTTCTGCGCCAGAAGCTCCGCCGCATCCAGAGCCTGGTTCACCAGAATGCCATAGGTCAGGATGGCGGCATCATCGCCCTCACGCAGACACACAAACGTTCCGTCGCCGCCGTCATCCTGATAGCGGCCCTGGCCGCCACGGGGATACCGCACCGCCACGGGGCCGTCCAATTCCTCCACCGCACGCCGCAGCATCCGCCGCAGCTCCGCAAAGCTGGCAGGACACAGCACCGTCATCCCCGGCACCTGGGACAGGTACATGGGGTCAAAGCAGCCATGGTGGGTCTCGCCGTCGGCGCCCACCAGCCCCGCCCGGTCCACGCCCAGCACCACATGGAGATGATTCAGCGCCACATCGTGCAGCAGCATATCATATCCCCGCTGCAAAAAGCTGGAATACACCGCAAACACCGGCACCATGCCCTGCTGGGCCATACCGGCGCACATGGCCACCGCATGGCCCTCGGCGATCCCCACGTCGAAAAAGCGCCGGGGCAGCGTTCTGGAAAAATCCGTCAAGCCTGTGCCCTCTACCATGGCGGCAGTAACGGCACAGATCCGTTCATCCTCCCGGGCCAGGGACAGAAGCTCCTGTCCGAATACATGAGAAAAGTTCTCCCCTGACGGTTTCAGGGCTCTTCCGGTTTTTACGTCAAAGGGAGCCACGCCATGGAACTGCCCGGGCTCCTTCTGGGCAAAGGGATAGCCCTTTCCCTTGACGGTATGCACATGCAGCAGCACCGGCCGGCGCATATCCCGGGCCAGCACCAGCATTTGGGTCAGCGTCTCCACGTCGTGGCCGTCCACCGGCCCCATATAGGTAAAGCCCATGTTCTCAAATACCGTGCTGCCGGGCAGCAGGGAATTTTTCAGAGCCGTTTTTACCTCGTGACTCATGGCATAGACCCGCTTACCGGTCTGACTGCCGGTAAGCATCTGGCGATAGCGGCGCTTGAACTCGTAGTATCCCGGCGTACTGCGCAGCCGGGACAAATGCCGGGACAGCCCCCCCACATTGGGTGCAATGGACATGCCATTGTCGTTGAGGATCACGATCAGCGGCTCGCCGCTGGCTCCGGCGTCGTTGAGTCCCTCAAAGCTCAGTCCGCCGCCCATGGCGCCGTCGCCGATCAGGGCCAGGACGCTGTAATCCTTTCCCTGGAGCGTGCGGGCCCGGGCCATACCCAGAGCCACCGACACCGAGTTGGAGGCGTGTCCGGCAATGAACGCATCGTGAACGCTCTCCCATGGCTTGGGGAAGCCGGACAGGCCGCCGAACTGCCGCAGGGTATCAAACAGCTCCCGCCGTCCGGTCAGCGCCTTGTGCACATAGCACTGGTGCCCCACGTCGAACACCAGCCGGTCCACGGCAGTGTCAAACACCCGGTGAATGGCTACCGTCAGCTCCACCACCCCCAGGTTGGAGGCCAGGTGTCCGCCGGTTTTGGATACCTCATCCAGGAGAAAACCCCGCAGCTCACTGCAAAGCTGGCGGGCCTGATTCTCGTTGAGCCCCTTCACATCGGCGGGGCTGTCTATGCGGTCTAAAATCAAGTATATCGCTCCATTTCAGCGTGAGAGATGCAGGGCGTGCATGATGCGGGCCACCCGGTACACCACGCTGGTGCACTGGTTGATGGCCACGGTCTTTCCCAAGGCCTTGCCGCCGATGGTAATGCCGGAAATCAGCGCTGTGGCTCCGATGGAGATCAGCACCGACGAGGTGCTGAAGTCCCGCTGCAGATGCGTGACGATCACCGCCGCCGTGGAACCGCTGACGATGCCGCATATATCGCCCACCACGTCGTTGCACACGGACGACACCTGGTTGGCATTTTGCAGCAGACGGATGGCTTCCCGTGCGCCCTTTTCCTTGTGGGCAGCCATGGAGTGGAAGGGCTTGGGGTCTGCCGCCGTAACGGCCACGCCGATCATGTCGAACACGATGCCCAGGCCGATGAACACGGCCAGCACCAGCGCCGCCACGATATAGCCGGTCCCCTCCAAAGCGGTGGTGGAGAAAAAGCTCAGCAGGGCCGACAGCACCACAGCCAGCAGAAACACCCGCAGAGCCCAGCCCCGGCCGCTTTTCTTTTTCCCGCCGTTTTTGTCCTTGCTCCTGTCGCGTTCGCTCAAGAGTAGATCCCTCGCTTTGTTGTTATAGTACACTGAACAGGGCAACGCCGAAGGTTAATCTTACGGCTTAGGTACGGGTTGGATTTCCCCGCAGCGCGCCTTCCGTCGCCGGTCAGGCGGTTTCCCGTTAGGCGCTGCGCCATGGTGTTGCCGGCCATGGGACCCGATTGCCACTTAGTCCGCACTGCAATCCCTCCGATGTCCCGTGAGGACAGCCTAGGTGATTTCCACAGCGGTCAGACCGTCTCTTAGCCTCTTTTGCAGCCAGGGTTTCAAGGGAATCAACACAGCCTCCCTGGCCGGGGAGACCGGTGCTTCCACTTCCCTATCCACCGTGCCCACGCAAGGCAGGCTACTCTGCACACAGCGTTACGGCAGTGAAGCCGGGTAGCACCGCATTGCAGGTTCATCATCTGCCTCGTACACAGGTCGCTTGACCACAGAGGGAGTACGCCTGTGCACAACAGCAGGTCTCCACGGTAGCAGGGTCGGGTCCTCCATGCCATTGGAGGGCGCCCTACCACCGCAGACGCGGGGGCTCCCACGTCTCCCCCCAGCACCCACCCCAAACTGGGCGTAAGCAGCAGGCACCAGGGACTTCACAGTTGTGCCCTTTAAAGGATTTTTAGGCCCTTCTTACAAGACGGCAGATCCGACTAGGATACTGCGCCGCTGTTCAGTAATTAAGTATTTTAGCACACTTTTTCCAAATATTCAAGCATTTTATGCAATATATTCCGTATAAAATGCGGCAGGGACCGCCGCAAAACGGTCCCTGCCGGGAAAAATCACAGAATGATGCAGATCAGACCTCCGCTTCCCTCGTTGATGATGCGCTCCAGCGCCTCCCGCATTTTTTTCTGGGAATCCGTGGGCATCCGGCGCAGCTTTGCCTGCAGGTCGTCGCCCACGATCTCATTGAAGCTGCGGCCGAAAATGTTGGACTGCCAGAGCTTGCTGGTGTCTCCCTCAAACTCCTGGAGCAGGTAATTCACCATGTCCTCGGACTGCTTTTCATTGCCTACGATCGGCGATACCGTGGTGGCAATATCGGCGCGTATCATGTGAACAGAGGGCGCGCTGGCCTTCATGCGGACGCTGTATCGTCCGCCCTGGCGGACGATCTCCGGGTCCTCCAGGTTCAGGTCCTCCACGCTGGGCATTACGATGCCATAGCCGGTGTCCAGCGCGGCCTGCATGGCCGGTGCCATCCGGTCATACTCCTTCCGGACAGCGGCCAGGCTGGTCAGCAGCTGCATCAGGTCGCCGTCATCGGTGACGGTGAGGCCGGATTGCCGGCTGAGCGTCTCATAAAACAGCCCCCGCGGCAGGTCCAGGTCTGCCGCAGCGATGCCCACGCCCAAATTCAGGCTGCGGACAGATGAGGCGGAAATGTTCCCCTCCCCCCGGAGAGCAGACAGGCAATCCCGCAGCTGGCGCACATGGGCCAGGTCTGCCGTCTCCCGGCGCACCGCCTGATAAACGCCGGTTTTGATGGGATGGTCCGGCGGCAGGGCCTCCACCCAGGTGGGCAGGAACAGATCCAGCTCCCGCAGCGGAAACTCATACAGCAGCCCCCGCAGCAGCTCGGTGATCTCCGGCTCCCCCAGCTCCAGACAGTTCACCGGCAGACACCGGACGTCGTACTGGCGCTGGATATCAGCGGCGATAGACTGAGCCCGGGGACTCTGGGGCTGGGCGGAATTCAGCAGCACCACAAAGGGTTTTCCCAGCTCCTGCAGCTCCCGAATCACCCGCTCCTCGGCCTCCAGATAATCCTCCCGTGGGATCTCCGTGACGCTGCCGTCGGTTGTGACCACAATGCCCACGGTGGAGTGGTCGCAGATGACCTTCCTGGTGCCAAGCTCCGCCGCCTCAGTCATGGGGATCTCGTGGTCAAACCAGGGGGTCATGACCATCCGGGGCGACAGATCCTCATACTGTCCCACAGCGCCGGGCACCATGTAGCCTACGCAGTCAATAAGCCGCACGGAGAACGTGACCCCCTCCTCCATGCAGACCTCCACCGCCTCCTCCGGGACAAATTTGGGTTCCGCCGTCATGATGGTGCGGCCGGAGCCGCTTTGCGGCAGTTCATCCCGCGCCCGGTCCCGGCGGTAGCTATCGTCGATATTGGGCAGCACCTGGGTCTCCATAAACCGTTTGATAAAGGTGGATTTTCCGGTGCGTACCGGACCCACCACGCCGATATAGATACTGCTGCCGGTGCGGGTCGCCATATCCTGATAAATGGATGCGGACTGATTCATGGTCCATTCCTCCTGCTCCATAACATCTTGTCTGGTGTACTACTGTATGCACCGATGGCATTGGATAGACGGGAATATTTTGTCAAAAAGCTCAACAAACTGTTGATTATCAGTCAGCGTCTATGTTAGAATACAGGTCAGATAGATCGTTAAAAAGCCAACAAAGGGGAATGTGGATATGGAACAGTCCGGTACGGACCGTCGGGTGCGAAAAACGAAAAGTCAGCTGCGTCTGGCGCTGATGGAGCTGCTGGTGGAAAAAAGCGCAAAGAACATCTCTGTGCGGGAGCTGGCGGAGCGGGCGGATATCAACCGCGGCACCTTTTACATCCACTATCGGGACGTTGGCGACCTTTTGCAGCGCCTGGAGGATGAAATGGCCGACCGGCTGGCGGACCTGTGCAAGAGCCACAGGCCCGAGGACTCCGCACCGGGTCAGTTTCCCTTTCTGCGGGATCTGTACCGGTTCATCCGGGACAATGCAGATCTGTGCCGGGTGCTGTTGGGTCCCAACGGGGACATTGCCTATACCGACCGCATCTGCCGCATTCTGCGGGACAACTTTCTTTTTGATTTCCTGTCTCTGTTCTATCCGGGAGACGGGCAGCGGCTCAACAGTTTCTGTTCGTTTATCGTGTCAGGCAACCTGAACCTGGCGCTGGCCTGGCTGCGGGAGGGCGGGCAGGAATCACCGGATGAGATGGCCCAACTGGCAGGCGGCATCATCATGGGCGGCGTCAGCGCCCTGAAGCCCTGAAAGCAGCGCGTCCTCCGGCTATAAGCCGGAGGACATTTTTTTCGCGCAGGATCAGTGCTTTTTCGCCTTAGCCAGCCGGAAGCCGAAGAAAATGCCGCACACACCGCCCACAATGTGGGTCAGATGGGACACGTTGTCCGTCCTGGTAAGGCCGTCGGCGATCTCGCTGCCTAAGTAAAGGGCCACCACCAGCAGCATGGTCAGAGGAATGCCGCCCTTCTTCATCTCCGTAAAGGACGAGAGAACGATCATCATAAACACCACGCCGCTGGCGCCAAGCAGAGCGGAGTGGGGAAACAGCAGGAACTGCACCAGCCCCGTGGCAAAGGCGGTGACCGCGATCGTTGCCAGCAGATTCCGGCTGCCGTATTTTTCCTCCAGCCCCGGCCCTACCAGCAGCAGAAGCAGCATGTTGCTCATATAGTGGCTATAGCCCGAGTGGCCCAGAACGTGGGTAAAAAACCGCACATACGTCAGTGGGTCCGTCAGGGGCGCCCGGTAGACGCAGAACAGCCGGGCCGTAGAGGCTCCGCCGGTGGCGGAGTCCAGCACCAGCACCAGCAGGCTGAGGATGGCAAAGCTCAGCACCACCGGTGCGTTGAATCGGATGGCAAATCGTTTCACGAAAAAACCTCTTTCCAAATGTTCTGACTTCGATTATAATGGATGCATGGACTTTTGTAAACAAGGAGGCGCGTTTCGTGAAAAAAACGCTGAAGATCGTGCTGCTGGTGCTGGCGGCTGTGCTGCTGGTGGTCATCAGCTATCTGGCGTATGTGCTCATTGACTATCATCGGCTGGGGGATATGGACCTGGAGGTAGACCGTCAGGTGTCCCAGCCTGCTCAGACCGGATGTGAATACCATCTGCTGTCCTACAACATTGGCTTCGGCGCGTATGAGCCGGACTACGGCTTTTTCATGGACGGCGGAACGGAATCCTGGGCCTGGTCCCAGGAGCGCCTGACGGCCAACGTAGGGAACATCGGAGCCTTCCTGGCCCAGCAGGACGCAGACCTCTATCTCATCCAGGAGGTGGACCGGAACTCCACCCGCAGCTACCATGTGGACGAGGCCGCCATGCTGCGGTCCGTGCTGCCGGAGTATGACGAGACCTGGGCCCAGAACTATGATTCCCCCTTCCTGATGTACCCCCTGCGCCACCCCCACGGGGCGTCGGTGTCGGGGCTGATGACCCTGTCCTCTCTGACGGTGGACAGCGCCCGGCGGGTGGAGCTGCCCATCGAAAACAGCCTCATGAAGCTGGTGGACCTGGACCGGTGCTACAGCGTACACCGCATCCCGGTGGCAGACGGCGGCGAGCTGGTGCTGTATAACCTGCACCTGTCGGCCTACACCTCCGACGGCACCATCGCCATGGAGCAGCTGAAGCTGCTGCTGGACGACATGCAGCGGGAGTATGCCGCAGGCAACTGGTGCGTGGCCGGCGGCGACTTCAACAAGGACCTGCTGGGCGACTCCGCCGCCTACTTCGGCGAGGCGGACCAGGAATACACCTGGGCCCAGCCCATCCCGGAGGACACCTTCAACGGGTATAATATCTCCCTGGTGGCCCCTCTGGACCCGCAGAATCCTGTGCCCAGCTGCCGCAATGCCGACGGTCCCTATCACCAGGGGCAGTATGTGCTGACGGTGGACGGCTTCCTGGTGTCCGACAACGTGACGGTAACGGACAGCGGCGTTGTGAACCTGGCCTTTGCCTACTCCGACCACAACCCCGTGGAAATGCGCTTCGTGCTGGAGAAATAAGATGGGCAAGTATGAAGGCTCATGGAGCGGCATGCGCCGATATCTGGAGCATGATATGCTGGCACCCTGTCTCTATGGCCGGGTGCGTTACGGCTGCACTGCCTATGTGGGGATGGACGGCTCCCGGATATTTGAAATATGCATCGACGGAAGGCCAGTAAAGCACTTTTCTCTGGAGACCGTCAACACTTGGTTCCTGGATAACGGCTATCGGCCCGGTCCCCGGCCTGTGGGCCTGGGGGAATACTGGGACGGCCTGTGGATGCTGCTGGACGAGGTGCCCCGTTCCCGCCGGACGGCGTACACCGATGATGAGTTCTGCGATGCGTTAGCCGCCTACCGAACACAGGACATTGCGGCCAGCCTTCACTCAGAAGACCCCCTGGTCCGGATGCTGGCGATTCTGGACCGCCGGGTGGGCAAGCGAACCCTGTCCGCTCTGCGGGACACTGTTTCCCAACAGCCGGAGTGGCTCCGGAACTTTTACCGGCTGCGGATGGATGCCGAGGATTTCCAGCACAAATTGTAAAAAAGTGTCGCCCTTTTTTGACAAGCCAAAAAAGCAGTGCTACGGCGCAGTGCCGCGGCACTGCTTTTCTTCATATCACGCCTTTCGCCCCCAGCGGGCCATATAGCGGAACGCGGCAGGCCAGAGTGCACCGGCGAACAGCACCATAATGCCATAGCGCACGGCCCCGGCCACACCGGGACTGTGCAGCAGCGCCAGCAAGGGTGCCTTCAGCCCTGCCCGGATGCCCATCAGCAGCGCAAGGCCCAGCACCACCTTCAGAAGCTGCACCCACCACACGGCCCGGGTGTCGAACCGGATATACCGCCGGTCCAGCCACCAGGAAATGCCGAAGCCCACCGTGGCCCCCAGCAGCTTCCAGCCGTTTTCCCGGCCGGAGGTCAGGTTGGCCGGATCCACGTCCGCCGGGAAGGGATGCACATACGCGAACACCAGGTACGCGGTGCCTGCCAGCAGCATCCCGGCCAGCAGTCCCGCCATCAGGCGGGGCCTGCGGCTTGCCTGACGGATCAGGGGATACAGCGCCAGCACCATCACCCCGGCCACGGCGAAGGACACCCCCACATCCAGGGGCGTATGCACCCCCAGATAGAGACGGGAAAACGACACCGCCAGCAGCACCGCCACGCAGGTCCACCGGACCCAGGGCCGCCGGGTGGACCGAGCGATGCCGCCGAAGGTAGCCACGGCATTCTGGGTGTGGCCGCTGGGGAAGGAATAGCCCGTGGCCTGCGCCCGGGCACTCTCCACAATGGTGAAATCCGGGTCCCGGACCCAGGGCCGGGGAATGCGGAACAGCAGCTTCAGAAACTGGTTCACCACCGTGCCGAAAAAGCCCATCAGCAGCAGGTAATACCCCTCCTCCTTGCTGACACACCAAAAGATCAGGATCGCCGCCACCATGAACACGGTCTCCTCACCCAGATGGGTGACTGCTGAGAACACCGCGTCCCAGAACGGGGTCCGCAGGCGCTCCAGCGCATATAGCAAATTCATTGCCTTCCCTCCTTTTGGCGTTATTGTACCGTATTTTCCGTCCCGGCGCAAGAGGGAGCCGCGCCGCATATACTGTGGCAGAGGAGGGAGATACATGAGACGGGGAAATTGCGGCGCGGTCATCGGCGTGTGCGCACTGGGCCTGGGGCTGGGGATCCTGATCGCCGCCATCTTCCCGGTTGGTGCGCTGATGTTCCTGGTGGCGTTTCTGCTGATCGCCTGCGGGATCGTATGCTTAAAGGACGGGAGGTAACAACCATGAAGATCGTGATCTGGAAAGCGCCCCGGTGTCTGCGGGGCCTGCTGCGGCGGATGTTCGGCATCCGGGAATAACCCGGCGTTCTCCCGCATAGCCTTGGGACAGTGAAAACAAGGAGAGGACGGGAAACGCATGGAATTGGAGCTGAAATTTACGGAAGTCACCGGCTGTGAGCCGGTAGGCGACCTGGTGACTACCCAGGAGGAGTCCATGGAGACCGCTATCCCGGAATACTGCCCGGATATGGCCCGGATCGTGGACACGGTGGGTCAGCTGCGGCTGCGGGAAAAGCACCTGACCGGTCAGCAGCTCACCGTAAGCGGCAGCGTGGTGCTGACGGTGCTGTACACCTCGGAGGAGAGCACGGGCCTGCGGAGCCTGTCCATGGAGGTGCCGTTTTCCTGCCAGGTGGAGGATAAACGGCTCATGGGCTGCACCGCCGTGTGCGTTGCCGGGCGGCTGCTGCTGGCCGAGGCCCGGGCCGTCACGGCCCGGAAGCTGTATCTGCGTGTGATGCCGGAATTCACCGTGTCCGGCTATGCCAACCGGAGGCAGCGGCTGTGCTGCGGCGTCGGAGAGGACCCGGCCCTGCGGGTGCGGCGGCAGGAGACGGAGCTGGAGCTGCTGACGGCGGTGGAAGAACGGGAA